>JAAIGE0101281450.1_pt1 | contig 18616 bp, 12 predicted proteins | sample 6487951 | NCBI WGS metagenome assembly JAAIGE01 (sample SAMN13974128, study PRJNA590717) | phyllosphere metagenome | biome: tomato field; feature: multiple bacterial spot infested tomato fields; material: tomato leaves; isolation source: leaves from tomato fields | host: Solanum lycopersicum ...
CATACGAGGTCACATATTCGGGACTGAATGTGCGCGTGTTCTCGAACACGGCGTTGACATTTACGCCGCCTGCCTTGTAACCGCGACTGACCTTCCCATACAGCAGCAGCTGCCGTGACACGCGGTAGTCCAATCCGACGTTCCATGTTGGCGCATCGGTCTTGAGCTTGGCGTCGAAACCGCATTCGGCCGGGCTGCCGACGATGGCGTTATTGTCCAGGCAGAATGCGCCGCCCGGGAATTCCAGGTAGTAGCGGGAGGTGCCGGTGATCTTGTCCCAGGTATGGCGGTAACCGCCCGTAAGCTTCAGGTTCTCAAGCGTCGGCGAAACCGCTCCGAAGTCGAGGGTAGCTTGCGCATACAGGGCCTTTGAGTTGTTCGTCACCTTGTAGCGGATGTCATATCCGGCACAGTCGATCGCGCTGCCAGTCAGGGCAGCGGGGCAGAAGCCCACCGTGCCCGCACCCTGTTCGCCGGCCGGACGCTGGTCGTAGAGGAAGGCGCCGACCGTAAAGGTCAGGTGTTTGTCCAGCAGATTGCCTTGAAGCTGCAATTCCTCGGTCACGACCTTGAGGTCGTCGCGAGGAACCCGCGCCGAGGTCGCGTTGGCAAACGTGACCGGCGTCCCGTCACCCGGCAGGGTCACGACACCGGGGGCGGGATACTCGCGCGGATCGCCATCATCGAACTGGAAGATGGTGCCGTCGCTATCGGCGGTATAATTTACCTTAAACCGCTGGTAGCTGACGATGTTGCGAAGCGTAAGCTCGTCCGTCATGTTCAGCGTCGAAGTGTTGGTGATGCCCCACGTCTTCGTGCGCTGGTAGGAATTCGCACCATGAGCGGTGCGGCGCGGACCGCGGGCGGTCACGTTCGCCGCTTCGGCGCGGTACACGTCGCAGGATGCAACGACGCCGGGAACTGTGGGCCCTTCATAGCAGAAGCCGATGCCCGGATCCGACAGTCCGGCGATGTTGAACGCGTTGTTGATGACACCTGCGCCGTGATTGCGCGAGTAAGCACCGTACGCCATCGTGTAGTTCTCGAAGTCCTCGAACAGCTTGAGCGTCAAGCCGACGCGTCCGGAATACCAATGAAGGTTGTCGCGATCGGTGTCCCAAACTTCGTCGTAGGTATAGCCGTCGCGGTCCTGATACGCCCCGGCCACGCGAAGCAACACCTTGTCGTCAGCTATCGGCAGGTTGATGGCGCCTTCGAACTCACGGTTGTCGTACTTGCCCAGCTTGGCTTGCCCATATCCCTCAAAATCGTTGGTTGGCTTCTTGGGGACGAGCAGCACTGCCCCGCCCGTGGTGTTGCGGCCGAACAGCGTGCCTTGTGGGCCGTTGAGAACCTGCACGTTCTCCAAGTCGACGAAGTTGCCCGGGCCGCCTTGTTGCGGGATCGTGATCGCAGCCGGCAGCGGCACCTCATTCAGGTAGACAACCACGCCAGGTGACGCCTGGAAAGTGGCGCCCTGCCCGCGGATCGTGAAGCTCTGCGCTTCGCGCGAGGGATTTCCGTTGTTGCCCACGACCAGCGAGGGCACCGTCGCCTGAAGATCCTGCGCCTGGGTCACGCCTTGCTGCTGGAGACGTTCCTGCGAGAAGGCCGTGATGGTGATCGGCACGTCTTGCGCCCGCTCATTACGGCGCTGGGCCGTCACCACGATGTCGTTGCTGACAGTCTGAGCACTATCCGACGCTGCAGGCACTTCGGTTTGCGCTTGTGCCGAAGTTGCTACCCCCCCCAGAGACAAGCCGGACGTGCAAAGAAGAACGCCCATCGTCAAAGATCTGCTCATGTATGCCCTCATGTTCTATATATTGGAATGGCGGCTTGCTCTTGTTCTTCCCTGCACACGTCGTTTTTATCGTGCTTCAAAATCAATGTTCACGTTTTGAAGGCGTGCTGACCGGAGGCGATGCCTGATGTGGCCGGCGAATTGCCCAATCTCCCTCAGCAGCCATCGATGCCGATGACCGTGCGGTTCGCGCGTCAATCTTGCTGTCGAGAACCGACGAGCCAATCGATGGCTCGTCGGTATTGCCGGCGCCCGCTCAGGCAAGGCGGCCGATTTTTCAGGCGGCCAGGACTTCTTCGTCGATGTCGGCCGGAACGTTCGTCGGTCCGTTCACCGCATAGACCTGGCTCAGCATCCCGATGAACGCGCGGTCATTCATGGGATCGGACGGCATCTCGAAATCCACGTTCCGCTTGCGCAGGTCGCTCACCAGTATGTTGAGCGCCTTATCGTGGGTGATGTCGTCCGTATGATCGAAGGCCGTCTTCAGCTCGTCCATGTCCATGAAGATGCGCGCGCCCCAGTGAACCAACAGGCGGATTTCGTCAGGCGAGATCTGCTGCGTGACATCACCGAAAGTCTCGATCCGCCAACCCCCTTCGACCGTCGGATCGACGCCGATCTTGCTGGTAATGTCGAGCCCGGCCGGGCTGCGCATCGAGACCGGACCGGCCGCCTGGGCGTGGTGGAACATCATCTCGTTCTCGGCCACGACCGCGCGGCCCCACATCGGCGACATTACCGACTTGGGCTCTCCACGCGGACCATCGGGCCAGTAGTTGAAGCCACCGCCGATGCGGCCTTTGTAATACCAGCCGGTTACCTGCATCTTCTTGCTGCGCCAGTGCTGGAACAAGCCAGACTTGGCCATGATGAGCAGAAGCCAGATCGGCGTGTTCTCCATCGTCATGCCGCGAAACACCGTGCCGTCCAAATGTGGCGGGCCACCGATCGGCGTCGGGCCCTGCAGATTGAACAGGAACGTCTCCGGCTCCGCGTATTTGGCACCCCAATAGTTACGCGCCATCTCGAGGAACTTGGAGTTGTAGTAGCAATCCTCCACTTCCGGGTAGAAGCAGGTGCCACCACGGGCGAAGTACCCACGGAACGTCGCATTCTTGAGGAACATATCCCAAGTCAACGTCACACCTTCGGGAATCACGCCGCCTGTGGCCGCGATGACTTCTTCTGGAGACTTGAAGTTCTGCGCGAGAATAAGTGGCCAAGGCCCATGATCTCGCACGACTTGGATTAAACGGTTATACTGATCGTCGGTGTAGGCGTTCTCGATCACATAAGGCGGCGCGACCGGGCGGAACTGGTCGGCGAGATCGGTGGTCATCATCATCTCCGTGTTAGATGCCGCCGCACTCGAAACACGGCGGTCGTAATCGCCGTCGATTCGATGGGGCCGGAAACCAAAAGCTGGACCACAGGTTGACGAACGTCAACGGTTCATTTGCCATTTCAGACGTCCTGCGGCGATAATCCGCCAAGTCGACCTGCATCGCCTGCAAGCGTGACTGCCTCCACGCCGATCACGACCCGCGATCGCTCCGCTCGACACCGGTCTTAGTGCGCGGCAGAGCCTTCGATGGCCTTGAAACTCTTCAGGGCGGCGAGGACCACGACACCGACAGCGGCGATCGCCAGCCCGCCTGTGGTGAGAACAACACCATGCGCACTGGAGAACGCCACTCGCGCCGCCTCTTTGAGCGCTTCGGCATGCACTCCAGCGCTCTTGGCCAGTTCGAATGTCTGCCCGATCGATTGGCTGGCTTGCCAAGGCAGCCGGTCGGCGATCTGTTCCGGGATCCGGATTGCGCTTCTATAGCTTGCCGACAGTATGACGCCAAAGATCGTTATACCAAGACCTGCTCCCAATTCATAGCCGGTGGCCTCAAGCGATCCCGCGACACCGGCTTTGGACGAAGGCACGCTGCTCATGATCGCGAGGCTCGATGCCGTAAGCCCGACACCCAGTGCGAGGCCGAGGCCAAAGAGCAGGCCGACAACGCCCAGCCCTGCCTCGCGGAAATCAGCTACGCTCAATCCAGCGAGACATGCGGCGGAAGCAAGCAGGGATATGGCGGAGATCATGCGCAGGCCGAAGGCGGCCACCAGATGGCCGGCAAGGGGGCCGCCCAAGGCAGACGCCAATATGAGCGGCAAGAGAAACAATCCGGCTTGAAGAGGCGAAAGGTCCACCACGAATTGCAATTCCTGAGCGATGGTAAGTTCAACGCCTGCCAATGACCCGGACACTACGATTGCGATGAGCACTCCGGTACTGACCGCCGGCACGGCAAACAGCTTGAGATCGAGCATTGGATTGTCGCTGCGAAGTTGCAGATACAGGAACCAGGCTAGCAAGCTCAGCCCCAGAGCCGCTGCTACGCCACTTAGAAGCAGGCTACTGCCGACCGTGGCCCCGGACTTGATGGCATAGATCAGGCTGATCAGCCCAAGCAGGAAAACAACCCCCTGCCCGAAGGCCAAAGGCCCTTTGACGACGACCCTTTGCCGGGGAAGATTGAAAAAGGCGAGGAGCCAAACCAGCGGTACGACCGCCAGGTTGATGAGGAAGACTGATCCCCACCAGAAGTGCTCCAGCAGCCAGCCACCTACCAGCGGCCCGATCGCAGCGCCGCATGAAGCCACCGTACTCCAGAGCCCCAGCGCCGTGCCTAGCTCCTTTGGACTGTCAAAGGTTTGCCTGATCACGGCAAGGATGTTCGGCAGCACCATCGCCGCACCCACCGCGAGTAGAGCACGCGCGCCAATCAAGACGCCCGGGTTTGGCGCGAAGGCCGCGAGCAATGACGCCGCCAGGAACCCGGCAAGGCCGCACAGCAGCATACGGCGGTGCCCCACCCGATCTGCAAATACCCCCATCGGCACAAGCAGCCCAGCCATGATCAGCGGGTAGATATCAATCACCCAAAGCACTTCGGCACCCGTAGCCCCGAGTGCGACGGTCAGGGACGGAACGGCGATGTGAAGAATGGTCATGTTGATGGCTATCGGAACGAAGGCCATCAATACCGTGGCCAGTATCAACCATCGATTTGCCATACCGCCCTCACCTGCCACAAACCGCCTCCTTGCAGCGATGGAATTCTCAACCCAAACCATCTTCTGTTCGCCTCACCCATGGATCTGTGTCGGGCGACAGATCGGCTGGACACCATCATGGCACCTTCACCAACGGGCCCTGCAGCAGGTGAGTTCATGCCGAACGATCGCTCGACAATCAGGCAAACCCGCGGAGCTTATCGCCCCTCATCAAAGCTAAGGTTAGGCCGGACCATACTTATAGACGCACAGCTTGTTGCCATCCAGATCGCGGAAATATGCGCCGTAGAAGCCGTCGGGGTCGGGACCGCGTAAGCCGGGCGCACCTTCGTCGATACCGCCCAGCTCCATCGCACGGGCGTGCATCGCATTCACCTGCTCACGGCTTTGTGCCTCGAAGGATATCATCGTCCCATTTCCAGCCGTGGCGGATTTGCCGTCGTGGGGCGCAACCACGCCGAAAAGCGGCTTGTCGACGGTAACGCCGTAGAAGCGCCCGCCACTGTGATGTTCCATCATCGGGCTGGCTCCGATGACACTCAACAGGGCATCGTAAAACGCCTTGGCATCCTCAAGCTTGTTCGTTCCGACCAATGCATTAGCAATCATAGCATCATCCCATTTCTTGTAGCGATTTTTCAGGTGATCGATTAAGCTCGTTAGAGCAGCTACTCCGCCCCTCCTATTTCGAGGAGACATTCGGCCATCGAGCCTCTCTCCAACGACCCAATACGAGGCGTCAACTTCATGGCGAGCCAGACCATTGCTCGCCTATGATCTCCCCGATCACCGCCCCGTGCAGTCTGCCAGCGAGTGTCGATCAATGGTTGAATAATGTCAACTTTAGGATCAACTGCGACAGCGAAGATAGCAGCGGCCGAGAGTTGACAACCGTCAACAGAGGCGGCAAGTTCATCGGGTAAAACGGCGAGCGCCACGCTCCGAAGGTTTGGAGCCGAAGGTCGCGGGATCAGGGAAAGTTGGAACCGAGACGCCGACGCATGGACTTACGACATGCAATGGATGCTCGTCTTTGCCAGCGCCTGATCAGGAGCGCCGGCCAGACATTCGTTCTCCGAGAGGATTTAGCAAGCGTATGGATATGAGAACCCAGCTTTCACCGCATATGCTCGGAGGCGACGAGCGCCCTCTTCCGCTGGTCGATGGTCCCGAACTTCGCGAAGCTCTGAAGGCAGCCAATCTCCAGACGCTGCTGATGGTCTACGTGCACCTTACGCATGATGAATCGATGCTGGAGACGTTCCAGATCCATATCCATCCGCCTTACACGAACCCGGATTATCAGATCCCGCAGGATTGCATCGACGACCTTCACGAGAAACTGATCCAGGTCCTGACGACTCCGGGAGCCGCGAAGTCCGAAGATCCGCCGGTCGAACTCATGCAGAAGATGATGAGTGTCGGCGTCGGCGAACCCGTCGAGGACGAGTTCATCCCGATGGTGGTCGAGCAGGCAGGCTTTGAACGTAGCCCTGCTCGCAAGGATGATCCTGCCCGCACACCTCCGCCCAAGGACTTCAAGGTGCTTGTCATCGGCGCAGGCCTCACCGGCATTCTTGCCGGCATCGAGCTTGAGCGTGCAGGTTACGACCATGTAATCATTGAGAAGAACGAGGAAGTTGGCGGCACCTGGTGGAAAAACCGCTATCCAGGCGTAGGCGTCGATACGCCAAGCCACTTCTACTCGTATTCATTCGAAATCAGCCCTGAGTGGAACCACTACCATCCACATGGCGCAGACATGCGCGAGTATTTCCGTAGCGTCGCCGACAAGTATGGCGTGCGTCGGAATATTCGCTTCAAGACCGTCGTGCATAGCCTCATCTTTGATGACGCTGCAGGCTTGTGGAACGTTACCATTGAAGACCTCCGAACCGGAGAACGCGAAGTCATAAAGGCGAACGCGGTCTTTAACGCATTCGGCACTACGGACCGTTGGAGTCTGCCCGCGATCCCCGGCATCGATGGCTTCCAAGGCATAATCACCCATTCGGCAGATTATGACGAAAACATCGATCTCAGGGGCAAGAAGGTCGCCGTCATCGGCACCGGGGCAAGTTCAGCGCAGATTGTCTCGACGATCGTCCATGAAGTTGACGAGCTCGTCGTGTTCATGCGCACCAAACACTGGATGATCAACAATCCCGAGGTGACCGCTGAGGTCCCGGAACCGGTCAAGTGGGCACTTCGCCACATTCCACACTACAAGGAGTGGTTCCGTTTCCGCGTTTTCTGGTTTGCTGCGGATGGCCTCTATCCCAACGTGGTAAAGGATCCGTCCTACCCGGAAGACGGCATAGCCGTGTCCGCTCTCAACGAGGGCATGCGACAGTATGCCCTGTCCCACATGCACCACAAGCTTGCAGACCGGCCCGATCTTATCGAGAAACTGACTCCCGACTTCCCCATCTTCTCCAAGCGGGTCGTGATGGACGCCGGCTGGTACGACGCCTTGTTGCAGCCGCACACGACACTGGAGACTGCCGGAATTGCCGAAATCCTGCCAAACGGCATTCGCACGAACGATGGCAAGGAATATCAGCTTGACGTGATCATCTGCGCGACAGGCTTCAATGCGTCCTCGCTTGTGCAGGATCTGCAGATCAAGGGGCGCGACGGTCATGATCTGACTGTCGATTGGGCTGACGAGGAAGAACGCGCCTACCTTGGCACGACCATCCCGGGTTATCCCAATTACTTCCTGTCGACAGGTCCCAACGCTGGCCCCAACCATGCCGGCGGCATCAACATCGTCAGCGAATCGCAGGTGCACTACATGATCGAGTGCCTCGATCGAATGATCGCCACTGGCGCCCGCACGATCGAGGTCACCGAAGAAGCCTTCATCCGCCACAACCAGCGTATCGATGACCAGATGAAGCACATGATCTGGACGCATCCGAAATCAAAGAGCTATTATCAGAACAGCAAGGGCCGGCCCGTAGGTCCTTGGCCATTCCGTCTCGTCGATATGTGGAACGAGATGCAGACACCGATCTATGAAGACTATCGCTTCAATTAAGTAGATCATGCGGAACAGTAAACCATGACGATAGATGTACGAGCCTCACGGCTCGTACATCCAAGGGCGGCATATCACCGCTCACATTGCTTCGGAATTTGAGGAAGATCTGGAAGACATGGGCGATCATATCACGAATTCGGCGAGTGATGTTGCGGCGCATATGCATTCGTTCACGAACCTTGCGACGCATCCCGAAGTGGGACCGTTCACCATCATCAAGGGCGACGGCGTGTTCGTGGAAGACGACCGTGGCAACCGTTACATCGAGGCTGTGTCGGCATTGTGGTGCGCATCGCTCGGGTTCAGCAATGCCCGTCTTGCAAAGGCTGGCAGCGATGCCCTGTATCAGATCCCCTACTACCATACCTTCAATGGTCGATCGAACCCGGCAGCGATTGCGCTGGCCGAAAAGCTGATCTCGCTCGCTCCGGTGCCCATGTCGAAGGTGTTCTTCGCAAACAGCGGCTCCGAAGCGAATGACTCCGCCGTCAAGCTGGTGTGGTACTATCACAACGCGATCGGCAAACCGGACAAGAAGAAGATCATCGCGCGGCGTAACGCCTACCACGGTGTGACGGTCGCTTCTGCCAGCCTGAGCGGGCTCGTCAGCAATCACCGCGATTTCGATCTCCCGCTTTCCAACATCCTGCACACCGACTGCCCGCACTTCTTCCGGTACGCTGAGCCGGGAGAAAGCGAAGAAGAGTTCGCCACTCGCCTGGCCAACAATCTGGAGGCCATGATTCTGAAGGAAGGCCCTGAAACGGTTGCAGCCTTTTTCGCCGAGCCGGTTATGGGTGCTGGCGGGGTCATTCCCCCGCCCGCGACGTACTTTGAAAAGGTACAGAAGGTCCTCACGAAATACGACGTGTTGTTGATCGCGGACGAAGTCGTATGCGGATACGGCCGGACCGGCGAGATGTTCGGATCGACGACGTATGGCATCAAGCCCGACATGCTCACCACAGCGAAGGGGCTCTCGTCAGCCTACGCACCCATCTCTGCAGTGATGATCAACGAAAAGGTCTACTCGGCAGTTGCGCAGAATAGCGGCGACATCGGCGTGTTCGGCCATGGCTTCACCTACTCGGGCCATCCGGTAAGCTGCGCAATCGCGCTTGAAGCACTGAATATCTACGAAGAAGACGGCATCGTGGATCGGGTAAAGACCTTAACGCCGCAGTTCCAAAACGGCATTCGCAGCTACGAAGGCAGGAAGTATGTCGGCGAAGTGCGAGGCGTCGGACTGGTCGGCGGTATCGAGCTGTATGCAGACCCTGCCAAGCGCGAGACCTTCGATCCTTCGATGAAGGCGGGTTCCCTTTTGGTGGAGATCGGGCTGACCCAGGGTCTCATCGTACGAGCACTTGGCGACACTATCGTCTTCTGCCCGCCGCTGATCATCACACCGGAAGAACTAGACGAACTGTTCGTGCGCTTCGAACGGACGATGGTGCTGTTCGAAGAGAAGATGGGCTAAGGTCTCGATCAAAGAGGCAGGCTAGGTAGCATTCCGACTTGTAGCTCGGTTGCTACCCTATTTTCCTTCCACTTGCGTGAGATGCTTGGTCACGTTCGGCAACCATCCGCTCCTCATCGAACTAGCATCCCCAAGCTATCGCCTCCCACGTCTCGGACGTAAGGCGTCGCGCATCGCAAAGCTGGAGTTGATGCGGGTTACACCCGGTAGTTTCGAGAGAACCTCGCCGTGGATAACTCCGTAGGCCGCCACGCTTTCCGTGCGCAATCGGATCCAGTAATCCACATCCCCGGTCATAAGAAAACACTCCCGAACTTCGGGGCACTTACGCACGGCGCTTTCGAAGCGCGAAAGATAGTCCTCGGTCTGCCGGTCCAGCCTGACCTGCACGACCACATCGACTGTCCGATCGTCGTCCTCCGATGGGCCGGTCAAAACGGTGTAGCCCCGGATAACGCCTTCGGTCTCGAGGATCTTCATGCGCCGCAGGCAAGCTGAGGGCGATAGCCCGACTTCCTTCGCGATCTCCGAGTTCGGTCGCCGACCATCGCTGTGCAAGATGCGCAGAATAGCGCGATCGATAGGATCAAGAGCCGCTGGCATGATGTTCTCCTCTTTTCCCTCGATCGTGCATCAAGCCTCTATAATTGGCATAATCTGCTACAGCGGAACAGCACATTCGAAGGATGTCGCGGTATCCCTAACCCACATTGAGAGAGGTGCATGGTGCCTGGCTGCGCGCGACTGACGATTGATCTCGATGCCATTGCGGCGAACTATCGTCTCTTACGCCGGCAGGTTGCACCTGCTGAGATGGCTGGCGTCGTGAAGGCAGACGGATACGGTCTGGGCGCCGGCAGAGTTGCCGAGACCTTACAGAACGAAGGGTGCCGGCGGCTTTTCATTGCTCTGCTGCAGGAAGCGATCGCGCTCAGATCCACTTTGCCGCCTGATGTCGCGATCTATGTTTTGAATGGTTTGATGCCCGGGTCCGAACCGGACTGTGCTGCGCACGGAATCGTTCCGGTTCTCAATTCATTGGACCAATTGGAGAGATGGGCCGCTTGCGCTGCGCAAAGCGAGAGGGTTCTTCCTGCCGCTTTGCAAGTGGACACGGGGATGTCGCGTCTTGGCATGCCCGCAGATGAGGTGGATGTGCTGCTGGCGGACCGCTCTCGATTGAAGGGCATTAATGTCAGCCTGATCATGAGCCACCTGGCTTGCGCCGATCACGCAGACGATACGTTCAACGGAACGCAGATGCGGCGGTTCGAGGCCATCAGCGCGCACTTTCCCGGCGTTGCGCGCGCTCTAGATAACAGCGGCGGCGCGTTCCTCGGCAGGCCGCACTTCGACGTCGTGCGCGCCGGTATCTCGCTTTATGGCGGAGCTCCCAACCAGGGAACTAACCCAGTGCGACCAGTGGTCGGCCTTGAGGCCGGCATCGTCCAAGTGCGAACGGTTCCAGCCGGAACCGGCGTCGGTTATGGTTTGAGCTTTGTCACCGAACGTGAGAGCCAGATTGCTACGGTGCCGGTCGGCTATGCGGACGGCTGGCCTAGAAGCCTTGGTAATCGCGGCAGCGTGTATATCGCCGGAACACGTGTGCCGATCGTCGGACGCGTGTCGATGGACAGCATGACGGTCGATGTCACCGGATTGATGGCTGACCACCTATACGCCGGTGCGCCCGTGGAACTCATCGGGCCTCATCAGACCATCGATAGGGTGGCGTGTGATGCAGGCACCATCTCGTACGAAATCCTTACTCAGCTTAGCCGGCGCTACGAACGGGATTACCTGCCCGTCCGCGCCGAGCCCCCTCTACGGAGCGTTGCACCATGAAGATCGCTGTTCTCGGCAGTGGAGTCATCGGCGTCACGTCGGCCTGGTATCTCGCTCAGGCTGGCCACGAAGTCGTAGTCGTCGATCGCCAAAGCGGCGCGGCGCTGGAGACCAGCTTCGCCAATGCCGGTGAGATCTCGCCTGGTTATGCCTCCCCCTGGGCGGCACCCGGCTTGATGATAAAGGCGGCGAGATGGCTGATGATGGAGCATGCACCGCTGATCCTGCGCCCGCGTATCGACATGGCTATGTTGCGTTGGCTCATTGCCATGCTGGGTAATTGCAACGCGCGTGACTATGCGATCAACAAGGCGCGCATGGTGCGGTTGGCAACGTTCAGTCGCGAGAAGCTGATGGAGCTTCGACGTGACACCGGCATCCAGTACGACGAACGCATGCTCGGCACCCTGCAGCTCTTCCGTGAACAAAAGCAGATGGACGGTATCGGCAAGGACATCGCCGTGCTGCAGGCGGACGGCGTTCCATTTGAAGTGCTCGATCGCACGGGCTGCATCGCTGCAGAGCCAGGCCTGGCCGCCAGTTCCCAGACAATCGTGGGAGGCTTGCGCCTGCCGGACGACGAGACCGGTGATTGCTTCAAGTTCACGAACGCCCTTGCTCGCATGGCAGCCGGTAAGGGCATACACTTCCTCACGGATACCGCCATCACGCGCTTGGCGACCAAAGCCGGGCGCATCGTTCATGTAGAGATCGAAAACAACGGCCGGGCCGATACGCTTACCGCCGACGCCTACCTAGTCGCGCTAGGGAGCTACTCCCCGCAAATGATGGCGCCGCTCGGCATTCACGTTCCGGTCTATCCGGTGAAAGGCTATTCAATCACCGTGCCGATCGTAGACGAGGCGAAGGCACCGCTCTCCACGCTTCTTGACGAAAGCTACAAGGTGGCGATCACTCGATTGGGCGATCGAATCCGGGTTGGCGGCATGGCGGAAATTTCGGGTTTCACCAAGGATCTGCCCCTCCGCCGTCGGGCTACGCTGGAACACTCGGCAGGTTCGCTGTTCCCGGGCGCGGGCGACATGTCGGCGGCGTCGTTCTGGTGCGGACTGCGCCCCATGACCCCGGACAGCACTCCCGTAATCGGCGCGACAAAAATCCCCAACCTGTTTCTGAACACGGGCCATGGTACGCTGGGCTGGACCATGGCATGCGGCTCGGCGGATGTCATAACCGACATCGTCAGCGGCCGCGAGCCCGCCATTGAGGCTGCGGATCTTGCGATCGCGCGATACTGAGTAACGATGAACCTTTCAGAGGCAGCACGACAGACCATGACTATCACGCGAATTGATCAAGGCTCCCGCATGAGCGAGGCGGTGGTACATAACGATACTATCTACCTGGCGGGGCAAATCGGCACTCCGGGCGAGAGTGTCGTCGATCAGACGAAGACAGCGCTTGCCGAAATCGAGCAACTGCTCGCCAAGACCGGTAGCGACAAGAGCCATCTGCTCATGGCGACGATCTGGCTTGCCGACATGAACGACTTCGATGCGATGAATGTGGTCTGGGATGCTTGGATCGCCGGGCATCCGTCGCCGGCACGAGCGACTGGGGAGTCTAAACTGGCCGATCCCGGCTACAAGGTTGAAATCATCATCGTCGCAGCCAAGGCGTAAACTCTCCTACCGGGGCGGCCACGAGACTTGAGAATGTTGTGGGGACGCAGGTCAGTCGTGTAAGCTAATCTGCGTCCCATCGTCTCAAGTAGATTTGTCAGGCCTTCAGCGTCATCTTAGGTCCGGCAGGCCAAAGGCCAAGGTCCGCATAAACGGCAGCCACGGGATCTTCGCGAAGGGTTAGGTTGATCTCGGGCGGGAAGTATTGTGTCATCAGCACGACATGCAGCCGGTTAATCGGATCGACCCACATCCCTGTCCCGGCTGCGCCGCCCCATCCGAATACGCCTGGCGGAACTCGCGTTGCAGACCGGTTCACCTGCATGGCGGCACCGAACCCGACATCCTTCAGCACGTTGCCATAGAACTGGGCATCTAGCCCAACCGGCAGCAGGTTCGACCGCGAGAGGCGAACGGTCTGCGGTTTCAGCAGCCTTGTGCCGCGATACTCACCTTCATTCGCTAGCATCGCTGTAAACCGCGCATAGTCTTGGGCCGTTGATACTAGGCCTCCGCCACCTGAAAGCAATGCAGGATGGGCATAAACACTATTTGCGGCACCGTCGGCCAATCTCCAGGTGCCATCCTCGGATCGTTCATGAAGATCGACCAGTCTATCCAGCTTCTCGGACGGCACCACGAAGCTGGTATCTATCATGCCCAACGGAGTAAAGATGCGCTCTTCGAAGAAGGTGTCCAGACTGCTGTTGGTCACGCGTTCAATCACGGCGCCCAGCACGTCGATCGAGAGGCTATACTCGAACATCTCGCCCGGATCGCGCTCCAGCGGCAATGTGCCGAGCAGTTCCACCATGTGCGTCAGGTCACGAGGTTCTTCACCGCCGCTACGATGCGCCGCAATGCGGTCCCCCGGCATCAATCCCATCTCACAATAGCGCCTTGCCAGCGGAGAGAACTGCAGCCCGTAGCTAAATCCAGCGGTATGCGTCAGCAGATCCCGTACCGTTGGCTGCCGCTTAGCCGGGCGCACCGCCTCGCCCTCTTGCGAGACAAGAACATTCAGGTTGGCCAGTTCTGGAAGTATCTCACCGATCGGCTGGTCAAGACCAATCAATTCCTGCTCTACAAGCATCATCGTCGCAATGCCGGTGACAGGCTTTGTCTGCGAATATATACGATGGAGACTATCCGGTTGAACCGTGCGACCAGTGTCGTGCCCCATATTGCCAACGCAAACGAAGCACGGATCCTCTTCCCCAACGGCTATCGCCAACACAGCGCCGGCAATGTCATTTTGTCCAATGTGCTGCTTGAACAAAGCCGAAACTTTGGAAAACATGGCCGGATTGAAACGGCCTGACTGCTCCTGATCCATTTCTTGCTCTTCCACTGAGACTATCGATGACATGAAAACGTCATGATGGATGTAGATTGAAACGTAGATCTAAGAACCGGATCCATCCACCGACATGAGAGATAGAGCTTACGGGGGTGCAGCTGCCTGTTCAAGCTTATTGGGTTAATCTCGAAACTCAGGGTGGTTCTTGTCACAAGGAACCTTGGCCCAGATGACGAAGATTTCAATCTTGGCACCCATGCTGCGGGTCGGTCACCAAGTGGCATCTTCGGGCACCGTGTTCAGCATGCTCGCGATCACCGTGCGCTGACTGCACATAAGAGGCGGCGTTCTACAAAAATGCCACCGCTTACAGGCAGCATACTCACGCCCTATCACGAGAGCCGGGTTGAGGGAGCTGCCGAACTCGCCCGCTACGTTTTTCGCCAGAGCCAGAAAGTGCTTGTCGCCGTGGATGAGCCCCCTCCCCTTGCATAAGCGGAGGAGGGCATGGCTCGGTCAAGCCTGCGCCGCTTCCAGCAGCTCGGCGCCATAGGCGGCGATTGTATCAGCCTCGGTTTTGTCGCCCAGGACTACGCCCACACGTTCGTGCAGACCCTTGGGCTGGAGGTCCAGCAAGCGCTCAACGCCATTGTTGGCGCCGCCGCCAGCCTGCTCAATCAGGAAAGCCATCGGATTGGCCTCATACATCAGGCGCAGGCGCGCCTTGCCGGCGGAGCGATGGTCGGCGGGGTAGAGGAAGATTCCGCCACGCTTGAGGATGCGATGCACGTCGGCCACCATCGATCCAGTCCAGCGCATGTTCCACTCGTCATCGCAAGGACCTTCCTTGCCGGCCAGCCTCTCGTCGATGTAGCGGGCGATTGCAGGCGACCACTGCTTGTGACGCGCAGCGTTGATCGCGAACTCGCAGTTGCCGGCCGGGATCTTGAGCGGACCGTCGGTCATGTGCCAGGCCCCTACCTCGCGGTCGAGCGTGAACTCGTACACGCCCGAACCCAGCGTCAGCACCAGCAGCGTCTGCGGGCCGTAGATCGCATAGCCCGCCGCGACCTGCTTGGCGCCAGGCTGCATGAAGTCGGCTTCGGTGATGTCGCGGCCTGAGGCATCGGCAGGTGCCCGCAGCACCGAGAAGATCGTGCCGACCGACAGATCGACGTCGATGTTGCTGGACCCGTCGATCGGATCGAACAGCATCAGGTACTCGCCCACGGGATAGCGGCTCGGAATGCGGTGGATCGTCTCCATCTCCTCTGAGGCCATCGCCGCCAGATGACCGCCCCACTCGTTCGCCTCAAGCAGCAGCTCGTTGGCGATGACGTCCAGTTTCTTCTGCACTTCGCCCTGCACATTCTCGCTGCCCAGGCTGCCAAGCACCTCGCCCAGGCTGCCCTTGCCAATTGAGTGGCTAATCGTCTTGCAAGCGCGTGCTACGGTCTCGATCAACAAGCGCAGCTCGGGCCGCAGCACGCCGGTGCGGCGCTGTTCTTCGATCATGAACCGGGTCAGGGTGAGACGCTTCATCGTGTTTACTCGCTTGTGCCGCTGATGTCTTGCCTGGACGCATACCAACAGTTGCGCGGAACGGCTATAAGCAGGCGACACTATTGTGCCGCGTTAGACCGTCATCTGCGCGCTTCGAGCTTTGCCAGCCGTCCTAACGCTCCCGTTCTACTCATCCTGCCTGATGCGTTCTCGCCGCACCTGCCTGCCCCGCTGCAAGGCTCGATTGAAAGACAAGGAACTGCTCGTTGGCTTGCAGATGCCCCTGCCCTCCTCCGTGTTCCGCTTCCCCCGTTGTGAAAGGCATCTCCTACTCCGCGGCGGTTTAGCCTGAGCTTAGCTGCGGCTTGCCATGGGCACTTTGAGACGAAGTTCGATACCTATGCACAGGTACTCTCCTTCATGGGTCTTCGAACGCAAACTTTGAGCGCTCACGTCATAGGCCCGACTACTTAGGCCGCCGAACCCGGTGTCGTTAGCCATGCGGATCGCGTCGACCTGGTCTGAGAAGCGAATCACGATCTCGCCTTGCGCTAGGCTTACGCTTTTCTCGGCTTAGCAATTCACCGCGGTCGTCCTGGTCTTCAATCATCAGATCGAACAGGCACTGCATGATTTTGGCAGAGCCACCGGAAAGCACCCCTTCAGCCGAGTGGATGGTTCGCGATTTCCGCAGAGCCACCCTTAGTCGGGGTGCACAGCGCCTGATCAGAGCCGGGAGCGATGACGTCGGATGTGGTGATGTTGTTGGCGCCCAACCATTGGCCATTCATATAAGACCATCGCTGCAGAAGATCTGTGTAGGCTCTGAGGAGAGCATCTTATCGGTCGATGGCTGACAACGACGTTTTACGCCTGTCGTTGTACAACCAGTCAGCGACTCGAGTTTTTACTACTTAAAACGTCAACCTGTATGTTCAGCCATTATACCCGGATCATACATTATGATTAGTATCGCGTTCAGGTACAAGCTTAGCAGCGTTCTCGATCGTTCTTTGCACATGTCAAAAGGCACTTCATACGGCGATTCATTCCATGCGGGCGGGTTATCCCCTCATCATCCAAAGCAGCATGAATTGCGCGACACTTCTGTGAAGTCAGACTGCAACGCGTCGGGCTATGAGGCTTCTCCTTATCTAAAATGGTCTTGAGCTTCATGGTTAGAGCAGGTTCTAAATCTTTTAGATAAGTTACAGGAGCACGTTTTCTCCCGTAGCCCGCAGCAAACAACGAGTCGCGACCGGTGCAGCGTTCTCGATATATCGAGGAAGTGTTCCTGGTGTGACGAGGATCATGCTCCTGATGTGTCGAGCATCCGTTCCCGATATATCGAGATCTCGCTAGGCGGGTTCCCGTTGTGTCGTCCCTGGGTGAAATCGCGTCGGAATTGAATCACTTCAAGGACGCTGGCCGCGATGCACGTTCAAACGTTTGCGTGCGCCACATCCACATCGTCAGCACCTAACGTCATCTCACTTTTCACGCGACACATCAGGAACGGCTCTCCGGTATCTTAAGGGGTCTTCTATCGACATCCTGCATACAGACTAGTGGTTTTAACGTGGACGAACGGAAGGCTCGGGGAGCGGTCATCCAACTCTTCAGAACAGGTCGCCCTGCCCTACCCTCCGCAACGTTACTGACTTCAACAGGTTGAAGTCGTCACCTGCGGCGCGAAGCGCACTTCGCTGCTGTCGAGTATTCGAGGAGGATGCGGCTGGTAACATTGGTAATTACCAGTTGAAGGCGCAAACTGATGCCCTCCATCTCTGGTTAGTGCTAGCGTTGATTGCTCATCGGAAGGGATCAGGTTGATCAAGGATGAGTGATGGCACGTGTTTCGACTGTGACTGAAGGCGGAGTGTCTCTCCAGTCAAATCCTGATGGAAAGTCCATTGATGCGTACATGTTACTAAAAGGCTGTGCACTCTAAGTCGAATCTGGAAAAGGTGCCGGATGAGCAGTCCCTTATCAAGCCTCCATTAAAGTGACGTGCGGCGATGATCATCTTAAGTGTCTAGGAGGGAAGGGCAGACGATAGCTGCAAACCTGTAGAGTGCATTAAAATCTTCGGCTTGCGCACGTCGCTCGGCCGGTTGGATTGCCCATCTTTGTTGACCCATGGGTCGTCGGGGATAATCCGTAGGGTAGGGTAGGGTAGGGTAGGGTAGGGTAGGGTAGGGCGTTTATACAAAACAGCTGGTTGAAGCGATTTCGTGGCGTACAGGCGGACGCTGGTTCCCTCGGGAAGCACCGGTTTAGCCATTTAGTGAGCCTTGAGGCTTTACGCCCTACATCTGCATTTGAGGTGCGGGAAGGGAGTACCTGTTCGCATAAAGCCTGACGATTCACCTACGAAGTTCGTGCCGGCGCGCTTTGTGGTGTCGCTTTACCCAACCGATGAAGGCACGCTGCCAGTCCGCAGGGGTGCGATCCTGATCGGCGGAGACCCATTTCTCGAAATCCGCGTGAAGAGCGTGTAGGTCCCATCCAGGACACTCACGACGCAAGATCTCTACTGTTGCGTCTGTCATAAAGCCACGTGTCGCTGCATCGGCAAGCGTGCCGATTGAAGAACGTATGAGTTTTCGGGCGTCGACAAGCACATCCTGTTTCCCCGGGGAAACAGATGGTGCCTTATCAGTTAGTGACCCAGGTGAGTTGCGGCTCTGCGACTCTGGTACTGCTTTCCGCGAACTTGGCTTCAACGGCGCAAGGCTGGTGCCCGATGTTCTTGCAGAGGCCTCACACGGGGTATCTCTGTCGCCTCCGCCCAAGCGACACCGACCATCGACTGAGGTGAGGTCACATCGTTGCATCCGTAGCATCGGCTCACCGCCACGCGCCGTCTCAACCGAAATAGAAAAGCCGGGCAACTCGTTCTTTTCTGCCAACTTCAGCA
>JAAIGE0100106010.1_pt1 | contig 18612 bp, 19 predicted proteins | sample 6487951 | NCBI WGS metagenome assembly JAAIGE01 (sample SAMN13974128, study PRJNA590717) | phyllosphere metagenome | biome: tomato field; feature: multiple bacterial spot infested tomato fields; material: tomato leaves; isolation source: leaves from tomato fields | host: Solanum lycopersicum ...
AGGAAGGAGAAGTCGTCCATGATCTTGTCGAGAGAAGCCATTTGCCGTCATCCGTTGTTACAAGCGGCATCCCCCCTCATTCCTGTGCCTGTCACAGGAATCCAGTCAGCCCAAGTCCTTGGGCTGGAAAAGAGTCCTTCGTCGCGCCGACGCGCGCCGACTGGATTCCTGTCACAAGGACAGGAATGAGGGAGGTAGAACCGTGACCGCCATATAAGCCAAACCCCGCCCGAATTGAACCACCACGCATCAAGAAAAAAGCCCCGTAATGAAGCCAAAGCGTCATTACGGGGCGGAGTCGGGCAGTCTGGCCGCCGCATCTATAGCGGGATGCGGCTGCAAGTGGGTGTGAGAGGGGGTTCTCGAAATTCTGTATTACGAGGCGTCTGGTCCTTACGGTTGCCTTACGGCCTGTTCAAGAATTGCAGCCGACGAGCGGCGATTGTTGAACGGGCCATCAGAGCGTCGGGCGCTTCTGCGGCAGTGGAATTGTGCTCTCCGTCTTGATCGTGCCGGTCTTGATATCGTCGCTGACCTGAGTGTGTTCGGCGGTGACTGCTTGCAGTTGCGCATCGGCGACCTTCTCGTCGTTCGTGGCAAGCTGCGCGTCGATCAGTTCATAGGCAACCTTTGCGCCTTCGCGGGCTCTCTCACCCAGGGCGTGGAAGGTTTCAGCACCCTTTACGCAAACATCCGGCTTTTCTACGCAGATGGCACTGACATAACGGTAGGCTTCGCTGGCGGCGGATACCGCGCCTGCGACATTCATCTGTGAGTTCTGCGTTTCCGCGCTGTTACCGCTCAGGTAGGAAAGAGCGACCAGAACCATCGAAAACCAGAACGATCCTTTGATCAGAAACCACATTGCGAGACTACCCTGTTTGACCGGCGTCCTTTCGGATCATCCGTGGTTGCCCTGTTGTTCGGGCTTGGTGTCACCCTAGACCCCAACAGACCAACAGCCATTTGAAAAAATCAGCGAGATTTAATTCAAATTGTAGCTATTTGTTCCGCTCCAAGACGATGAATGCCATTTCGTTAGAATTTTAACGGCCGATGTTAAGCATAATTGCGGCGCTTTCCACGGAATGCAGGGGATAGCGGACGTCAGGCCTGCCACAAAGGTTAACACAAAGGGAAAAATCTAACGAAATCCTTCGCTTACCCGCCGTTAACCATGATCTTTGAAGTCTCGGTGAATTGCCTCGAAATGAGACTCCCATGGCTTTTAGGGGGCGTTCCGAGCCCTCCTTTTATCCTTTCCTTAAGCCGCATCGCCATATTGTCGGCCATGGTTAAGGGCTTATCGGCCTCTGTAGATTCGGTGTTTGGGTATTGCGTAACATAACGGAAAAAGCGATTGCGCTGATCGATCATGCGGCTGGCACCTGGCTGGCGCGCATGGAAGAAGACGCAAGCGAACGCGTGGCGACGGTCCATGCGCTGCGGCGTCTGGTGACGCTTGGCAGCGCTGCGCTTTTCGTCGTGCCCGCCGTTTTCTGCCTGATCTTTCCGGTCTCGCTCGCGCTGCCTCTTGGCGTCACGGTGGTCTTCGCACTGTTTCTGGCTGCGGCAGCTATGTTGTTGACCCTGCACAAACCAGCCCGAGATATGTCTGCGACACAGCCTGCCAGGCCGGAGCTTCTGGCGGCGCAGATCCCCGGTATGCTGCTGTTCTTTAATGAGCATGGCGTGGTGCAGGGCGTTGCCGGTCGTGATCAGTCTCAGTTTCCCGCGCACGTAAACAATTGCGTCGGCCACGTTTTTGCAGAACGGGTGCATGTATCCGATCGTATCGGCCTGATGCAGGCTTTCGATGCGCTGCGACAGGGGCAGGAAACCGTCTCCGCCGATCTGCGCTTTGAAAATGCGGGCAATCGTCAGGCACAATTTCTCTACGCACGCATGGACCTCACCGCCGAGCGTGATGGCTTCGGCAGACTGGTGCGCATCGTCGGTCAGTTGCGCGATGTCACCGACAAGGAAATGCTGCGCCGCGAAGTGGCGCGTAAGGCAGAAGAAGCGGAATCGGCCAACGATGCCAAGTCGCGCTTCCTCGCTGCCGTCAGCCACGAGTTGCGCACGCCGCTCAATGCCGTCCTCGGCTTTTCCGATATCCTCGCGGGGGAATATTTCGGCAAGCTGGAGAATGACCGCCAGCGCGAATATGTGATGCTGATCCGCCAGTCGGGCGCGCATCTGCTGTCCGTCGTCAACACCATGCTGGACATGAGCAAGCTGGAAGCGGGCCGCTACGAACTTCAGATGGAGCCGTTCCGCATCGGTGACGTCGTTTCCGCCTGCGAAGGCATGCTCGGACTTCAGGCCAAGCAGAAGGGCCTGACGCTGACGAGCCGCATGCAGCGGGATATGGGCGAAGTCGTTGCCGATCAGCGCGCCATCCAGCAGGTTCTCATCAATCTGGCTGGCAATGCCATAAAGTTCACCGAATCCGGTGGTGTCGTCTCCATCGACGCCGCCATGCAGGGAAATCTGCTGAAACTCACCGTCAGCGACACCGGCATCGGCATTGCCGAAGACAAGATCGAACTTCTGGGCCAGCCATTCATGCAGGTTCAGAATGAATATACCCGTCGCTATGAAGGCACGGGTCTGGGGCTTTCGCTGGTAAAGGGTCTGGTGGAATTACATGGCGGCAGCTTTGCGATTGCCAGCCGTCCGGGCGAAGGAACGGTCGTTACCGTGCTGCTGCCCGCCGATGGCTCCGGCCATCAGGTGGCCGGCAATGGCGATCCGGTAGAGCCGGTGGAGTTTCCGCCGCGCCTTAAAGCGCAAAGCCCTGTTGCAGACGTGATGATGACGAGGAAGGAAACTGCGGATGGCCGCTCCAAAGCGAAAATCGCCTAGGAAAAAACCGACCGTTAAAGAGCCCGCGCTGGCGCTTGTTGCTGCGCAGGCTGTTGGACAACACATTCTGCGCCATCCGAAACTGGTTGGCGGCTGCACGGCCTTTTTCGTCCTGTTCGGCTTCGTTGCCGCCAATGCACTGTGGTATCAGCCCGGCCACCATCCATCGCCGTTCCTGCGAACTCGCGACGAGGAAGACCCCAACGGCATTGCCGGTTATCGCGTGACGTCCCAGCTTGGCCAGAGCGGCAACGTCACCACCTTCCGCATAGAGCGGCAGACGGAGACACCGCAGCCGACCGTGCCCGATGGCTATCAAATCGCCACGCCTGCGCCGAATGCTGCCCAGCAGACCGACCACCCGCCGTCCGAACTCGTGGCTGAAATCCAGCGCGAACTGACGAAGCGCGGCCTTTATGAAGGTCCGGCGGATGGCCTGCGCGGCCCGCGCACCACGGCGGCCATTCTGTTCTTCGAAGAAACAGTCGGCATGGAGCAGACGGGCGAACCCACCAGTCGTATCCTCTCGGCGCTCAAGATCGACAGCGCAGCGACCGTCGCCGCAATTCCGAAACCCGTGCCGCAGGATCGCCCCGCAGCCGCAAATAGCGGCGGCGTCGCCATCGACCCCGTCGCTGCCGCCATCCGCAACGCAGAAACGAACGTACCCAAGGCGCAGCCCGCCTCGCTTTCCACAGCAAAGCCAGCTGGCAAGGACATGGTCTCGAAAATCCAGCAGGGCCTCGTCAACATCGCCTATGCCGATGTGAAGGTGGATGGCGTTGCCGGAGACCAGACACGCCAGGCCATCCGCAATTTCCAAAAGCACTACCGACTGCCCGAAACCGGAGAGCCGAACGAGGCGGTACTGAAGAAGCTGAAGTCTATCGGGGCGCTTTGACGCCGGTTCTCTTATCCGATTTTCTTGGGGCGCCCGCCTTTCGCACCATTGGCACGGCTCGCTGCGACTTTTGCAGGCGAGCGCGACTGCCCGCCGCGGCGCTGCACGTCCATGAACGCCTTTGTGCCGAATATTCCACTCATGAGGCCAGCAATCGAGTAATCAACGTCGAGGCTTTCCCAATGCAGGCCGGTTTCCCCTAGAAGCTCGACCTCTGCCAGTTGCTGAGCCGTCGCTTCCTGTAATCCTTCTAGGGAGCGGGCAGGGACCATAAAGGCTGCGCCGTTGGTGAACTCGACGATTATCCGTTCCGACTGTGTGTCCAAACGAACGGAGGAGGGAATAGGCCTCTCGGCGCGTTCTGCCTGCCAACGCTGTTTTGCCTGGGCAAGTTCTGCATCCGTGATCTCAACCATGATATTTTCTCCATGCCTCGAGAAATGATTGTTGGTTCGCCTCTATGGTCGCCGCTGCTCGTCTAACGTCGCGGTCAGACATTCCGCCTTGGGTGATAACGGACATGTTGACGATATCGATGCGCGCTTCGCCTTCCCCGAAAACATGTACGTGAGGCGGTTCGTGGTCGGCAGTATAGATAACGAAACGCATGCCATGTTGGCGAAGGACAGTGACCATAGTCGAGAGTAACCCAACAGCTTGGGTATATCAATCGGCAACGTGTTACCTGCGACCTCATAAAACAGTGGCACTCAGGAGCGCGCGCCCCTATAAATCACCTCATGCGCCTGAAATCCGATATATTCGTTTCCGCCCTTATCCGCCGTGTCTTCGCGGCGGGAGATTTCGCGGCTGTGGAGCGCAAGGGTGCGGAGGCCGCAGGGGCTGTCTTCATCCGCCAGCGGCTGCGTGGCGGGTTTGAAAATCTCTACGCTCCCGCGCCGCAAAGCTTTGCCGAGGATGACGAGGTGAGGGCAGAGCGGCAGTTCGAATTGCGGCTCGAAGGTGCGGAAGCGGGGGCCGTGGAAGCGCTTCTGGAGAAGGAGCACCGTTTCGATAGCGATCTTTGGGTGGTGGAACTGGAGACGGAGACGGTGGGCGACCTGATCAACGTGGTCGGATCGTAAGGCAAGGGTGGACGCGCTTCTGTGCATGGAAGAGGCTGGCGTAAAAGCCTTGAACACACCCACTGCCGTCATCCTCAGGCCTGTCCCGAGGATCTAACCACGTCGAATAAAATCAATCGGTTGCAGATCCCCGGGACAAGCCCGAGGATGACGGCAGTGGGTGGATTTATCCCTTCATCCGAACAGCGACCGTTCTTCGAAGCGCAGCCCTTTGAAACCCGGATAGGCTTGACTCAATGCCGGTGCGTGCCCTCTCAAGCAGCGGTCTCCGTATCCCATCTGGACGGATCGGCGGTCGCGAAGATTGCATCCAGGTTGAGGAAGCAGATCATCATCTTGTCCTTGGCGAAAATACCCTCGGCGAAGCCCGTAGCGGCAATGCCTGCTGCAACGGGAACCGGCTGAAGATCGGCGGCGGACACCGTGAGAATGTCCGAAACGCGGTCAACCATCAGGCCCACCGTCCTGTTCTTCACACTGGTCACGACGATGGCGCTGCGTTCGGTCGCCTCAGTGGGTGCCATGCCCAGCTTCGTCGAAAGATCGACGATGGGAATGACCGTGCCCCGCAGGTTCATGACGCCCAAAACTTCCGGTGGTGTGTGGGGTATCGGCGTCACCGGAGCCCATCCGCGAATTTCGCGGATGGAGGTGGTGCGAACGGCAAACTGCTGTTCGTGGAGCATGAATGCTATGATTTCCAGGGTGGTATGCGTGCCGACTGACGATGGAGCGATGTTCATCAGAACTCCTCCCAATTGTCCTTGGAGGGGGCGAGGGCAGCGTTGCCGGAAAAGGCTGCACTTATCTTCCGGCCAAGTGCGCGGGCAGGGGACGCCGCCGGTCTGTCCGACGAGGATGCGGTACGCACGCTGGCCGCCGCCACACTGCCTGCACCGGCATAGCTGCCTTCCTGTAGCTTGAACTGGGCCAGAACCTGGTTGAGTGAGTAGACTTCGCGGGCAAGCCCGTGGCTTGCCGCATTGCTTTCCTCGACCATCGCCGCGTTCTTCTGCGTGTCCTGATCCATCTGGTTCACAGCGGTATTGATCTGCTGCAAGCCGGAAGACTGCTCCTGCGCGGACTCGGAAATGGCTGCGACGTGGCGGTTGATTTCCTGGACTTCGGTCACGATGGTTTCCAGCGCGCGGCCCGTCTCGCCCACCAGCGCTACGCCTTCCTGAACCTGCGTGTTGGAGGTTGTGATCAAGCCCTTGATATCTTTTGCGGCATTGGCCGAACGCTGTGCCAGTTCACGCACTTCCTGCGCAACCACCGCAAAGCCCTTGCCTGCCTCACCGGCACGCGCTGCTTCCACACCCGCATTCAGCGCCAAAAGATTGGTCTGGAAGGCGATTTCATCGATGACGCCGATGATGTTGGAAATTTCGTTGGCCGACTTGGAGATCTGCTCCATCGCGGACACGGCCTTGCGAACCACGTTGCCGGACTGCTCTGCACCAAGCTTCGCACGGCTGACCAGTTCGCCCGCTTCTTGCGCACGGCGCGTTGCGTCCTTCACGGTGGTGGTGATCTCTTCCAGCGCCGCTGCGGTTTCCTCCACCGCTGCTGCCTGCTGTTCCGTGCGCTTGGCAAGGTCGTCGGCAGCGGACTTGATTTCGTTTGCACCGGAATCGATGGCGCGCGCGTTTTGTGCCACCTTGGTCAGTGTGGACTGCAGCTGCTCCGCCGCCCGGTTGAAATCGACGCGGATACCATCGAGGCTCGGGGCGAAAGCCTGCTCGATACGGTGGGTCGTATCACCCTGCGCGATCTTGGAAAGGGCTGTCGCCAGATTGTCTACCGCAAACTGAACCTCTGCGGCTTCCTTCGCCTTCTGCCTGTCGCGCTCGATGCGCTCCTGTTCGGAAAGCGAGCGGTTGGCCTGGGTTTCCTGCTCCAGACGAATGCGCTCGAGGGCGTTTTCACGGAAGGTCTGGACGGTATCGGCCATCTGGCCAACCTCGTCCCGGCGGTCACGGCCGTCGATCTCGGCGGCGGTATCGCCTGCGGCAAGCGCGGTCATCCGTTCGCGCAGACGCGAAATCGGCTGGGTTATGCCGCGGGAGGTGATGTAGAGGCCAAGACCGATCACCAGCAGCGAAAGACAAATGAGGCCAATGACGGCATTCAGCACGGTCTGGCTGGTTTTTGCGCTCAGCCGCTCGTTGCCGTCTTTCAACGCCTGAATGAGTTGGTCGTTGCCGCTGCTAATTTTCGGAGACACTTCGCCAAGCTTGACGAGAAGGCTGAGCGCGGTCTGCTGCGCCTCGGCCCGCTGTCCGGCCTGTGCCTGCGCAATGGCGCGGTCTGCGATCGCTTCCATCTCGGCGACACCCTTGACGATCTCGCGAGAGATTTCCGTGCGGGCGGGGAAGAGTTGGACGACGAGGTTCTGGCGCTCTTCGAGCTGTTTGCGGTCCGCCTTGAAAGTCTGCACCGCCTTGGCAAAATCGGCACTGGCGGGATCGTTCAGCGATGCGCGCAACGTCTGCATGCCAAGCGCATTGAGGTTGCCGCTGGTACGGGCGTTGAGAATTCCTGCAAGTGCGGTTTCGTTGATGAACTTGCCGTATTCGTCGTCAGTTTGATTGTAATTCCAGCTGACATATCCGACGCCAATCAGAGAGGCGATGCTCATCAGCGTTATGACGGAGATAACCTTCGTCTGTATCTTCGTGTTCTTCAAGAATGACATGATGTCCCCTAGACAGTCCGTTGCGAAACCGGCTTGCAAATTCTGATCAGCAGTCGGTAAAACATCGCGCGTAGCCACTCCCGCTCATCGGGCAGCAAGCAGCCATCACTTCGCATCTTTCAGGATGCGACCGTCCGCTTGGGTCTACTGGCCCCGCACTTCGCGGAGCCTGCTCTTACGGAATGTCATCATATCTCTAAATTAAACGTTACAAATTCAGTGTGAGGAGTTACGTCCTATTTGATTATGTTTATCCAAGTATTTGAATAATATTTTATATTTAAGAATGCTTATTTTACTGTAGGTGATCGAATTGTCGTGGTTGACCGAAAAGGGTCGAACTGTCGGATCTAGGAGCCAGAATGATAAGGCACGTCGCACAATACTCGTCCGTGCAACCTGCTTGATCTCGATTTCGCATGGGCTGAGCCCTTCATCTTAAGCGAAAACGCCTTTAGCGGCGAATGACCAGTCTTTCCGCGTTCTGGCTCTCTTTAGGCGGTGTCGTTTCTTCCTGGGATGGGCTGAGGGTGTAGCGGTCTGCACGCCGCCAGCTCTCCACCCGCTCCTCGCATTGTGCCGGGTCGAGACTGTCCAGCATCAACTCGGCTCCGGTCATGTCGCCCTTGCGCGCTTTCAGATGCGGATAGAAGCATTCGATGACGAAGGCCGCATCGCCAAATTCCATGCCCAGACCCGTCAGTGTGGTCGCCAGTTGCTGGCCGGAAATGTCGAGCATGATCCGTTCCGAAAGCCAGTGGCTGGCGGATAGCGAATCTGACAACGCCACTGAAAACTGGCGGGCGTTTCGTTCTCGCGCAAAGCGCACCAACAGCGCTTCCTGAACGTCGGTCAGCCGGCGTATGCCCAGATTGTCTCCCGCGGGACGGCGGAACTGGTGCGCCATGGTGCGCAACTGGCGACGCAGGCTCTCCTCGCGCTCGGCAATGGCCTGTTCGGTTACCTGTATTTGATGGGTCGTCGTCGTTTCCAGCTCTTCGCTCGGTCTTACCGGCGCGCTGCGAGAATGGCGAAGTCCGACCAGCGCGTCGACGACGGTGGGAGAAAGATCGTCTCGGCGCACGATGGCGCGGGCATGTGCCGAGCCCTGGGTGCGGGCAATGGCGATCAATGTTTCGTCACGCAGTGCTTTGGAAGATACGAGAAAGGGCGCGGCCAGCGAAATGGGCTGGCTTGCGATGAAGAAGGCCACTGCGGAAGGCACATTAGGATTTTGCGACAGTGCCGCTATCGCTTCTCTCTTGGCCTCAATCGTGGATGCGGAAAACACCGGCAGAAACAGCTCTGCAAACTGGCGCAATTCCGATTTGGTTGGATGAGAAAGCCCTTCAAAACTCGATACCGTGGCCATCAGCACCACATCTTTCTTCCGTTCGGCGCTTGGCCTTTCAAGTTCTCGAAACCGGTCTGTCAACGCACTACCCAACAAGACGCAAAACAATACAATTCGCGCAAATTAGAACAAACGTGTTGACGTCCTGTTAACCACCCACGGGGCAAAGCCCGTTTTTCGAACTATGCACAACAATTTTTTAAGAAAGAATTTTCGGGAAAGGCATCGCGTGGCGGGCAGCGGAAGGTTTCGTGCCGCGCTGTAACATCACTCGCGCCGTCTGCTGCTCGATATTGACAATCTGCGCCAGTGAATAAGCGGGGTACGCCGTTGCACGATAATAATGTGAAGACGACCCCTGACCGTCATCATGGCGGCTGAAAAACCTTAAATCTGAGTCTTCAGCGGTCCGTCAAAAGCCTATCCACTCAAGATCTGACGGGTCATATCCTGTGCAATCGAAAATTGCCTATCGATTACAAAGACTTCTCTTCGGTTGATGCTGGCTGGCTGAGCGATTGCGAAATCTGGCCTCTAAAAATCATCTTAGACCGTAGGCAAAATTTTAACGTGCTTCTGCCCTCGTCATATTAGCGTTAACGAAGGATTAACCTGTCCGTGATTGTAATCTGTGTGCAGACGCTGGATTCGGTGCTAATTTAGTACCTTGCTAAGCGGCGCAAGAAGCAACAATATCGTCTATGTCCGTGAGGCTGTAGCTGCTGTTGCGACACATGCCAGTTCGTGGACTGGAATACCCGATGGTTGGGTTTATGGCATGCTGCGTTGGTGAATACCGGCGCTCTTTATCAAAAAACAAAACACGTCATGCCTTGCGAAAGGAGAAGATCATGGCAGACATCATATCGTTTCAGGCGGCACTCCGCCGTTTTCACAAGGTTGCCGACGCGGTAAATCCGCCTGCGGGGCCGGCCCAGCTTCTGTTCTTCACCGGTGTGCGCTATGAGCGCAGGGAAGTGGAAGCCGCGAAGAAGTCACGCAAGCGCAAGACGGTCATCAGCGGAGCGGATGCGGCAGCGCATTCCTGAGCGGCAGACAATTTTCAGGTGCTTATCGCCACGGCGTCGGCTCGCACTTCGCCTCGCTTAAAAACCTGTTTGCTTCTTCCACGAAGCTTGCCTGTGGCACCATGCTGCGCAACACGGCATAGCCCTTTTCCCGATCTGCTTCCACGAGAATGGATTTCGATAGCCTTTCCGGCTGGGCCTTGCGAATGCTCGCAAGCTGCACCTGGCTTGCAATCAGGATATCCAGTTCGCCGCCCGCCGATGTGCGGTCATTCATGCTGAATATCTCATTCGATGCGCTATCGAAAATGGCGACGGACCAGAACGGGACCGCGCCGAAGCCCGCGAGCCGGACCGGCTGTTCCTCGACATCGAAAGTGCATATCGCGACGCGCATGAAGGGGTCGCCGCTGGTCAGTTGCGCTTTATCGGTTGTGTCGTCCAGCAGGTGGAAACGATGCTGCGGCCCTTCCGACAAGGCGCGCGTATAGGCATCCCTGTTGGAAAAATGCGGAATGGAAAACAGGATGATCAGATGCAGCACGGCCGCGCCCACAAGGCCGGTGAAGATCGCAAACAGAACCCTAAGCATTGCCGCATCCTGTCTTGCGAATTTCCGGCATGGCGATGTCGATCAGCCCTGTGCTGCTCGCAACCGGCGTATCCAGCAATGTCAGAACAAGTTTGAAATTGCCGTTTTTCGGCACTGCCAGCCAATTATAGGTCTGCGCATCGGCAGCAACGGTAAGCCTCATGCCGCTTTCCTGCCCATGTAGCAGCGTGCGGGAATTCAGCGCCACCGGTCGCCCGGAGCCATCATCAAGAAGGTTGCCCTGCTGATCTGCCACATAAAGCGTCCAGAAACGGGAAGGGGGAACGGTTCCCTTCAGGCTGTAGTGGCACCCGCCGCTCAAGCGCTGGCCGTCGCTGTCATTGCTTGCGGTAAAAGTCAGGCCTTCGGCCGTCCCATACAAAAGCTTGCCTGCATCCGCCCTGTGCGACTTGGCATAGGGGTCGGCCTCCAGCGTCTGTGCTTCGGGAAAGGCATCCCACGCGCCGATCTTGATCGAACCGAACCCGGTTGTAGCCTCGAGCGCGGCGAAAGTGGAAAAAACTCCACCGCCGAATGCTATGATGAGCGAGATGGCAACAAGAAATGGAACTCGAAACACACTGTTTTCCCGTTTTGAAACAGCGTCAGGGTTAGCATTGATTCTAAAGCATGTCGCGCAAAAGTGTGTAGTGGTTTTGCGATAACGACATGCTTGGGCAAAGATTCATGTCGCGCAAAAGTGTGCAGCGGTTTTGCGATAACGACATGAACTGCCGCGCGTAAAGACGCGCGGCAGGCGGGCTTATTCGTGTATGGTGTAGGAGCCCATTTCGCAGAGATCCTGCTTGTCGGTGGTGGTGTCGAGGTCCGAACCCTCTTCGAATTCGAAGCGCATGTCATAGCGGCAGACGCTGCGGCCATCCGCAATGGTGATTTCGATGCTCTCGCCCGGTTCCAGCACCTGCTCACCGAAGACATCGTCTTCCCACTCGTTGACGCCAACTGGAGAAGTATAAAAGCGAGTAAGAACGGAATTCGTACCGTTTTTCAGCGTGAAGGTAAGGTCTTCAGCTTTGGCGGCTGCGGAAATAGAAAGCAGAATTGCCGATGTTGCGAGAAATATGCGGGCCTTCTTCATGTTTTCCCCCAGAAAACAAAATGGATATCAGAAATAAGAACTCCATTTAGAGAGGGCGAAGGCCTAAAGTAAAGTATGCGTGATATGAATATTCATGGATATCGTTAAAATCGCAGGCTCACATGGTCCGGCTCCGTACCGCTTTGCGGACTGGTAGGCGTGGCGCATTTTTGTTAGCGTCCCACACGTTTCAGTAGAATCGAGGTGCCGGTATGCCCAAAAGCAGTTCGCACGAAAACGAGACCAAAACGCCTTCGACAAACCTTCCCGATGCTTCGGCTGAGGGCGCTGACCATCCGGCCTCCCGGCTGATCGATGAGCGGATCGCCGAATTGAAGGACTGGCGTGGCGACACACTCGCCCGCATCCGCGCCCTCATTCACGAAGCAGACGCACAGGTGGAAGAAGACTGGAAATGGCGTGGCGTCCCTGTCTGGTCCCACGCGGGCATCATCTGCACCGGCGAGACGTACAAATCCGTGGTGAAGCTCACCTTTGCCCACGGCGCATCGCTGGACGATCCGTTGAACCTGTTCAACTCCAGTCTCGAAGGCAACACGCGCCGCGCCATCGACATTCATGAGGGGGAAGAGATTGAGGCGCAGGGCTTCAAGGAGCTAGTCATGGCCGCCATCCAATTTAACGAGAAGAAAGCGGCCACTAAGGGGAAGAAGCAGGTTTGATAGCGAGGGGTCATCCTCAATTGCTCAGATGACCCTCACTTCTCAATTCGCAGGCACGGTTTGCCCCGGCGTTGCTGGGGCGGGCGCTGCCGGTGCAGGCTGCACGGGATTCGTTACTGGCGGCGTCGCAGGTGCACTTTCTGCGGGCGCCGCGGCCGGAGCGCTGGCGGCAACCCCTCCCGAAATATCATCCGTCGCAATCGGCGTCGGCGTTACCGCGCCATCTGCGGCGGCCACGCGCCACACCGTGTTTCCGGCATCGTCGGCCACCAGCAGCGCGCCGGTGCCATCGATGCCGACGCCCACGGGGCGGCCTCTGGCCTTGTCGCCCTGAATGAAGCCGGTCACGACATCCTGCGTTTTACCGGTCGGTTTGCCGTTTTCGAACGGCACGAAGGTCACGCGATAACCGTTGAACGCAGTGCGGTTCCAGCTGCCATGTTCACCGATGAAAGCGCCGTTCTGGTAAGGTGCGGGCAGGGCGGAGTTGAGCGAGAAGGTGAGCCCAAGCGCCGCGACGTGGCTGGAAAGCGCGTAATCGGGCTTGATCGCCTTTTCCACCATGTCAGGCCGTGGCGGATAGACGCGGGCGTCCACATGGTTGCCGTAATAACTCCATGGCCAGCCGTAAAAGCCGCCTTCCTTCACCGAGGTCATGTAGTCGGGAACGAGGTTCGGCCCAAGCTCGTCACGCTCGTTGATGACGGCCCAGAGCTCCTTGCTTTCCGGGTTAAAAGCAAGGCCGTTGGGGTTGCGCAGGCCAGAGGCGAACAGTCTGAACGCGCCGGTCTGCCGGTCCACCTCAAGGATGGCGGCGCGGTTCTTCTCCGCTTCCAACCCATTTTCGGTGATGTTCGAGTTCGAGCCGACCGATACATAAAGCTTCGTTCCATCCGGGCTCAGCGCCAGATCTTTCGTCCAGTGGTGGTTGATCGGCCCACCCGGAAGCGGTGTCAAAACCCGCGGCTCGGCGGTAATCTCATTCTGGCCAAGCTGATAGGGATAGGCGAGGATTTCGTTGGAGGTCGCCACATAAAGCGTATTGTCGGCAAAGGCGACGCCAAATGGGGAATCGAGCTTGGTCAGAAGATCGTGCCGCTCATCCACCGTGCCGTCCCGGTTGGTGTCGCGCAGCAGCGTGATGATGTTGCTTTCCTTTGGCGTGCCGCCCGTTTCGCCATGGGCAATGGACATGATCCAGCCGCGGATGATGTCTTTCGGGCGCGAAGAGGATTGCCCACCCTCCGGCGCACGCGATTGCACCACCAGCACATCGCCATTGGGCAGCGTGTGAACCGTGCGCGGATTGACCAGATCCTTCTGGTAGACCGTTACCTTCAAGCCATCCGGTACGGTCGGCGTCTCGCCATCCTTCCAGCCGATCACCTCGGCCACCTTGAGGTCCGGGATCAATGTGCGCGAAGGTTCCGGTAGAACCGGGTCCGCGCCTATCTGCGTGGACGTATCGAAATTGCCATTATCCTCGCTGCACGCGGGAAGAATAAGTGCGACGCCGGTCAGGAGCAGGGCGGGAACAAGTATACGGGAAGCCATGATCATACTCTCCAAGCCAGACGTGCATATTTGCCGGTTGACGATGCAACGGCCATCAACGAAACCGCGAAGGTGACGGCAGACAGGATCAACCCATAAGGCACCACCGCCGTCCAGCCATCACCCGCATGAACGAGGCTGTTTGCGAAGGCCAACACCAGCATAACGACGAACAGCAGGATCGACAAAAACGAAGGCCGCATGGGCCGCGTGCGCCGACGCAACAGATCAATGAACCCCGCCAGTACCGCCAGACCGCCAGCCACCAACCCCGCAAACAGAAGCCATGCCGAAAAACTCGACCACATCAGATTGGCCGTCTGCCAAAACGCAATATCCGTCGCCAGCGCCAGCGAAAAACACACGAATGGAAAAGGCACGAAAAGAGACTGAAATGGATAGGCAGATGCTTCTCTGCGAGACACGTCATTCATGTCTGGGCTCCAACCGGGAAGGAAATGAACGCCCAAGTGCTTGAGGGGCTTGGCCGTTTTGGTGTCGAGATGAACGGTTGGGGAGGGGATTTGGTTGCAGCAGGCACACAACAAGCCAAAAAGGGCGACGCGCTAGTTGGTCGGTTCGAAGCGAATATAGCTTTTGGGATCGGCAAGAATTACCCTCACCATGTCGAAAAATTCCGGCACTGTCTGTCCGATGACGTCGGGCGTAAAGTCGAACCAGTAGCGTCTGGAAAACTCGCTTTCGAGATCGTTGTGATAGCGCTCCAGAAACGTGTCCATCTCACGTCGCAACTGTTGCTTTATGCTGTCTTCCGTAAAGCCTGCATACCCGGCGATTGCTTGTGGTACGCTGTCGTACTCCAGGTCCATGTCCTGATGGAAGTAGCCGGTAACGAGCCCAGACAGTGCGGGAAAATCATCGTCGCTTGTGATCATTTCGGTTCATTCATTATGGAACTGGGAAGGCCGTCAAAATGTAATGCGGCAGGCCGTTATAGCTTTCTTTTTTCAAGACGATACGCATTTTCGACATCTGTTGGAGTTGCCCGGAGGAACGGACAACGCCTTGACCGATGACACGACCTGCGTCGAATACGAGGGGTGGCTGGAGAGTTGTGCCCGGAGCGGCGGTTTTAGACCATTGTACGATCCGGGCTTGATTGGCCCTAAGCGCCCGGGAAATCTGCTCCTCGGCTATTCGTAAATTGCTGAATGAAGATATCGCTGCGGGTGGTCGGCGACTTGTCGCCGTGGCTGCAATGCGTTGCCTCAAAAATGCTTCGTCTTTGCCGACATGCCTTGCAATCGTATGTCCACCGAGACGGCTTCCAGCTTGCGCTTCATGCTGCGCAAGAGAGATGCGGCCTGCGCGGATCGATGCTGCCCGAACGGCACCGGCGAGCATCGCGCCTCCAAGCGGCACGAGAAAATCCGTTGCCATGCCGATGTTTTGAGCCGTCGACGGGTTGGCACCCAGATTGCGCGCCAAACTCGAGGCACCGCGCTCCGTCAGGGATCGCACGTCCCGCCCGGTCCATAGTTGCCGACCGCCAGTCGTACACTGGTCAGCGGCGTGAAGGGCCAGCGCACCACCGCCAACCTTCGTCAGCATGGTCGGTTCGGGAGCGGCCAGCAGGGCTCCGGCGGTAACGCCTTCCGCTGCGCATCCCAACAGCCGCAAAACGCCAATCACCCGATTGCCGACCGTGCCGCTCTGCTCGACGGTTTCGCCCTCGATGACCGCAGCCATTTGAACCGCAGAGAGTGCAACCACAAGCCCGTCTTCGGCCTGCAACTGATTTTGACCTGCCGAAGCCATGCTGCTCCTCCATCCGCCAAAGTAATCTGTTGATATTCGCGCAACCAAAGATAGATTGTTTTAAACGGTTGTGGCTTTTCAAAGGCAGCTGCCAGCGCATCACGCGCACTCGCTCGGATAATCCGCTCTTCGCCGGCATAGATGGTTCATGTCACGAAAATGAAAAACCTGTTTGTTGTAACGCACCCCCAGTCGGTCCATCACGTCGAACATAAGGTCGGTGGGTGGTACGATACAGCTCTTACCGCAAAGGGCAGAGCTGATGCGGCATTGATTGCCAGACGTCTGGTTGATCTGGTAGGCGGCGTGCCTGTGGAAATCTTCAGTTCCGATCTTTTGCGAGCCTCCCAAGCCGCTGACGTCATCGCACAGGACTTCTTTTGCAAGGTCGAAACCTCCAGCGATTTGCGCGAGATAAGCTATGGCGTTGCGGGTGGCATGCCGCAGGCATGGCTGGATGAGCGGCAGCAAGTCGCTCCTGACGATAACAGGCTGAATCATCGCGGCGGTATCGAGGACGGCGAAACGAGGCGGGAGTTCGCAGAGCGCATATACCGTGCCGTGGACCATATAGCATCGCGCCCATGCGAAACGCAGATCGTCGTAACCCACGGTTTCGCCCTGACATTCATCATCTCCGCATGGATCAAGATGCCGATAGCCAATGTCGGATATGTGAGCTTCCTTGCCAGATCAGGAAGCATCACACATCTTCAGCAGGATGACTATTGGTGCAACAGAGGCGTTCTTCGCCTGGCGGATGTGTCGCACCTGATGGGCGCCTCCGGCAAAGGCTAAGGTATCAATCCCCACGTTTTAACGGGAAGGGTTTACCCCCGCTTCGTTGCCTATAAGCCTATTTTGGAACGTATTCGGGTCGAAGATAACGGCTTCCCCGTTTGATGAGCTGCCCGTCGCGCTCCATTATTCCGAGTATAGCATGGGAAAGAAAGTTCTTAGCCGTAACCTTACCACTTTCGGAGATGCTTGAGTAAGATTGTAGTTCGAGCGCGTTAGCAATGTCGGTGTTCGTTGCGCCCCGGAAATTGTTCTCAAGATGGGCTAAAATTGCTGATTTAATCGTGTTTAGGCCGTTGATCGCCATTTCTCTCGGCATGCAAAATCTCCCTGTTGGAGGTCGATCAGTTGCATAAAATTCGTAAATTTTCTGTTTCGGTTGTGTAAGTTGATCGCGCCGTTTATTACAGAGATGACAGAGACACAGTTGCGAATAGAGGCTCGCTGAATCTACCGCTTCACCGGCACATCCCCACCAACTTCCGCAACCCTCTGCGTCGTCAGCGAAGGCGCAGACGCCTCCTTCAACTGCTTGCCAATCGAGCGGATGACACGCGTGGCTTCGGCTGAAAGCGAGCGGGGGCGGGTCAGCGCTGGCAGGGCGTTGGCGTCGGTTGAGGCGACCACGGCACCGGCTGCGGGTTGCGGGCGGGAGCCGGTGGGCAGAGGGTTCTGGATGCCGGGGATGGGGCGCAGCTCCATGCCCTGGTGGGCGTAGTCCATCAGGCGTTTGAAGGTCATGGCGGGCAGTGCGCCGCCGGTCATGTTGTTCATCGAGGTGAACTCGTCGTTGCCGAACCAGACGGCGGTGGTGTAGTTGCCGGTAAAGCCCACATACCATGCGTCGCGGTACGCCTGTGACGTGCCGGTCTTGCCGCCGGAGACGATGCCGTTTTCCAGCGCGCCGCGTCTGGCTGTTCCTTCCACCGGGATCGTCACCAGCATGCGGTTCATCTTGGAATTGGCTTCTTCCGAAAGAACGCGGTGCGCAGGCTGCTCGTCGCGGTCGAAATCGTAAAGAACCTTGCCCTCGTAATCCAGCACCTGCTCGATGCCGTGGCGGCGCGATTGCATGCCGTTTGCCGGGAATACGGCATAGGCCGTTGCCTGATCCAGCACGGTGACTTCCGATGTGCCGAGCGGAATCGTCTTGTCCGTGCGCAGCGGTGTGGCGACACCCATGGCCTTGGCGGTATCCGCAATCACCTGCGTTCCCAGCACGTCTTTTGCTAGACGCACAGGCACGGTGTTATAGGATTTGGCAAGCGCCACCTGTAGCGAGACCTTGCCCGCGTATGAGCGCGCATAGTTCTGTGGAGACCAGCCGCGCCAGGTCACCGGCGCATCGGAAATCAGCGTTTCCGGCTTGTAGCCTTTCTCCATGGCGGCCGCGTAAGTATAGACCTTGAAGGACGAGCCCGGCTGGCGCATGGCTGCGGTCGCGCGGTTGAACTGGCTTTCGCCGTAATCCCGACCGCCGACCATGGCGCGGATGCCGCCGCCATTTTCGATCATCACCATCGCGCCCTGCTTGACCTTGTAGCCTTCTCCGAATTCGCGAAGGCTGCCTTCCATGGCCTGCTCGGCGGCCTGTTGGAGGCCGGTATCGATGGTGGTGCGAACAACGACAGTGTGGTCCTTGATCTTGCCCTCCTTGGCCAGACGCTGAACCTCATCGAAGGCCCAGTCTAGGAAGTAATCCGGCGCCTGCACCTCTTCGCGGTCGATGACGGTTGCCGGGTTGCGGCGTGCGCCGACGACCTGACCCTCGGTCATCAACCCGCCCTGCACGAGGTTGGAAAGCACCGTGTTGGCGCGGGCACGCGCTGCGGGAAGGTTCACATGCGGCGCATATTTCGCCGGGGCCTTGAACAGACCGGCCAGAATGGCGGATTCCGCCAGCGTCACATCCGTCAGGTTCTTGCCGAAATAAAACTGCGCTGCCGCAGCCGCGCCGAATGTGCCGCCGCCCATATAGGCGCGGTCGAGATAGAGTGCGAGGATCTCCTTCTTCGACATGTTGGCTTCCAGCCACAATGCCAGGAAAGCTTCCTTGATCTTGCGTTCCAGCGAGCGTTCGTTTGTCAGAAACAGGTTCTTTGCCAACTGCTGCGTCAGCGTGGAGCCGCCCTGCACGACGCCGCCTGCGCGGGCATTCTCGCTCATGGCGCGG
>JAAIGE0101122493.1_pt1 | contig 18610 bp, 18 predicted proteins | sample 6487951 | NCBI WGS metagenome assembly JAAIGE01 (sample SAMN13974128, study PRJNA590717) | phyllosphere metagenome | biome: tomato field; feature: multiple bacterial spot infested tomato fields; material: tomato leaves; isolation source: leaves from tomato fields | host: Solanum lycopersicum ...
CGTGGTTCGCCTCCAGCGATGCTTATGGCGATCAGCGCGCACGTGGGTTGATCGCCTGTCCGATGTGCGACGACAGCCGGATCGAGAAGGCGGTGATGGCGCCGAATATCGCGCCCAAGGGGTCCACCGGCCCGGCGCCCGAGGCGATGAAGGCGGCGCTGGTGGCCCTCGCCAAGGCGCAGCAACAGGCATTGTCGGGCAGTGAATGGGTCGGCCGCGCCTTTGCCGATCGTGCGCGGGCGATGCATGTCGGCGACACGGACGTGGCCCCGATCCATGGGCAGGCGACGAAGGAAGAGGCGAAGGCGTTGGTGGAGGAGGGGGTGCCGATCGCCCCTCTGCCGCTGCCGATAGTGCCGCCGGAGCGGGCGAATTAGGGCGCGACCAAATACGTAGAGCCGTTCGTCCTGAGTAGCCGCTGAGCTTGTCGAAGCGGCGTATCGAAGGACCGCACGCGAGTGCTTCTCCCACCGTCACCGGCCCGAACGGTGAACTCGGATCGCCGCTGTCGGTGGCATTGTCGGCCGGCCGCGTCGGGCCAGTAACCGAGCCATAGTCCAGGGCTTCGCCGGCCGTGATCGCCGGCCCCAGGATTCGCCGCGCGCTCGTCACCCCTTGGCGGCGGTACGCGATCGAGACCTCGTAGGCGGTCCCACTGCGCACCGAGACGATCTCTCCTCGGGTCGCGTCGGCAGGCAGCAACCCAGCCGTGATCCAGCCAGCATCAACGCCCTGACCGTTCGCAAAGATACGGTACTCGACGACGATCGCATCCACGGTGCGAGCGTCGCTTGCCCCTGTGATCACCAGCGCCGGCACGGTTCGCTCGGACGAGATGAGGCTGGTGGCGCTGATGGCCCAGGCGTTTTCGCCCGGTACCGGCACGATCGGCGCACCGGTGACGCCCGGCGTGGGAGGCGGCTCGCTGGTCTGGCCCAGCGCGAACGGATGCTTGTCGGCCGTCTCGCTTCGGGCGGTCATTGTGACGATGCCGGAGCCAGCGCCAATGTTGCGGTTCAACAGCAGAACGTCCTGTCCGTTCAGCCCAAGCTCCGGCAGCTGAACCGTGACGCAGTCACCGGGCCGGTAGCCCATCCAGACAAGCTTGAGCGGCAGGACGATAGGCCCGAACTCGCGGGCATTCTCGATATCGTACCGCACGGCGGTGCCGACCTGCTTGGTGACCTGGATAAAGGGATAATCCTGCGCCTTGCTGCGCTTCCCCTTGTCCTCGGCAACATGCTTCGGAACGCTGATCGGCGAGCCGGGCAGCAGCTGCCAGTTGTTCTCCTCGAGCCGGTACCGCGGCGTGATGGTGTTGATGCGGTCGCGCCGGGGCTGCGTCGCCGAGACGCTGGCCTGCCCAACGACATCGTCGATGCCGATCGTGGCGAGGCTCACCTTGGGTGCATTGACGAGGCAGCTGATCCGGGCGCCGAGCGCCAGCGGCTCGCCCATGCCCGCCTGGAGGAGCTTCTTCAGCGTGTCCCACTTGCCGTCACCGGTGTAAGCGACGCCGCCAGCGGTCCAGCCGTTCGCCTTCGCGATGTTGCGCCCTTCAACGAAGGCCGCCACATCGATCATCGGCCACGGCGCGCCCAAGCCGGCTACTCGCTGATAAGTCGAGTTCTGGTCACTGCGATCGCGCTGCCAGAGACCATGCGCCCAGCGCAGGCCGAGCAGATATGGATCGTCGCTCCACTCCCACGTGTCCATCGCGGCGTCGTAGGCGGCCGTATCGGCGGGATCGGCCATGCGGTGCGGGCCAGAGCCGCCGGGGTAGGTGCTGTCCTTCGTCGGGTCGTAGCAGAGCACACCGCGCACGACCCACATCGGGGCGGGGACGCCGTTCTGATACAGCTTGGCCTTGGTGTCGAAGCGCAGGGTCCACGTCGTAGCGGCCTTGCCGGACAGCTTGTGGGCCGCAGACCAGCCCGGCGGGGTGCCCGCGCCGGCGCCGAACGACAGCGCCGACGCTTCCGGAAGGGCGCCAAGCTGCGTCATGGACCACATGAAGCCGGCGAACGCGCCGATCGCCGCTCCTGCTGAGTTGTAGCTCACCGGCGCCCGGTCAACCGTCTGCCCCTCAATGGCGCCAACCGGCCCCAGCGACAGCACAGTGGTGAACGCCTGGCGATCGTTGTCGCCCTTGTCGTTCGTGTCCCAGCCGCGGCGCATGACGATGTTGCCGGCCGTGCCGGTCCTGCCCAAGACGATCGGATTGCCGGCGTCGGGGTTCGCGCTGAACTCTGTCTGGCTGCCTGTCGCTTGCGCAGACGGCTTCTTGGAGGTGAGGCCTGACGCGGTAAGGGCGCCGAAAGCGACGGTCGCGATCTTTCCGACAGCAGCTACCGTGCCGAGAGCGGTAGAAGACAAGCCAAACGTGGCACCTAGCCCCGCGGCAGCGCCGACGCCGGTTGCCACAAGGGCCACTGCGCCTACAACAAGGGCCGCTGTACGAAGGGCTTTCACATGGACCTCCGGGGAACAATAATGCGGTTACTGGTCACGCCACTGGCGCTCTTCGCTGTGGGTGCGGCGGGGCCGCTCACGAAGTTTGAGGCGAAGGCACCTGACGCGGACTTCCAGTCCGAGCGAGCGATGGGTGATATCGAGCGCTGCCTGATTGACCTTGATGGTTGGCTGGCCCCGAACGTTTATCGGCAGCCTGACCGGCCCGGCGACGTCACCATGCTCTGGGCTACTCACGAAGGAGTCTCGGTTGGGCGAGTTGATCTAAAGCAGGATGGCTCTCGAACTGCGATCAAAGCATGGCGGCTGGCAAAGCAGGCGCGGGCGTGCGCGCAATGAGCCAACCCATCGTTGATGCAGCATCATGGATCACGAGTTAGAAATACCGATGCGCAGGTGAGGGCGGCTCCGAGAAGCCGCCCTTCGTAGTTGGGATCGTTCCAGTCGAAGCTGTTAGGCGGCGCGGGCTACCGGTTCGAATTCCTTAGCGAGCCGCGTCAGGCCCTTAGGTGTCACGCGAACCTGCGTGGTCGTCTTCTCGGAGCCGTCCGAGCGAGTTACGACGGTCGTCTTGTGTTCCAATAACCCCGCCTGGAGCTTCGCTTGATAGGCAATCCGGGTGTTGTCGCCCTGCCGCGTGTAGATCCAGTGATGCGCGTCGAGGAACTGAAACAGCGCCTTTGGCTGCACCTGGAGAGTCTTCGCTGCGTCGGTAATGCAGAGCGACCCGTCCGAGTGCGCGATCCGCTCCAGCGCCTGAACCTGCGGCCGCATCTCCTCGACCGTGCCTTGAAGCTCCAATACCTTCTCGGTGTAGGAGAGAAGGATCACGCGCATTGCGGCCGGATCGTTGAGCACGGCGACCGGATCGACCGCGGGCCGTGCCTCAAGTTCCTGCCAGCGATCCACCAGCCGCGCTGTGAACTCCGGCGAAAGCTGAGCAACGACAACGTAGCTGTCGCGCTTTCCTTGCTCGCCGGAAAACACATAGACGAGGCTCGGGCGGCCGTTTGTGGGCTTTTCCTCCAACGGAGGTAAAGTGATCACCCCTCGTTCGGCTAGGCGCTCGATAGTACGGCGGGCGTTATCGTGTCGTGCCTCAACCAAGTCCGCGATCTCAACGCTCGTCATGGTCGGCTCGCACGAACCGAAACTGGTAGGCAAATGGTTTTCGGGTTTGCTATTCAGCTCTTCGGGCATGTTCATACCATGCTCACTCCAAATTGCGGCTTCGACCGCCGCGGTTGGGAAGGAACGGGTGGAGTGGCCTTGGCCGTAGGAAGCGATACCGCTCCACCCGTCCACGGTGCTGGAGATCCCCGCACCGAATTACCTTCGCCCAGTGAGCGAGGCGGAAACCTTAGAACCAGCATGTGATTCCGGCTATGTTATCGCGACCGCCGCGATCGTTGTCACGCGCGCATAGGGGCCACTTCCAAGCGTTGGCCTGGACTAGGCGCGCTCCAAGTCAAGCGCCGCGCGCGAGCCGGTCCACATCTGCGGCGATGGCCTGCTGAGTTGCTTCGTATTCCCACTGTTCAAGCTCGGTGATGAAGGCGATCTTCTGCGCAAGTTCTGCTGCGCTGTTGATTGGGCATCCGATCACTGCTGCGCGCGCGGCACAAGTCAGATGCATCAGCCGATCGCTTTCATCTACGAAGGCATCGACGCTGGTGGCAGCCCGGGCTCGCGCGATTGCTTGCTGGCGGCGATCGTCGGCGGCGACCAAGGCAACACATGCGCGATGGTATGGCTCCTGTCCCTCGCTTATCGGTACGGTATGGGCCGGATCAAGGAAGTAGCGGGCTTGGCTGACGCGCTTCTGTTGTGCAGTGGACCAGACTTCGCCGGCGAAGTTTGGGTTCGCTTCCCATATCACCGTCTCATGGGGGATCGCGGCGACCGCCTGCTCGAACCGCTCATAGGCGGGTTCATAAACAGTCCGGTCGAAATCACGCTCAGTCTGCAGCGCAGCGTTGTATGCGGCGAGGGCGGCAGCGAACCCGCTCGAGTTGGCAGCCGCTGGCGCGGAAATCGCGATCGGCGCGACGGCCATTGCGGACAAGATCGAGCGGCGGGTAAGAGAGAAATCAGCCATGACGCGCTCCACGTAAGCGGGTTGAGGTCAGGGCCGGAGCAAGGTTGCCTCCTCGCTTCGGCCTGTACTCATGTAATTACGTGCACTATTGCTTAGCGTCAAGCATGTAATTACACGGCCTACATGGCTGACGAGAAAACCAAACCGTTCCAGATGCGGGTTTCGCCCGATTGGCTTGCCACCATTGACGAGTGGCGTCGCCATCAGCCGGATTTGCCGTCGCGTGCAGAAGCTATTCGACGGCTGGTAGATGCCTCGCTTGCGAGGGCGGCAGCAGGGCAACTTTGAGCCGTCGGTTGGTAGAGAGGGGGTCTACCGCCGACTGAGCGCACGTCAGACCAATCACAACACCTTCCACGCTGCCACGTACTCGATCGGTTGCAGCACGGTCGCTGCGGCAACATCCTCATGGAAGCCGACCACCCGGCCATTACCGAGCGCGATCGCCAGGGCGCCAAGATGGTGAGCCGCCGGCAGCATCAGCACATCGCCGACAACTGTCGCCGCCGGCGCGATGCGCTCCAGGCTCATGTCGTCCAGAGCAGCGGCGAGGCTTTCATAGCCGCGCTCCTTCAAGGCCTTCAACGCGCTGTTAACGGTGCGGTAGGAGCCCGAGTTCGGCAGCTTCACCTTGTATCCGAGCAGTCGCAGGTGCGCCGCCGTCATGCGGACGCAGTCCGACGTACCCAGCTTCATGGGGCGCTGCGACCAGACGTCCAGCGTCTTCTGCGCGGCATTGCGCCGCCGGATCAGCGCATCTGTCATAGCGCCTGGTTCCCTCGGTAGCCGCCGGCACCGCCGCCATAGCTCACCACCGGTGACGGGTTGCCCGCCACGCCCCAGTATACCGGCTCACCGACGCCCGTGACGAAGTCCATGCCTGCCTCATTGGGGAAGATGCTGCGGTGATGCCCGGGCGAAAGGCGGGAGCTTTCGTCGTCCTCGAAGAGGCGCTCGAAGACGCTAACGACCTCGTAGTCGAGCCGGCGGCCGCTCTCGTCGGAGAGCAGCTTGGGCACGTCCAGCTCGCCGACGAAAATCAGATGCGGGTCGGGGATAGGCAGGCCGGACAATTTGTTCACCGCGCCGATCCACACGAATACGGGCGAGCCCTGCATCGCCGGCGCCGACAGCGCGGCCGCGGCCGCATCGCCGTTCGGCAGCAGCGTCATGCTGAACGCCGGGGCATCGTCACCGCTGCCGTCGGTCAGATCCTCAACCTCGGACAGCACGCCGTAGGTGGCATCCTCGCCGACGAAGGTTCGGCCGCCAAAGGCCAGCACGCCAGCGCCGTCGAGCAGGTTCACCTGAGCATCAGGGAGGTCGATCGAGATGGCGCCGAACGGCAGCGGCGCATCACTGCGCAGCTCGCTGTCCAGCGCGGGTGTCAGCTGCGTCATTTCGCCTCGGTGATCGAGATCTCGGGCACCATGGCCTTGGCAATGGTGTGCTCGATCGATGCGGCGGTCCGGCCGTCGATGAAGCCTTCGATGTAGGGCTTCGCAAACTCGCAAATTGCGCCGTTTGCCGGCGAGATGCGAAGCATGGGCGTCACCGCCAGCCGCGCCCAGCCGGCACCATCCGCGATCGCCTCCGCGCCAGCGGTGTGCAGGTATCGCCGCCCGCCATGGAGGATGCTGAAGAACTGGCCCTCACGGATGGTGTAGCCGGGCGCGAAGCCGCGGATCTCGAGCATGGCTCCCGCCTGACCGCCGCCGTTCACGACAGGGTTGCCGGGCGTCCCGAGGTCAACCCCCGGCTGGGGCACCGCGAAGAGCGCCCCCTCCGTCACCGCCTGCCGCACGCGCTGCGCCAGAATTCGCCCGTCTGGCTCGGGTCGCAGGCGAGGATAGACGATCGTCAGGGCAAATCGATTGCCCAGCCGGTTCAGTCGCTGCGACGCGCCCCCCAGCACGGCGGTAAGCGTCGCACCGTAGTCGACCAGCTTGGGGACGGCGCTCTTCGGAAGCCGGACCTGCGGCAGCTCGATAGCCATCAGCGGGTAATCCGACGACGTGCTGCGCGCGCGTTCTGCATCTTCGACAACTCGGCACCACCGGCGGCGCCGCGCGCTGCCGCCATCTCATTGCCGGCGTGGATCATGTCCCAGAACTCGGGCGTAAGCAGATTACCAGGAGCGATGTGATAGTGGTTTTGCACCGGGGGGGAGTTGTCGTTGCCGGCCATGCGCCGCGTGTCACGCGCCGACGAGACGGCGCTGCCACGTGGGAGCCAGACCCGCTCCTTCCCGAACTCACCGACGTCGGCCCAACCGCCCGGGGCGTATGCGGTGCCGCTGGCGAAGCGCGGGATTATCGCGCCCTCGAGGGCAGCATTGGCACCAGCCCGCGCGGCGCCGACATCAACGCCGCCACCAAACAGCGTTCCGAATGCATCGAGGAAGCTGCCTGCGGCGCCGCCAGCGCCTTTCACAGAACCGAAGAGCATCCAGCGCGCGAGCAGCTCGCTGATCACCGCCAGTCCCTGCTGCTTGAACATGTCCCAAATGCCGGTGGCGCCGCTGGTGAAGGCGGTGTGCCACAGGTCGGAGAGATTGCGCAGGTCGCTCTCCTGCTGCTGGACGCGGCGGGCGTTCTCGGCATTCCACCTGTCGGTCTCGACGCGTTGGTTGTCGTTTGCCGCGCCGACGATGCTCGCGAGCGGATCGCCATCAATGCCGAGGATACGCCGTGCGTCCTGGTTGAACTGCTCCGACCGGCGGTCCAGCACCTCGCGGGAGGAGGTGAGCGCGCGGCTCAGTGCATCGCCGTCCGTGAACAGCCGCAGGCTGGTCAGCTGCTCGGCCTCTTCCTTCGCGCGCTTCGCGGCGTCGGTGAAGGCGTCGAGGCTGAGCTTGCCCTTCGTCCAGGCGACGTGGAAATGATCGTCGTGGTTCTTGTCGCCGGGCCCGAGCAGCTCGACGATCTCGATGCCACGGCTTTCGAACAGCTGCCGAACGTCTGCCTTCGTCATCGACGACATGCCACCGGCGGGCACAAAATCGACCGCATTGCCACGGAGATGATGCGAGTTGGCGCTTCCCCCGACGCGCTTGTTGTCGGCAGCGCTGCGGGTGGTGTTGGTGATCTGGACGCCGGGCAGGGCACCGCGGAGCATCTTGGTCACCTGACTGGCGGACAGCGTGTCGGCGTCGCGCCGATGAACTTTGGTCGAGTCCTCGACTGCCTTCAGCTCTCGATCACGAGCTTCGGTGAGCGCGGAGAGCTTGGCCGCGAGCAGCCGACCGTTCTTCTGGAGCTCCGGATCGCCTTCAAGGGCGGACCGCTGCTGCCGATAGATCAAGTCGATGCCGGATCGCGGGTCGCTGAGCGCTTCAACGCGCTGGCCGATCATGCGAGCGAAGCCGGCATCATAGCCGCGCTGCAATCGTCCGACCTCGCGAGCGTTTTCGCCCAACTGCCGTTCGATTTCTGCAACGCGGTTGCGCGATTGACGCTGAACCTCGCTGATGGCCTCGCCGGCGATCGCCGCGGCAGCGGGCGAGTTGTTCAGCTGCTCCTCGGTGCGCGCCTGCTCCAGCAACGACTGCATGCGCTGCCGCGTAGCGAGCGCCGCGTCGAGATCGATCTTGATCTGAGCGACGTCGAGCGCCTGCTTGCGCTCGGCTGTCAGGATTGCTTTCTCCTGCGCCGCGGCCAGGTCGAGAACGGCCTTGCGATGCGCCTCAAGCGCCTTCCGCTGCTCATCCGCTGCCTCACTGCCCTCGAACAGCTTGGCGACGAACGGAGCCGCCGCCATCAGCGCGACCTGAAGCGCGAGGCCCCAGCCACCCATCAGGAAACGGGCGACAGCACCGGCCTTGCCCTCGACGTACATGAACTGGCCAGCCAGCTGGCCGCCTTGAACGATGAACGCCTGGATCGGATTGGCACCCATGCTGATCTGGGAGACGAGGTCCTGCACCTGAAACGACGGGCCAGCCATTGCCTGCCGCATCTCGTCGGAAGTGCCTCCGGCGCGGCCCTGCGCGCGCGCGACTCGGTCCAGTTCGGCCGTCTCGACCTGCAGCTTCTTCTGGTATGTCTCGTGGGAGATCGCGCCCGCGGCGAGCAACGCGTTTGCCTCGCGCAGCTCCGCGTCGTAGCGCGACTGTGCGGCATAGAGGGGGTCGAGCGCCGCCGTGAGCGCATGCGCGCGGCGCTCCATCTCCTCCTGCTTGGCCAGCATCTCGGCGAACACGCTGGCCGACCGCCGTGCACTGCCTTCGAACTGGCCGAAGCCAGTGCCGGCCGTGCTGTCGACCTGCATCTGCATGGCGGTTTGCGGCATGATGGCGTTGAGCTTGGCCATCTGCCGCTCGCGCCGCGCGATCGCCGCCTCGACTTCGCCTTCGGCCTTGATGAACGACTTGGCCATGCGCTGCGCCGCCGCGTCGCCGGTCTGCCCGATGTCCTCGAGCTTGCGCTTTACCTCCGGATCACCCGTGATCCCGAGCCGGATCGCCGTTGAGGAGGTTCGGGTCGTTCCCATAATCGCCTCCCTCATCCGGGTTGATCAGGATCGCGGCCTCAGCCGCGGGCAGAAGATCGACGACGATGGCGGGATCGGCGCCGAGGCCGCCCGCGACGAGCATCACCGCCGTGTAATCGAGACCGATGGGATGCCCGCTCGGCCCGGTGCGCAGCTGATTGCCGCAGCTGCTGATCGCGTCGAAGGCTAGCTCGACTTCTTCGTCTTCGATCGCGCTTTGCCGGTAGGGGCAGGCTTGGCAGCGCTCTTCGCCGGAGCAGGAGAGCCCGCAGTAATTGGCGCCGGCATCACCCTGGACGAAATGCCATCGGATGAGCCGGCTGGCGCGTTTTTTGCCCGCTCCCGCGTGACGAACGGCGCGACATAGGCGGTGTCCAGGGCGTCGAAGATCACGGCATCGGCCAGCAGCAGAGCCTTGTTCTCAGGCGTGCAGTCGAGTTGCCGGTAGCGAACGCCCTCCACCTCGATCGGGGCTTCGCATTCCTCGCCCTCAGCGAGTGGTAGGGCCACACCCTCCCAGCCGATCAGACCTTCGGTGATCAGCGACTGGCTCACCGCGCTGCCGAACTCGTCGAGGGCATCCTCGCCGCCAGCGGCATCCGCCAGCACCGGCCGCGCCGCGCGGCGCGCGCGCATGATCATCGGGCGGGTGATGGGCGTGAAAGTGAAGTTCGCGCCCATCACCGCGAGGGTGAAGGGCTGCCCGTCGTTCTTGGCCGCAATCAGCATCAGGCGTAGCTCGCCTTGTTGTTCACCAGCACCGCGCGAAGCAGCGGGCCGCTTGCCGGGGTGGATGCCATACCGTCCAGGTCGATCTGGATGCCGGCAGGGCCGGTGATCGGACGCTTGCGGCGCGGCAGGAACACGCGGCCGAGCGTCACGGTGAGCGTGCGGGCGGCGGAAGCCCATTGCAGCTGCACTGTCACGGGCGTCTGGCTGGTTGCTTTGTTGAGCAGCGCGGTGTCGGCGAATTTCGCCGTCATGCTGATCGATGCCGATGGCATACCCGGGTCCAGACCGCTGATCTCGCTGTCGGCACGGATCGTGGCAACAGGATCGAGGCCGTTCGAATAGTTCAGCTGGGCGGTCAGGATCTCACCCTGTGGCGTGCCGTCGATCAGGATGGCGCCCGACGCCTGCGCGAAGCGACCCAGTGACGAGGGAGCGATGATCTCCGGCGTGCCGGCCGCGCTCGAGGTGGCGAACGCCGTCTCACCCTTGGCCATCAGCCCGAAGGTGGCGTTGAGCAGGCCGCCTCGCTGCATGGCGATCTGCATGGTGTTGGCCATGACGCCGTAGTTCGTCGAGAAGCTCGGGCGATCGGGGTGGCCGATCTCGATCGACGCCGAAGGAAGGTTCTGCGCGCCGCTCTCGAAGGTGTGGCTGATTGTGCCCGATCCAGATGGCGTCGGCGTGCCGAGCAGCAGACGCAACCAGTGCCCGATCGCGAGCGTGTCCACCGGCACGACGACATCGCCGTTGTTGGTGACCACGTCATAGGTCGGATCCGCCGGCGCGCGGCCCAAGCCGAGCAGGTCGCTCTCGATCAGCCCCTGTTCGGCACCGAGGTTAGACGTGACGAACGGCAGTTGGACGTAGCCCGACGCCGGCGGTGTTCCGTAGGTTGACTCGAACGCGAGGTTCATCAGCGCGTTCGCGCCGCGAGCTCGTCCCATAGCAGTGTCCTTTCGGGAGAGAGATCAGGAGAGCGGGTCGGGGGTGCCGTAGGTGGCGATGATCGAGAAGTCGGCGCCGCGGGGTGCGCGCGCGCCGGGCACCCCGCGGCGCTCGTCGTCAAGCACGAGAACGTCGGAGGTGACTGGTGCCGTCGGCTCAAGCCAGGTGCAAAGGCCGCCGAGGATCCTGTCGAAGGCGATTGCGGCTCCGATCAGGCCGAGCATTTCGTCGAGCACGTCCTCTGCGGATCGCTCGCGCGTGCCGGTGGCCGTCAACTCGATCGGGAACTCGTGATCGAACCAGTAGGTGTGCGGACTGAAGGTCTCTTCGGGCTCGCCGGGGTCGCCGGCGCCGATGATGCACCGGCCATCGCTGTCTGCGCGGCGGGGCAGGCTGTCTGCATCGTCGGGTCCGATCACCTCGGCGTTCGGAAGCGCGAGCGTCAGCATCGCCACAAGGGCCTGATAGACGTTGCGGCGAGTGCTCATTCTGCCTCCAGCCGCGTGGTGAATGCGTTCGACCAGGCATCCGCCCATCGCCGCGCCGGACCTTCAAGGTCGAGCAGCTTGGGCTTCTTCACCGATCGGACGAGGGTGAACATGATGACCGACTGCACCGGCCGCGGGTTGCGCGTGTTCCCGGCGCGCTCGCGCTGCGAGGCGGCGCGCCAGCGGCCGGTCGCCTTGCGCACCACCAGCCCCTTCAGCACGAGATAGCCGATGGCGGTCGCCGCGCGCGCGCTAGGCGTTTTGAACCCGCCGTCGCTCGCCGAGATGAAGATCAGGCGCTTGCCGAACCGCTCCTGGACCTCTTCGGGAGTGAAGGCGTTGCCCTGACGATGCCGCGGGCAGTCGGAAGACGGGATTGCTAGGAACCGGCGCCCGCCGGTTGCGACAATGGTGGAGCCCTTCTCGTAGCTCTCGATGATCTCGGATGCGCGGGACTGGATATAGCCAGCCGGCTCAGGGCTATCGCCCGTCTTCGGGAAGACCTTGTCCGTCCAGGTGCGGGCGAGGCGCTCGCCAAGGCCCGCGTCGACGATCTGGGCCCGCAGCTCGGCTTTTGCGTCCGGCGTCGTGTCGCGCATCGCGCCTGTTGCGGCGCTGGCGATCTGGTTGTGTTTGCTCTGCGCAGCCTGTCTGAAGCCGCCAGGCTCAACCGTGAGCCGCATCGTCCGATGCTGGCGCGATGGGTTCGGGAGCGGCGACAGGCTCAGGCGCCGGTGCGGCTGGCGGCGCGGTGCGGCGGGGCGCGCGCTTCTTCTTCGAGGACGCGGGCTTCGGACCGGGGATGCCGGCCGGTTCCGCCTGCAGCAGCCCAGCGGCTTCCAGCCGCTTCGCCTCATCGTCGCTGACGGTGAGCGGGTTCTCGTGGATGAACCGCATCTCGCCGTTCACCGGCGTCGGGCCGATGATGTTGACCTTCTTCATGGGATTGCTCCTCAGTCGCGGCGCGGCTCGGCGCCGATCGTCCAGGTGAGGCCTTCCACGTCGAGCATCGGCGTGCCGATCAGCTCGAACATCTCGCCGCCGACGATCGCGCCATCAACAATGGCGGCGCCGATCGCGACGGCATCGCCGTGCGCGGGATCGGTGACTTCCGAGCGGCGCAGGTCGAACGTGTTGGTCGCCTGCACGGTGTTGCGCGGGCCGAGCTCGTCTGGCTGTGCGCGGATGACCCGGATGGGGAAAGGGGCGGTGCCGCTGATCGACTGATAGGCCGCCGCCGCGGAGCCAGGCGCGTTGAACTGCGCGTCCAGCGCCGCGGCGAACGGATCCATGGTCAGGCCGCGATCTGGCCGGTGAGCAGCACCCGGCCGGCCGGAGCCGCCGAAGCCGCTGCCTGCGTGAATGCCCCGATCAGGACCGTGCCGGATGCGTTGGCCGTCACCGCGAAGGCGGTGTTGTCCCAATAGGCCTTCGCACCAAGCGTTACCGCGCCAGCTGCCTTGGTGAGGTCGAACACGCCGACGCGGCGCGCCTCCACCGGGGTGCCCACCGCGGCAGCGGCGAGAGCGACGGCGAAGATGCCGCCGACCATGAAACCCTCGCCGCTGGTGAGGGTGCGAGGCGCGATCAGGGTGAGCGTTTCACCCGGCTGGACGAAATTGCGTGCCATGTCGGCTTACTCCTTCGAGTGGCCGCCCTTGCGGGTCAGCTTGTTGTCGGTTTCGGGCTTGGCCTGCTCGGCCGGCGGGACCTCCGACAGGTGCGGGTTGCTGGCCGGCCGCGCCGCTTCTGCTCCGCTGGCGATGGCGATCGCCTCAGGCGTGACTTCGGCCAGCTGCTCGTCGGTGAAGTCGTCGGTGACGTCTTCGGCGACCTTGTCCTTCACCATGCGGCCGGCATCGGTGTCGGAGACGGGAATGGCGCCCTCGTGCGGGTGCCGCAGAACGCCTCCGACATAGGCGGCGGTGAGAAGCGTAATCATCTTCATGAAGGTTCTCCGGTGCAGGAGGGGCGGCGCGGCCACCCCTCCCTCAGGTCACGGGTCGCCGATCAGGCGCCGGGCTGCTTAAAGGCCGAGCGAAAGTTCACCGCGCCGACGCCGTAGTCGTGGCGGACCTTCCACTCGACGCCATCCACACGCCAGCCGTCCTGGCTGTCGGTGAATGGCTCGGTGACGCCGTTCAGGAACACCACCTCGATCGCCGGTGCGACGTTCGGATCCGCGAAGGCGTAATAAGCGGTGCCGGACAGGCGCGGCGTGTCGACGATGTCCTCGAACATTCCGGCGACGATGTTCGGACGCTGCAGCTTGTTGACTGCGTCGGGATCATACTGGCTCTGGTTGATGATGCGCGCACCACCGCCAAGACCGATCGGAAGCAGCAGGATAGACGGACGGATATCGAGGAACTCGTTGCCGCTGATATCCTTCTGCGACGCCATTGCCACGCGGATCGCGTCGAACGCTGCGACCGACGGGGCGGCGCCTGCGCCGGCAAGGTTGCCGTGCGCGGCGTCGAATAACGGGATCGTATCGTTCATGACCGGATTGCTATTGATCAGCGCAAAAACATCGATCTCGATCGTCAGCTTGGCGGCGCGACCGAGGTCGACGGCGAGCCCGGAGAACACCTCCATGTCATCGTTGACGATCGCCTGCCGCGAAAGGTTGATGATGTTGCCCTTCGTGGTCGCGCGGATCTTCTCCTTCGCCAAATCCGGGATCGGCTTGTTTTTGAACTCGCCGGACTCGTTGACGTTGTCCAGCGCGCCGAACGAACCGCGCAGGTAGCGGCTGTGATCGCGGAAGTCGGTCACCGTGCCGGTGCCGCAGAAGCGCGACCAAGTGTCCGGCGTGGTGGCGTACGCCGCCTGCAAGGTGCGATGGATCGCGTTCTCGAACAGGACCGGGAAGTCGCTGGTCGTCTGCGTGATCACCGCGCCCCGCGTCGTCATCGCCTCGCGGACGATGCTATCGGGGTCGCGCATGCCGCGCGTGTTGACACCGATGTTCTCGAGCGCCTCGCGGGCAAGATCGGCGTTGCGCATGTTCGCGAACTCGCCCGGGTCGATCTTCGCTTCAGTCGCAGACTTGCCGGACATCATCGCCGCTTTCTCGACGAGCTTATGGACGCCGGCTTTGACGAGAATCCAGTTGGTGGCGCCCTCGCGAAATTTCTCGCGCTGATCCTGCGTGACGCGCGCCGGGCTGTTGTGCCCGACGTTCAGAGCGTCATCGCGTTCGGCCAGCTTGTCGAGGATCTTCTCGCGCGCCTCCGCGAGCGGCGTGCCAGCGTCTACCAGCTCATCCGCGACGGTCGAGGCGAGACCGTGCTTGGCGCACAGCGACCGAATGGTTGAAACACGGCTGCGCTCCGCAGAGACCGCGTTCTGAACGTCGGCGGTCGTAAGCGCGACGACCGAGGCGTCGGTAGTGATCGCAGGCGAGAGCGCGAGAGCGCCGGTCTTCGGAAGCGCGTCCTTTGCATCAAGCGCGACGGCCGAGCGAACGATCTTGTCGATCTCGTCCTGGGTGCCGCCATCCTTCTGGAAAGCGGCGATCGCGGCAACCAGCGCCGCGCGGGTCTTGTAGAGGTCCATGGTATTCTCCGTTGGACGTTGATGAGCGGCGCGGGCCGCTTTGGGTTTGCCGATCATCGCCATGGCGGAGATGCGCGGGGTCTCCGGGGCCTTGCGGAACCCGAATGCGGTGACGTCGCAGGCCGCGGCGCTGGACGCCTCGATCACAGACGTGACGAATTTCTGCTCGAGCGCCTGCTCGGACGTGAGCCACGTCTCGGCATCGAGCATGGGGATCAGTTCATCGGCAGATAGGCCGGTCTGACCGGAGTAGATGCGAATTAGCTGGTCACGGATGACGTCGAGCTTGTCGGCAGCGGCGCGCAGCTCGCGCGCATCGCCGATCGCCACATCCCATGGATTGTGGATCATCATCAGGGCGTTGTCGGCCATGATGATCTCGTCGCCGGCCATAGCGATGACGGAAGCCATCGAAGCGGCAAGCCCGTCGATGTAGATGGTGACCTTGCGCCCGGCCGCCTTGGCGCTGGCGAACGCGTTGAAGATTGCCAGCCCCTCCATGACGTAGCCGCCTGGCGAGTTGATGCGGGCAACTAGGTCATCGTCGCTGCCCGCGATCTGGCCGAAGATCGTCTTGGCATCGAGCTTGTCCCACTCGTCGCCGATGATCCCGTACAACAGGATTTCGGTCATTTCAGGACTCCTTGGGAGCGTCAGACGGCTGCTCAGCCGGGTTGCCAACCGCAGTCACGCGGCGCGGATCGCTGTCGAGGATCAGGCCGAGGGCATCGAGGCGGGCGAAGTCGGAGGCCAGCTCGGCAAGGAAGGTGTCCGGATCCTCGCCCCGCTCGCGCGCCCATTGCGACAAGGTCTTGCCGCCGGCACGGATCGCGTCGCGGCTGGCCTTCACCTCGTCCGACGGGTTGATCATCTCGCGGCCCGGCGGCGTCCAGCGGACGGTGACGCCGGAGACGTCCTCACCGGTCAGCGCCAGCGCGTCGATCATCCACTGCCCGACGGCCCCGCAGAACTGCGGAATGAACATGACCCACTGCCAGGTGGCCAGCGATCGCTGATATTCGAGCCAGCCCATGCGGCCGGACGAGAAGTTGACGTTCGATAGGTCGCCAGTGAGCGCTTCGTAGGGAACGCCGAGGCCAGCCGCGATCGCCCGAAGCGACACCTTGGTGTAGTCGGCATAGCCCTCGACGCCAGGCGGCGACGAGAAGGTCACCTCCTCGCCGGGCCGCGTGTATTGGAACGTGCCTGGCTCGATGTAGTCGAGCGGCTCACGGTCGGCCGGTACGTCACCTTCTTCTGTCTGGATGCCGGGGATCACTCCACCGTCATCCTCACCGGTCACCACACCTACGAACGCCGATGCCAGCTTTTGCCGTGTCAGCTGAGCGTCTTCGAAGTCGGCGAAGTCCTTCATTCGCAGCACGATGGGCGCCAGCCACGTCGCGCCGTGCTCCATCTCCGGTCGATCAGCGCGGAAAACGTGCGCGACGTCAGTCGCCGGGATCAGGGTTGAGCCGAGTGACGAGGTGCGACCTGCGCCAGGATGGCCGTTGTAGAGCCAATATCCCTCACGCGCGCCGATCGGGCTGAACTGAACGCCATTGACGATGAAGCCGCCGTTCACGCCCGGCGCGCTGGCGAGCGGCCCGTGCTTCGATGGATCTATGTAATCCGGCTCGAGCACCTGTAGCTGCACCGGCAGTGGCAGGCCGTCTGACGAGCGCCGCCAGCGCCGGCGCATCACGACGGCGCCGCTTTCGACGATAGTGCGTGCCGCCTGCAGCTGGAGCCCGTAGAGGTCGTGCCGTCCACCGCTGTCGCAGGAACGGGTGTCGAAATGGGCACGCGCCTTCTTGTTCAGCGCGTCATCGATCTTGCCGTTTCGGTACACCTGAAAGGTGATGCCGGTGCCGACCATATTGTTGGCGATGGTGGCGACACCGCGAGCTGCGAAGGGATTATTGCGAACGAGATCGCGCGCGATACCCCGCAGCGCGGCCATGACTGCTGGCGAGAGCTCACCATTCGCGTCTCGCTGTGTGCGTCGCCAGCCAGCTGCGCGGCGCCCAAAGGTGGCGCCGTCGTACTCCGCCCGCGCGCCGCGCCCGCGGCGGATGCGCTGGTTTGCGGCCGGGGCCGGCGGGACAGGGGCGGGCTTCGCCCGGCCGAGCAGCCGGTCGAGAAGCGTGCGATCGGTCAAGATCAAAGACCGCTGCGATAGTAAGGAACGCGTCGCCTCACGATGTTGCTGGCGACGGTGGTCTGCATCTTGAGCTCGGCTGCGATCACGCGCTTGGCGGCGAGCAGCTGGTCGAGGTTCTGATATTCGGTGCTGCGGCCGTCGGCGAAGGTGATACGGCGAACGCCGCTTGCGATCGCGCCATCGAGCATGTCGAGGTCGGACTGCTGATATGCCATGCTACCTCCCTCTCGACGTGAACGGGTTGGCCTTGCGGGGCTGGCGCGAGGCCGCCGCCTTGGCTTTCGGCAGCTGCGCCTCAGCGCGGAAAGGTTGCGGAGCCAGCCGATCATCGGGAACTTGCTTCTTCGGCGGCGGCATCGGCGGGGCGGGCGGCGTCAGTTCCCCGCGCGCTTTCTGCCAGTCGTTGGCTCGCCAGCGATCCACACCAAGGGAGAACGCGACGGCGCGCGCGTACACGGCATTGTCCAGCGCCTCGTTGCGATCACGCACCTTGTGCCATTCGCGCCGGAAGCCGCCGCTGCGCAGACGGATCATCCGGAGCTCTTCGGCGACCAGCTGCTTGATCCACTCGTCGGTCGTACCGTCCGGCAGGAACACGTACCCGTCAGGGTAGGCCTCGCCGTCGATCGGCTTATCCTTCTCCAGGTCGCCGAACAGCTCCAGCTTCAGCATCGAAGTGCCGATGTTCCAGAGCCGCACACCACGCTTTAGCTTCCGGCCCTTGACGGTGACGTCCTGCCAGCTGGGCGCGCCGATCGGCTGGTTTGCCGCCAGCGCGTGCCGGCCCTTCACCGCCATGGCAAAGCCGGGGTGGCGCCGCGCCCAGGCATAGACCTCCATGGTGTTCTCGCCGTCGCCGGAGTCGATCGCTACCCGCGCGAGGCGCATCTGCCTTCCGTCTTCGCTTTCCCATGTCCGCGCGACCTGCTGGTCGAGCTTCTTCCACGTGGCCTTCTCGGAAATTGGCCCGAACACCTCGATCCGCTCTACGAACTCTCGTCGTCGCTCCGGTCCAAAGGCCCAGATATCCAGATCGATGCGCCCGCCGCCGCCGCGCTGCACGTCGGCCGCGCCAATGAGAATGCCGGCTTTTGCCGAAGGCGTTCCGAGCCGCATCGCCTTCTCCCGGCGATCGTAGAGGCGCTGCCATTCCGGCGCTTCGCCGCGCTCGGCCCACGCTTCCCCAAGCACCTGATTGACGAAGGTGCGCAGGAGGTTCGGATCCTTCCGGACCTCCATGAACTCGCGCGCGATCTCCAGCCATGCTGCGCCCGGGTGCTGGCTATATGCGGCCCATATGTGGAACGAACGGTGCCGCGGAAACTGAGCCGGATTATGGGCTCGCCATTCGCCCGCCTCATCCATGGCTGCCTTGTCCGCCTCATCGATGTCGCAGTCGTTGACGCAGCGGTACCAAGCCCGCGTGGGATTCTCTTTCGGCTCCCACCGCAGCCCGGCGCCAGTGCCGTCGCCGAACACGAGCTGCTGCATCTCACCGCAATGCGGGCAAGGGACGTATCGGTATTCCTGGCTGCCCTGTTCGAACAGGGAGTCGATGCGGCTGAAACCCTTCACCTTCGGCGTTGAGCCGGCCGCGCTGAAGCGTCGCGGTGAGGTCAGGTTGCGCTTGAACGCCAGCCGGGCGGGGTCGCCTTCCTC
>JAAIGE0100625747.1_pt1 | contig 18609 bp, 16 predicted proteins | sample 6487951 | NCBI WGS metagenome assembly JAAIGE01 (sample SAMN13974128, study PRJNA590717) | phyllosphere metagenome | biome: tomato field; feature: multiple bacterial spot infested tomato fields; material: tomato leaves; isolation source: leaves from tomato fields | host: Solanum lycopersicum ...
CGGATGGTAACCATCCGCTTTTTTTAGGTCTCAGGCTTTCGCCCGGTCAAGTTCTTCTTTTAGTTCTTCTACTAACACCTTCATACGGTCAAGCGATACGGGTGGTTCGGGTAGCTTGGTACTATAAAAGCCGCGAACGGACCAGACTTCTACAATATCTTTCAGGGAAAGTTCGATCGTCTGAATGGATGGATTGTCCGAACTTAGCAAGAGGGTACTCTTAATTTTCAATTGATTATACACCCGTCGGTACAGTAAACCCTGCATTCGGGATACGATCAGATAGTGCTTGGAGTCTTCGAGCGAATACCAGTCCGTTACCTGTTCGGCAATCAGGATAGAGCCGGGAATGGAAAAGTCATCGCCTACTTCAAAAGCCCGGATGACACCCGCTTTCGTTTGCGGTCCCTGAAACGGTGGTAACTGCTGAATGTACTCACCCTGCCGCGATTTCATGACGTATTCGTTCATCCGCCCCTGATTAACCAGCCGAATACCCGGATCTACCGAAGTCGGGGCCGCAGTAACAGGTGCCTGAATCACGGGCGGAGCCGTTACTCGATTGAACGCTTCCGACGCTTTGGGTACTTCTACGGGCGTGTCGGACAGAAAATCCAAGCGATTGAGTTTGCGAAGCGTTACTCGCTGGGCTACCAAGTTGACCTGCGATTTTTCCCGGAAATACGTATCCACCACTTTTTGAATGGGTTGCGGTGGACGGGCCGTTTCGGGCCGGTAAACGGGAGGCGGGGGCGTCACGGAGGCGGGACCTAAATTCAGGCTGGGCGTATCACGAATCCGGCGTAAATCAACAGTTAGCAACTGATCGAGCGTAATGCCGAAGAGTTGCGAAAGTTTGATGAGCGTTTCTCGGGGCGGGTTGGCTCTTGCTTCTTCGTACGCACCAATGTTTGGCCGTTTGGTACCCAGGCGACGAGCTAACTGCTCCTGTGTCAGATCGTTACGGTTCCGCAGATACCGAATATTCTCGCTAATGATGCTCATACCGCCTCCTAAATTGACAAAATTTTTAGCAAAACTATTTAAAATAGAAAGCGAGTCAAGTTTTTTGATTCTTCGTTTCCTCAGATTCACCCCGTTTTTCCTCAAAAAAAACCAATACGCCCACGTAGCCCTGCTAAAAATTTCAAAGTTTGTGCTTAGCTTACACCCTTCATTTTTTCCCTAGATTCGTAGGAATGAATCGCTTTCTTTTCTGTGTGTGGTGCTGTTTGGCTGGCTATCAGGCACTCGCTCAATTAGGTAACGCCAGCCAGAATCCTGCCTCCATTCGCTGGTTTCAGTACCGGACTCCTCACTTCCAGATTATTTATCCGGAAGGTCTTGATTCGGTTAGTAATCGACTGGCAAATACCATGGAAACGGTTTATGAACCTGTATCCAAGACCCTTGGTCGAAAACCCCGTCGTATTCCTCTGGTGCTGCAAACCCAAACTACAGTTTCCAATGGATTTGTGACCCTAACGCCCCGTCATACGGAGTTCTACATCACGCCGCCGCAGGACGCCAATTTTCTGGGGAATAATCGCTGGCTTGACCTGCTGGCCGTACATGAATATCGACACGTCGTTCAGAATGAGAAAGCGATGACTGGCCTCAGCAAAGGATTGTTCTATCTGTTCGGTTACAATGCTACTAATTTTTTAAAAACAGGCATCCCGGACTGGTTTGCGGAAGGAGACGCCGTGTGCACGGAAACGGCCCTATCCCCCGGCGGACGTGGGCGAATTCCAGAGTTTAATCTCCTGTTCCGTACCCAGTTACTGAGCCGGAATAAACCCTTTAGTTACCCTAAAATCGTTGCGGGTTCGTACCGGGATAACCTTCCCGACTGGTACGTACTGGGCTATCATTTAACGAACTACGCCCGCAGAAAGCTGGGACCTGAGGTTTGGAATACGGTTCTTGACCGATACTACCGTTTCCCCTTCTACCCCTTCTCTTTTTCGGACAAACTGCGGAAGATTTCAGGCTTGCGAACGGAAGATCTGTATCAGGAGGCGGCGGCTGATTTTGCCCGGCAGTGGGCCGCTCAGCCAACCGTAGCGTCGCCCGCCCCGCAGGTTACTACCAGACCCGTTCGGGTGTATACGGATTACGAATACCCGCAACTTCTGCCCGATGGCCGGGTGGTTGCGTTGAAGTCGGGATTAGCAACTATTCCCGCCTTTGTACTGCTGGACGGGCAAAACGAAACGAAGCTGTACGAAACGGGGTTTCTGCAAAATTCCGCCACCCTTTCACTCGGCCAGACTACGCTGGTCTGGGCGGAACAACACTTTGATCCCCGCTGGGGCATGCGGGATTATACCGTACTCAAGACGCTCGACCTGCCTACGGGAACGATACGGCAAGTCACCCGAAAGAGTCGCTACTTTGCTCCGACGATTTCGCCCGATGGGCGTACCATTCTCACGGTGTCCATTGATACGGAAGGAAAAAGTCAGCTGGTGTTAGTACAGGCTTCGGACGGCCAGGTTCTTCAGACTTTTCCGAATTCTCAGCAGTCTTTGTATCAGCAACCCCGGTTTGCGGCCGATGGCCGACGGGCCATTATGGTACGACAGGCAGGTTCCCAGAAAACGTTAACGATACTGAATCTGGAGACCGGACAATCGCAGGACGTCTTTCCACTCCAGACGCAGAATCTTTCTCAACCGCTGTTGTACAACGACTGGATACTTTACAATGCTCCCTACACGGGTACCGACCAGATTTATGCGTTTCACCGAACAACCCAAAAGCACTACGCTGTCACGCAACGGCCTTTTGGAGCGTACCACGCCGCTCTTTCGCCCGATGGTCGTACCCTGGCTTTTCAGGATTTTACGGAACAGGGTCACCGGATTGCCCGCCTGCCCTTTAATCCAGCGGAATGGACTGAACTCACGGAAATCCCGACCGCCCCTACCCGCTCGTTTGGTCCGCTGGTTCAACAGGAGAACAATCCCGCGTTGCTGGCTTCCGTACCGAATCAGTCGAACGTTCGCAAGCCGTATTCAAAAGCTAATCTGTTTAATATCTACGGTTGGGGCCCGGTGCTAACTTCGTCCGAGACGGACTTATCCGTGGGCATCCAGTCACAGAATCTGCTTTCTACGGCCTTTACCTCCGCCGGGTACACCTACAACGCTAACGAACGACAAGGCCGCTGGGAAGGCAATTTTAGTTACTACGGCTGGTATCCGGTGATTGATGTGAGTGTGGCGAGTGCCGGACGTCAGACGATCTTTTCCATTGACGAGCAACCACCCATCGATAGCCTCCGAAAAGATTACTGGCGACAAAACGAACTTAACGTCGGCTTACGTCTGCCCCTGGTGTTGACCCATTCCAAGTTTCGGGAAGGCCTTTCGCTCGCTGTACAAGCCAATTTTATTCAAACCCAGGGTTATGATCTTCCCCTACGGAGCCGTACCGAGCCGGGTCGGCACAGTTTATCGGCCACGACCGTTTCCCTCAGTTATTCTCGTCTGTTACGGCAGGCGAAGCGGGATGTGCAGCCTCGCTGGGGACAAACCTTTAGTGTCTACGCCCGCAATACGCCTTTCGGGGGTGCCTTACAGGGTAACTTACTGGCTTTACAAACCAGACTATACTTTCCGGGATTTTTTCCGCATCATTCCATCCGTCTTTACGGCGGTATACAGTTTCAGGGTTCAGGCGATTCGTACGTATTTGGCAGCCCGATGTTTTATCCCCGGGGATATGCATACGCCAGTGCTGCGAAACTAACGACGGGTACGCTTCAGTATCAGTTGCCGCTGGCCTACCCCGACTGGAGTCTGGGCCGCTTGCTGTACGTGCAGCGAATCAAATTGAATGCTTTCGCAGACCTGGGCTATGCCGTCACGGGTGACCGAAGCCATACTTACCAGTCTACAGGTGTTGATGTTACGTTCGATTTCAACGTCCTGCGTTTACGGCAGGCTTTCGAGCTGGGCTTTCGGGGGCTTTGGACCCGGGGCGGTACGTTTCAATCTCAATTTTTAGTGATTAATATTGGATTCTAAACCCTTATCATTCGTTTCATTCTTCTCTATGCCCGTATGAAAATTCGATCGCTCTACCTGTTTTCTGCCCTGCTGCTGAGTGGTACGCTGAACGCTCAACCTTCGCAGGAAAAACCTATCCCCTTTGTGGCTCCGCCCAGCCCCGTTGAAACCAAAGGGCAAGTGACCATTCAGGGCAAAACTATTTCGTACACGGCCCGTACCGGCTACCTTACGCTGAAAGACGAAAGTGGTAAAGCCAAAGCCAACATTTTCTTCATCGCGTATACCCGGGATGGGGTGTCAGATCTGACGAAACGTCCCATTACGTATACCTTTAACGGTGGGCCGGGTTCGGCTTCGCTCTGGCTACATTTGGGATGCATCGGACCCCGCCGGATTCCCATGACCGACAAAGGAGAATCGCTGGCTCCGCCCTATGCCCTGGTCAACAATGAATACAGCTGGCTCGACAAAACGGATCTGGTTTTTATCGACCCGGTCAATACGGGTTACAGTCGGGCCGCAGCTGGTGAGAATGAGAAACAGTTTCTCGGGTACAATGAAGATATTCAATCAGTGGGTGAATTCATTCGTCTCTACACCACGCAATACGGACGCTGGGGATCGCCTAAATTTCTAGCGGGCGAAAGTTACGGCACTACGCGTGCGGCGGGTCTTTCGGGCTATTTGCAGGATCGTTACACCCTGTACATCAACGGAATATCGCTTATTTCATCCATCCTGAATTTCCAGACGGCCCGTTTTGACCGGGGCAATGACCTGCCCTTCGCCCTCTTTTTACCAACCTATACGGCGATTGCCTGGTACCATAAGAAACTGGCTTCGGAATACCAGGCCGATCTTAAGAAAACGCTTCAGGCAGCCCGCGACTTTGCGGCGGGCGAATACACTACGGCTCTGATGAAAGGTGATTTACTGACGGAAACCGAAGAAAAAGCGTTGGCTGAAAAATTATCCAAGTTTACGGGCCTTTCCCAAACCTACCTGCGGCAAACGCGTTTACGCGTTGAAATTGGCCGTTTTGTGAAAGAATTACTCCGTTCGGAGGGCAAGACGGCGGGTCGGCTGGATGGCCGCATGACCGGTACGGATTTCGACGATGCGGGCGATGGCTACGAATTCGATCCCAGTCTTGATGCTACGATTTCCGGTCCGTACTCCACGGCTTTGAATCACTACGTTCGGCAGGAACTCAAGTACGAAAATGACCTGCCTTACCTGGCCCTGACGGGGCGTGTACAACCCTGGAACTACAACAATGTCCAGAATAGCTACCTCAACGTGAGTGAAACCTTACGGCAGGCCATGAGCAAGAATCCCTTTCTGAAAGTGTGGGTGGGTGCGGGTTACTACGATCTGGCGACGCCATTTTTTGCCGCCGAGTACACCTTTCACCACATGGGACTTAAGCCGGAACAGCGGAAAAACGTATCCTTTACCTACTACGAATCCGGGCACATGATGTACATTCATAAGCCGTCGCTGATCCAGTTGAAGAAAGATGCCGACACCTTTTACGATCAGGCCCTGAAATAACCGGATGAATTTCATCAAACGTATAGTTGCCAGCCTGCTCGGGCTGGCAACTTTCGTTTTATGGGCCTCTCATTGCTTGAATTCACATTTTTTAACAGCCAAAAAGGCCCTTTTCATCGCAAAAACGGCCTATGGCTATTGGCAAATCCATTTCTATCACCCTAATTGCCCCCATCAAAGTAATTTTTGTACCCGTAAATTTTAACACTTTAGCCATGAAACGTTATCTAGTTGTCTTCGCTATGCTGTTGTTCAGCACCTACTCTTTTGCTCAATTCGGTTCCAACCGCAATCGGCGTAACGACCGCGAAGCCGTTACTTTTTTTTCAAACTCCAACTACCGGGGTCAATCCATACAGCAATATTCCGGTGATTTCCGGACCATCAATTTTTCCATTGGTTCCATCCGCGTACCCAATGGCTACGTAGTTGAAGCGTTTTCGGAACCTAATTTCCGGGGCCAATCGGTAAAGTTCAGTGGCAACGTAGCCCAGTCGGGTAACCAGATTCGTTCGTTACGTATCGTGCAGGACCGGAACTACAACGGTCGCCCCGATCATTCCGACAACCGTCCGGGCCGTGGTCGTCCGGATTACAATGATCGTCCGGGCTACAACAACAATCGGCCCGGGTACAACGACAATGGCTCCGTCGTTTTCTTCGCGGATGACGACTATCAGGGAGGTTCGGTGACCCTGAATACGGGTCGTTATCGTTCGTCAGCCCTGGGTCAGATGAGCAAAAAAGCCTCTTCAATTCAGGTTCCGGCGGGTTACACCATTCAGGTATTTGAAAATGATAGCTTCACGGGCAATTCATATACCCTGACGAGCAGTAATAACCGCTTACGGAACATTGGCTGGAATGACCGCATTGGTTCCGTGATCATTACTCGCGGCGGTCGTCGCTAGAGTTAACTCGTTCAGTACACACAAAAAGAAAGGCAGTCTTCGTGACTGCCTTTCTTTTTGTAAGGTTCAAAATCGGTAATGGTCGGAAAGAAACTTTCGATACTTACCAATCAACTGCAATACCTAGAACTGGAAATAAATAAAGGGCTGCACTTCTGCTGACTGTACCTGCGTCATCAACAGAATGACCGCCAGTAGCCAGGCCAGTTTACCCACGAGTGGCAGACGCGTAATCCAGTTTTCGGCCTGTAGTTCCAGTGACCGGGGCATAAAATGCAGGGTGTACCCCAACAACATCACCAGCAGGACGTTTTGATACCCTTCAACAAACTGGACAATCAGCGTTGGGTCAAACTGAGTAGCAATCTGATGCAACAGCTGCTGAGCAATTTCCATGGAATCGGCCCGGAAGAAAATCCAGCAAAAACAGACAAAATGGAAGGTCAGTAGCTGAGCCAGCCAGCGGTACATCGGGTACGCTCCGGGAGAAAAAAACGAACGAATGAACCGATGAATGACCAGGGCCCCACCGTGTAATCCCCCCCACAACATAAATCGCCAGGCGGCCCCGTGCCAGAGTCCACCCAGTACCATCGTCATGAAAAGGTTGAAATACGTACGGAATATTCCTTTCCGGTTTCCTCCCATCGAAATGTACAGGTAATCGCGGAGCCAGCTGGATAATGAAATATGCCAGCGACGCCAGAATTCGGTAATGTTCCGGGATTGGTAGGGGGAGTCGAAATTGACCGGATACTCGAAGCCCAGCAACAAAGCTATGCCAATCGCCATATCGGAATACCCCGAGAAATCGCAGTAAATCTGCAAGGCGTAACCATACACGCCAAAGAGATTTTCCAGTCCCGAGTACAACGTAGGATTATCAAAAATCCGATCGACGAAGTTGATACTGATGTAATCGGAGATGATCACCTTTTTGAATAATCCACTGCCAATCAGAAAGACCGCCCGTCCAAACTGTTCCGGCGTGACGACCGTGGGTCGGTAGAGTTGCGGAATGAAATCCTTAGCCCGTACGATTGGCCCTGCCACCAGCTGCGGAAAAAAGGAAACGAAAAAAGCGTAATCCAGAATACTCTTGACGGGTTTGATTTCACCCCGGTAAATGTCAATGGTATAGCTCAGCGACTGAAATGTATAGAATGAAACCCCTACCGGTAGAAAGATCGGCAGCGGATTGTAGGGCTGATGTGAAAATTCAGTCCAGGCCTGATAGAAAAAATTGGTGTACTTGAAATACGCGAGCAAACCCAGATTGAGAATCAGGTTGAGCACCATCCAGAGCCGTTTGAATATCTTCTGATCGGCATCGTAAATAAACCAGCCCAGTACATAATCCACTACGGTCGCGAGTACCAGTAACAAAAAATACCAGCCCGAAGATTTGTAATAGAAATACAGCGAAAACAAGGTCACAAAAATCACCTTGCCCCGGTGGTTCGGCTGTAGTAGTACGTAGATCGACGAGAATCCCAGGAACAACCACAAAAACAGGCCACTATTAAATAGAATCGGAGCCTCGGGCTGATACTGAAGCAGTTCCGTTAGTTTACTAAAGTCGATGGGTGGCATAATCGTTGAAGGCTTGCATTAAAGCCTGATACAGTAAATTTCCCTGCAATTCGTAGCCTTTGCGGTTGTAGTGAACACCGTCGCTCGTAATCAGATGATTTTTTTTCCAGAACGCGGCTGGTCCCGTAATTCCATACAGATCCCAGCATGGCAGGTGATGTTCGCTGGCGTAGTTCAGGATGGTCTGGCGTACTTCCGCCATTTTCGGATTGGCGTGCGTGCGACGCTTGTACGAATCAGCGGGCGTGGTTAGCAAAATCGTAGCCTGCGGATTCGACTTTCGCAGGGCCTGTACCAACGCATCGATGTTCGCGTAAAACTCCGTCATGGTCAGAGCTGCACTATGGGCTTCGTTGGTACCCAGCGAAACCAGAATAAGCTGCGGATCGAGTCCTTGGGTTTGTTCGGCAAAATACTGGGCATCGCGGTAATGGGAGAACTGAGCCCCGTTTACACCTACCGAGTGATACAGCACGCCAGGCTGACCATTTTCCAGACTGAACCCAAACAATGTCGCATGGTTTTGTCCGGCTTTTGTCTGTACGGATTCCAGGGAAAACTCATCGTTGAGTTCGTTGAGATCCACTAAAATCGGCAGTTGTCCCTCCGTTTCACCGGACGTTTGTACGGAAGCCATCACGGCTCCCGAAGCATCCAGAATGTTGAAATCGTAACTGTTCGTATCCCGCAGACAGAACAGTTTTAGCCGGTCAAACTGATACCCCAGAGCCGAGTCCGAGCGAATCTGTACGTTCATTCGTTTACCCGGATAGGTATTCCGAATGGTTACGCCTCCGATTCCGATCGGTAAATCTCCGTCCGGAAAAACGCAGCGTCTGGCTTGCCAGATGGCATCACTGTTGGTACGGTAGGTATGGGGTTCGTTGGTACGGGCCACGTGCAGGGGCACAACCAGGCCCCGTCCGGCATTCCCAAACTCGTACTGAAACTGTTTCCGAACGGTATTGGTCAGAAAATCAGCCTGCAGGTGGGAATCGCCAATGTGCAGAATATTGACAACGCCCTGCTGCTTTGCCTTTAACTCCGCCAGAGCATCAAAAAACGGATTCAGGCTTTCGACCTGCTGGATCGCGTTGGTTCCGGAGGTCTCGATGCTGGGAGACAATACGTTGACGAGAGCTGTCTGAGCCTGAGCGTTGGGCAGCAGTACGCATAGCAGCAGGCTCAGTCGTAAGATTCTGATCATATTTTTTCTTTTCAAACAAGAGGGCTTTGGCCAGCAAACGGGCAATCTTGCGGCCACCGGCGTATTTCAGGTGCGTGTAATCCTTGTTGGCCAGCCCCGCATTTACGTACTTGACCATTGAGCCTTCCCCACCCATAGCTTCCCAGAGGTTCCAGAAGGTTACGCCCGTTTTGCGGGACATGCCGCGTTGGGCTTCAATCAGGTACGGGATACTGGGAAAAGAAACGTAGGAGTCCGCCTGTCGCATGCTCCGGTCCGATACACCGATGATTAAAATGCTGGCTTCCGGAAAACCTTTTTTGATTCGTTCGATGGCCGCCATCATTTTGGGAACGTACCAGCCCAGTTGCGTCGTATTCGGCTGAATGACATTTAAGCCATATTGCAGAATGACGAGTTTGTAATGCTGCAGGCTGTTGAACTGCTGATACATCGATTCCGAAACGCCCAGCAAACCCCAACCCGAATTCCCCCGAATACTGAAATTATCCACGTACACGCCGTGATCCGACTCGAAGCTTAGGCCGTACAGGGTCAGGCCGCTCCCGAACGAAAACCGAACCTGACTCCCCGCTGCCGCCACGTCATGCTCGGTCAGCCTGGAGTGGGCTGTCAGGGTATCCGCCTGCTCCGGTTGTGACCCGAAGGTGTACCGCAGAGCACTGCTCCGATCCGCCTGATAAAAGACCCGCACACGATCGAAGTGACTTGCCCCAAAGGGCCGTCCGGTACTGTAATTCACGACATTGTTTCCCTCCGGAATAAAGCTGTATCCGGCTACACCCAGGGCGGGACTTCCCTGCTGCTTTTGTAGTACAGAATACGTTTTGAAATTCCGGAACTGATGGCGGATGGTCGCCCGAAAATTGGCTACGGGCGACGTGAGGGGCACGTAGCCCACGCCCCGCCCGCCAAATAAGGCTTGTAGCGTATCCCGAAAATCGCCGCATAACATGTCACCCTCAATAAAGGAATCGCCGAAAAAGGCAATCCGTACGGGTCTGGTCTGAGCCTCTTCACTCAGGGCTTTCATAATCTGCTTGAGTCCCTGTCCCGTACTGTCGTAATCCTCAATACAGGTAATGCCGGCTGGACAGGGTAACTGATGTTTCTGTACCGCCACGGGCTCTTCAACCTTCGGTGCAGCTTTTACCGAGGGCGTTTTTTTAGCAAGAGACAAAGGTGGCGAGGGCTTCGTATCTTCCTGAATAGACGAAAACAATCGAACTGGTTTCAGATTTATATCGCTCCAAACCCTCTCGGGTACATACGAAAAGGCCACTAAACCAGCCACCAGCAACAAGGTCAATACAGGAACCTGCCGCAACGAATTGGAGGCCATGAAAAAATTAGATACGGAGTTGGGTGAAGAATACCTAATCATTTGCGGACTTCCGTGGTGATTCAAACGAATCGGCCGGAAGCCCGCAAACGAACATTACTTTTTATAAATGCTGCCTTTGGCTGCCAAAAGCGTGTTTTGCATCAGTGAAATAATGGTCATTTGACCAACGCCACCGGGTACGGGCGTGATAAAGCTGGTCTTCGGAGCCACTTCATCAAATTTAACGTCTCCCTTTAGTGAGAAACCCGATTTTTTGCTGGCGTCCGGTACGCGTTCGAGGCCTACGTCCAGTACAACGGCTCCTTCTTTCACCATATCAGCGGTAATGAATTCCGGGCGACCCAGAGCCCCTACCAGAATATCCGCCTGACGGCAGATTTCAGCCAGATTTTTGGTTTTGGAGTGCGTGATGGTTACAGTACAGTTCCCCGGATACGTATTGCGTTGCATCAGAATGCTCATCGGTAAACCTACAATCTGGCTGCGACCTACAACGACACAATGTTTACCCGCCGTTTCGATGCCGTAATGCTCCAGCAGCATCAGGCAACCCTGAGGCGTGGCTGATATATAGGCGGGCAGGCCTTTGGCCATGCGGCCGATATTGATGGGGTGAAAACCGTCCACATCTTTTGCCGGATGAATCGTTTCCATCACGGCATCAGGATTGATGTGAGCCGGCAGGGGTAGCTGGACGATCAGACCGTCCATGTCCGGATTTTCGTTGATTTCGCGGACTTTATCAAGCAGTTCGGCTTCCGTTACCGATTCGTCAAAACGAACCAGCGTCGACTCAAACCCCAGTTCTGCACAGGCTTTCACTTTGTGAGCGACGTAGGTTTCGGAAGCTCCATTACTGCCCACCAAAATCGCCACCAGATGGGGCGTTTTGCCGGATTGAGCTTTCAATTGTTGTACTTCTTCGGCGATCTGGGCCTTGAAATGGGAGGCAACAGCTTTGCCGTCAATCAATTGCATAATATTCTGCTCTAAATAGTAAAACGAAAATCAAACCCAAAGATACGCAATCCAGTGATTCCCTTGAGTCCCCTTTGCTCATTTACCCAAGAAATCTAGCCCACCCCGCTTTGATAAAAACTGTGAGCAAATCCAGCCAAAGAGTTGATTTCAGGGCAGTTACGACGTATATTTGGGACGTTTTATTACGCGTAACCCATGCAATTATCTTTCTTACCAGCCGACGAACGCCGTTTTTTTATTGACCTGTTTGCTCAAGTGGTTTTCGATTCCCGCCGGAATCGGCCCCGGCTGAAAACCATTACCAATCAACGGGTTCCGGGCGATTTGTCCGTCCGTTGTCCGCTACGTTTACTGCGTCAGTTTCCGGAAGGAACCATTTATAAACTGGATGCCCGGCTGGTACAAACGCCGGGAAAACAGCCGTACCTCGTTGCCGTTAATCAACGAACGCTGCACCGGGCTCTTGAATTTTATGACCATAATCTGACCGTACAGAACGGTGAATGTAAGGCTCCCCGCCCATCCCGCCGGGTCGTGAAAGAACGAACTCCCTAACTTTTCAGGGCTTTTCAATTGATATTCTACGTACTAGCTAAATTTTTACGCTTCCTATTACGGGCTTCTTTGCCTGCTTCCTTTCGATTCCTGTCTCCCCTTTCCCATTTCCTGCCAAACAATCCGTATTTTTGGGCGTTTTTCTACTAAAAACCATCGGTACTATGCCGGAAAACACGGAAGCAGGGGCGTTCGAAAACCCCATTAACCCAGACAAGGTAGCCGAAAATCCCGGTCTCCTTCCCTACGCCCATAACGCGGGCAGTGCCGTCATTCGTCCTGAAGACGAGGGAAAAATCAAAGCCAAAGCTCTGACCGCCATGCGGCAGCAGACGGGCAAGCAGTATGATCAGCTCGCCGGCCAAATGAAAACCCTGCTGGATCAGGCCAAGGCCATTCAGAAGCGGGTGGAAGTTTCGGAACGGGTCTATACGGCGGCGATTAACTTTGAGCCCTTCATTGGTCAGACCATGTATCTGTACGAAAAAGCGGATGGTACGGACCTGCTCTCGCTGGTGGCTCCGCACGAATGGGGGCGTTCCTTTAAATATAACCGCTACGTAGCTCAGGTAACGATGCTGTACGATCACACCTGGGATGTACTGTTTTATAACGACGAAGGCGACGAAGAACGCGTTGAAATTTAGTCGCTGCGTAAAAACTTCATCTTGAAAATCACGAAGTAATGAGTAATAATCCGAAAACTGCTCCGATCCTTTCCTGGCAACTGCCCTGGGAACCGATTAAAGAATACCGCGAAATCCGCTATTTGTACTACGAAGGAATCGCGATGATTTCGATCAACCGTCCAGAGGTACATAATGCCTTTACGCCCCTGACGGTCAATGAAATGATTGAGGCGATGGAACTGGCCCGTCAGGATACGCGGGTCGGCGTAATCATTCTGACGGGTGAAGGCGGTCGGGCGTTCTGCTCGGGCGGCGACCAGTCGGTACGCGGTCACGGTGGCTACGTGGGCGAAGATTCCGTTCCCCGTTTGAACGTACTGGATTTACAGCGTCAGATTCGTTCGATTCCTAAACCCGTCATTGCAATGGTAGCTGGATGGGCTATTGGTGGCGGACACGTCCTGCACGTAATCTGTGACCTAAGTATTGCGGCGGAGAACGCCCGGTTTGGCCAAACGGGACCGAAAGTGGGAAGCTTCGACGGCGGTTTCGGTGCCAGCTATCTGGCCCGTATCGTGGGTCAGAAAAAAGCCCGTGAAATCTGGTACCTCTGCGACCAGTACGACGCTCAGGATGCTCTGTCGATGGGTCTGGTTAATAAGGTGGTACCCATCGAAAAACTGGAAGAAACGACGGTAGAATGGTGCCGTAAGATTCTGGCAAACAGCCCCATCGCTCTGCGGATGCTCAAGTCTTCGTTCAACGCTGATCTGGACGGACAGGCGGGTATTCAGGAGCTGGCCGGTAATGCTACCCTGCTGTACTACCTCAGCGACGAAGCCAAGGAAGGGCAGCGTTCATTCTTGGAAAAACGCAAACCCGATTTCCGGAAATTCCCGCAGTTCCCTTAGTAGTTTACGGTTAACAGTTTTCTGTTTTCAGTACATGGTCTGGTACTACTTTATTACGTATCTATGACTGAATTGATGTTGGCACGGCCATAAATCTGCTCTTATGCTAACTGGTAATTAATACTGAAAACAGAAAACTAACCACTGAAAACTGAACGTATGAACTATCTGAAATCCATTTTGCTGTTTACGGCTCTTGTGACTCTTTTGGGCAGTTGCCGGGATACGAGTGATCCGCAGGACCGGGATGAGCTGACTTATCTGCATCAAACTTGGAAACACTCCGACGAAGAAGATACCGAAGGCCGCCTGATTTATCGCAATGCCGATTACAAATTTCCGACTACCAAAGACCGTCAGACGTTTACTTTTAGTGAAAATGACGTGCAGGTTTCGGTTATTAAAAACAATAAACTTACGCAGTACAAAGGCAGCTACACGGTAGTAATGAATGGTAATTCCGTGAAAGAACTGACCATTAATTATACGGAAGCAGGTCAGCGGATCCCTACGGTATTACGCTATGAAGTACTGATTCTCGCCAAGGATGCCCTCATTCTGAAGGTTCTGTAACGAGCGATCGGACTTGCCTTTTTGCTGCCTATTACCCCAATTATAAAATTCATGAATTTTTGGCTCGTCAAATCCGAACCTTTTAAATATTCCTGGAATGATTTCGTTAAAGAAAAGCGAGGCGTCTGGGACGGTGTACGAAACTTTCAGGCTCGTAATAACCTGAAGGCGATGGCAGTCGGAGATTTGGTGTTATTTTATCATTCAAACGAAGGAAAAGAAATTGTAGGCATTGCTAAAGTGGTACGTGAGGCGTATCCCGATCCCACAACGGAGGATGACCGCTGGGTAGTCGTGGATCTGGAGCCCGTCGAGAAGCTTCCCCAAAGCGTCACGCTGGAAACCATCAAAGCCGATACCCGCCTACAAAATATTGCCCTGATCCGTCAGTCACGCTTATCGGTTTCCCCCGTCCGGCCCGAAGAATTTGATATCATCGTTGGATTAGGCCATGAACATGCGTAGCCCCCTTATTGTCCTTGCCCTCATATTGGGCTCTTTTACTCTATTCGCTCAACAGAAGCGACTTGAAATCCCCATTCCCACGTCTACCGCCAATATTTTCACGATACCCGTGGGTCAGGAAGGCGTGATGCTACTCACCCAGACGGGCCGAAATTCGTATCACATCGATCGGTTCGATACCAATCTGGATCGTAGCTGGTCGGTAGATGGCACGATTACGGATGGCCTGGAATACGTCACGTATTCGTACGACGGCAAAAGCGTATATCTGCTTTTTAGTCGGAACAAGAGTAATGTGTACGAAATCATCAAGGTATACGTAGGTCCGGGTTTCACCGAAAAATTTGAAATTCATTCGGTGGATAAAATGGAAATTTCCCAGTTCAAAGCCTTCCACGACGGCGTATACATTGCCGGTGTGGTTCGCGAACAACCCATTTTATCGTACACGAACCTGCAAACGCGTCAGAATCGGCTGCTGAATGCTTCCTTTAAAGGTCAGGCCGAAGTACAGACCATTGACGTGGATTCGGTAACCAACCGCGTGAACGTCACCTACGCCGTGCGGAAAAACCGGGAGTACTCGATTGTAGTAAAATCCTTTGACGATGCTGGAAAACAGCTGTCAGAAATTGTCGTAACCCCCGATGAAGATTACGCTCTACTCGATGGCCGTTTGAGTCCGCTGGCCGATGGTACGAATCTGATGATCGGTACCTATGGTTTCCGGAATATGCAGTCGCAGACGAAGGGCCGCATGGTACAGGGGATTTACATCTGTAAGGTGACCGATAACGAAATTCTGCCCCTGAAGTATTACAGCTTCACGGATTTCAAAAACTTCTTCTCGTACCTGAGTCCCCGCGACCAGGAGCGTCGCGAGCGTCAGGTTCAACGCAAGAAGGAAAAAGGCAGCGATCTGAAACTGAACACGCAGTTACTGTTGCACGATCTGATTCAGAAGGATGGCCAGTTGATTCTGGTAGCTGAAGCCTTTCAGGCTACCTTCCGTAACAATGGCAATGCCTGGGGTTACGGTGGTGGACCCTGGGGCAACCCGATGGGCGGTTTTTATCCCGGCTGGGGTTGGGGGATGTATAGTCTGAATCCCTTCTACTTTGGCAATCGTGGTTTCTATAACAACGGTTCGCAGATGTTTGATGGCTGGCAGTATACGCATGCCGTAGTGGCGGGTATCAACCAGCAGGGAGCATTGGTCTGGGATAACAGCTTTGAAATTGACAAGGTAAAAACCCTGTCCCTGAAGGAAAAAGTGAAAGTAAATCTTCAGCATGATCAGGTAACACTGGTGTACAGCGATAAAGGCAGCCTCCGCTCGAAAAGTATCAAAGGTGGTATGGTGCTTGAAGACGGTACGGCTCAGGCGATTGCCACGAGTAACAACGGCGACCGGGTTCGCCGCAACTCAACTGATAATCTGGATTACTGGTACGATAACTACTTCCTGGCCTGGGGTTTCCAACGCATCACCAACGATGCCGAAGGCCGTCGGAACGTGTTTTATCTTAATAAAGTAGCGTATTAATTTTGCCCGAATACGATACGAAAGGACTGATGATTCCCTCATCAGTCCTTTTCCTATCTATGAACGATCAACTTCTCTCAGGAATAGTAGCCCTATTTTAGTCCTTAGAAGTAAGACGTTCATCGATGAACGAATTGCACGCTCGGTAACTTGTACGAACGTGTGATTAAACCTGAACGACTGAAGGCAAGCAAAAGACTTGTCTAAACAATACCTTTATGAAATTACTGACTCCCACCCCCTGGTCTGATTACGAACTGATTGACTGCGGAGGTTTCGAGAAATTAGAACGCTTTGGTGCCTACGTATTGGCCCGTCCCGAACCACAGGCCATCTGGGATAAAACCCTATCCGATGCCGAATGGGAAAGTAAAGCCCAGGCGTACTTTAAACGCGAAAAGGGCAACTCCGAACGCGGCGAATGGCTGACGAAGCAGGGGATGCCCGACCGCTGGACGGGCACCTACCCCCTGGGTTCGCAGAAGCTTACCTACAAGCTGGCTCTCTCTTCCTTCAAACACGTGGGTCTTTTTCCGGAGCAGGCCGCTAACTGGGAATTCATCTACCAGAAAACCAAGGCATTGGGTGTAGAGAAACCCAAAGTCCTCAACCTGTTTGCCTACACGGGTGTGGCTTCGCTGGCAGCCCGGGCCGCCGGAGCTGACGTTACGCACGTGGATTCGGTGAAACAGGTCATTAGCTGGTCGCGGGAAAACATGGAACTCAGTAATCTGGAGAACATCCGCTGGATGGTGGAAGACGCCATGAAGTTCGTGAAGCGGGAAGTTCGCCGGGGCAATACCTATCACGGCATCATTCTGGATCCGCCCGCCTACGGTCGCGGTCCCGACGGCGAGAAGTGGGTACTGGAAGAACAGATCAACGAGTTACTCAAACTTTGCAAGCAATTACTGAATCCACAACAGCACTTCTTTTTGATCAATCTCTACTCCCTGAGTTTTTCGGCCCTGATTGCTGAAAGTCTGATTCTGCGAATTTTCGAGAAAACCGAAAATCCTGAGTTTGGGGAACTGTACCTACCCGATTCATTCCATAAAAAGTTACCGCTGGGCATCTTTTACCGCTTTGCTACGGTTTAAAGGCCGAGGTTTTTTGACTCCTGGCCCGTACCTTTCGCTTTGTTAGCGGCTCCGGGCCCGGAGCCTCCCAAGATAGACGACTTATGAAACTATTGATCATCGAAGACGAGCCGAAAACCGTCCAGTCCATCAGACAGGGCCTGGAAGAAAATGGTTTTGAAGTAGATATTGCTTACGATGGTCTGATTGGTAAACATCTGGCCAAGCGAAACCCTTACGATCTGATCGTTTCGGATATTATCATGCCAGGCCTGAATGGCGTGGAACTGACCCGTGAGCTTCGAAGTGAAGGCGTGGAAACGCCCGTTTTGCTACTGACGGCGTTGGGCGGTATTGACGAAAAGCTGATGGGCTTCGACGCGGGTGCCGATGATTACCTGGTTAAACCCTTTGAATTTGCCGAACTGCTGGCCCGTATCCGCGTACTAACTCGCCGCTGGAATGGATCCATGCCCATCGCTTCCAATATTCTGCGGTATACGGATCTGGAAATGAATCTGGATTCGAAAACGGTAACCCGCGGCGAGAAGAAAATTGAACTCACCGCCCGGGAATTCGCCCTCCTGGAATTTATGTTACGGAATCAGGGGAAAGTGCTTTCGAAAGCCGAAATTGCTGAAAAAGTGTGGGATGTTAATTTCGATACGGGAACGAACGTGATTGAAGTGTATATCAACCTGTTACGCAAAAAGGTGGACAAAGATTTCACGACCCGTCTCATTCACACTCAATACGGGATGGGCTACGTACTTAAGGTGGAAGATTAGCCGATGTTCCTGCCCACTTTCTCCTCTTTCCAAATACTGATTCATTAGCTTTCCATGCAAATTCGTACTCGTCTAACCATTCAATTCACCCTGCTGGTTTCGGTGATTGTTTTGCTGGCGTTTGCGGCCATTTACTACTTCCGGGAGTACTCCCTGCAGGAACAGTTCTATAAACGGCTCCGTCAGAAAGCCCTTAGTACAGTCGAGTTGCTGGTAAATCAGAATGAGGTAAACTCCGAGATTCTCAAGCTCATCGATCAGTCGAATTACGACCTGCTGTATAAGGAAAATGTCATTCTGTACACCTATCGAAATGACATCTACCATGCCAATAACGATACCATTCGCTTCGATCTGGACCGGAATATCCTGAACCGCATTCGCCTGAATAAAGAGCTGCGAATCGACCAGGGCGAGTACAAACTCTACGGACTCTATTACACCAGCGACGGC
>JAAIGE0100737266.1_pt1 | contig 18576 bp, 14 predicted proteins | sample 6487951 | NCBI WGS metagenome assembly JAAIGE01 (sample SAMN13974128, study PRJNA590717) | phyllosphere metagenome | biome: tomato field; feature: multiple bacterial spot infested tomato fields; material: tomato leaves; isolation source: leaves from tomato fields | host: Solanum lycopersicum ...
TGAAAACGCTGACGAAAAGATCCGCATCAAAACCTTGTCGCTTGGTGTGGTGGTGCCAGATATCACCTTTGAGCTTGCCAAGCGCGATGAAGAGATGTATTTGTTCTCGCCGTATGATGTGCAAAAGGTCTATGGCGTGCCGTTCTCTGAAATTTCTGTAACGGAAAAATACCGAGAAATGGTCGACAATCCCCGCATCATGAAAAAGAAGATCAAGGCGCGCAAGTTCTTTGAAATTCTGGCGGAGATTCAATTTGAATCCGGCTATCCGTATATCATGTTTGAAGATACGGTGAATGCGGCCAATCCGGTGGAAGGTCGTATCAGCATGTCCAATTTGTGCTCAGAAATCTTGCAAGTCAATGAAGCCTCGACCTACAACACCGATTTGTCGTTTGACCACTTGGGCACCGACATCTCGTGCAACCTGGGCTCGCTCAATATCGCCGCTGCGATGGATGGTGGGGATTTGGGCAAAACGGTGGAAATGGGCATTCGGGCGCTGACGGCGGTATCGGAAATGTCGGCGATCGATTCGGTCCCATCCATTCGCCGAGGCAACGACGAAAGCCATGCCATTGGTTTGGGGCAAATGAATTTGCACGGTTTCTTGGCGCGTGAGCATATTCATTATGATAGCCCAGAAGCGGTGGAATTTACGTCCGTATATTTTGCGGCGGTCTTGTATCACTGCTTGCGCGCGTCGAATATGTTGGCGGTCGAACACGGACATGCGTTTAAGGGCTTTGAGCGCTCGAAATACGCGGATGGAAGCTTCTTTGAGAAGTATGTAACGCGTGATTGGCAGCCAACCTCTCAGAAGGTAAAGGCCGCTTTTGAAAGCCGTGGATTGGTGCTGCCAACCCGGGCTGATTGGGAGGCGTTGAAAGCGTTGGTCATGCGCGATGGTCTTTACAATCGCAACTTGCAAGCGGTGCCGCCTACGGGGTCGATTTCCTACATCAACAACTCGACCTCTTCGATCCATCCGATCACGTCCAAGATCGAAATTCGTAAAGAAGGCAAGATTGGTCGTGTGTATTATCCAGCGCCGTATATGACCAATGAAAATTTGGAATATTATAAGGATGCGTATGAGATTGGACCGTCTCCGTTGATTGATGTGTATGCGGCGGCGACCGAGCACGTCGACCAAGGTCTGTCTTTGACCGTGTTCTTTAAAGATACCGCCACCACCCGCGATATCAATCGGGCTCAGATTGAAGCGTGGAAGAAGGGTATCAAGACCATTTACTACGTTCGCTTACGCCAAGTCGCTTTGGAAGGCACCGAAGTCCAAGGCTGCGTGAGCTGCCAGCTCTGAGTATCTCCCGGCCGAAAGGCCGGGCTTCGACCCCTTTTGATAAGAGATATCCCCATGCCCCGACCCCCTGCTGTTCGCGCCATCAACTGGAACCGGTTGCAAGACGACAAAGACCTCGATGTTTGGAATCGTTTGACCGGAAACTTTTGGCTTCCTGAAAAGGTGCCGTTGTCCAATGATATTCCGTCTTGGGATACGTTGCGCCCCGAAGAGCGTCAATTGACCATTCGCGTCTTTACAGGCCTTACCATGCTAGACACCTTGCAAGGTACCGTGGGTGCGCCCAGCATGATCAAAGACGCTTTGACGCCTCATGAAGAAGCGTGCCTAGCCAACATTTCCTTTATGGAAGCGGTGCATGCGCGCTCGTACTCGTCCATCTTCTCCACCTTATGCTCGACCCAAGAAATTGACGACGCCTTCCGTTGGGCTGAAGAAAATGATCATCTTCAAGCCAAGGCTCGGACCATTTTAGAGACCTATGCGCTGGATAGCAGCGATCCGTTGTCGTCGCTCAAGAAAAAGGTGGTTTCGACCTTCTTGGAATCTTTCATGTTCTATTCGGGCTTTTATTTGCCCATGTATTGGTCGAGCCGTGCAAAGCTTACCAACACCGCTGATTTGATCCGCTTGATCATTCGCGATGAAGCCGTGCATGGATATTATGTGGGCTATAAGTTCCAACGCGGCGTAGAGCGCTTGAGCGCTGAGCAAAAAGCCGAGCTTAAAGCCTGGGCGTTCGATTTGATGTTTGAGCTTTATGGTATTGAAGAACAATACACGGCCGAACTTTATGACGACGTGCGGCTGACGGAAGATGTCAAGCGCTTTTTGCAATATAACGCGAATAAAGCATTGCAAAACCTCGGATACGAAGCCTTGTTCCCAACCACGGCCGCTGATGTCAGCCCCGCCATTATGGCGGCGTTATCTACGGATTCGGAAAACCATGACTTCTTCTCCGGCTCTGGATCATCATATGTGATTGGTAAGGCCGTAGCCACCACGGATTCTGACTGGGACTTCTAAGAATGTTGCCTGGATTGGTCTATTGGAGCTCCACTTCAGGCAATACCCAGCGCTTCGTTCAAGCGTTGGGATTTTCTGCTCTTTGCTTGCCCAACCAAGGGCCAGTGCCTTTAATGGACCGGCCTTTTGTGTTGATGACACCCACCTATGCCGCGCATGATGGTCGAGGAGCGGTGCCAAAACCCGTCATTCGCTTTTTGAATGAACCTCAAAATCGTGGACTGATCAAAGGGGTTATTGGGGCGGGCAATCGGAATTTTGGGGCGCTTTTTGCCCAAGGGGCCACGGTGGTCGCTCAAAAGTGCAACGTGCCCGTTTTGTATCGTTTTGAGCTGGCCGGCACGATCCAAGATGTTGAGATTGTGCGACGGGGTTTAAAGGCGTTTTTGCCCGACGCCTTTGCAAAGGATGATCGTCAACGGGCGCCCATCGTCTAGATACGGTGTCTTCTGCCTGTAAGGGGGCTACAAGAAAAAGGAGAGCCAAAGCGCTCCCTTTTTTTTGTTTGTATGATCAGTCAAAGGTAAAGCTGACCACGCCGCTACGGCCAGAGGTTGCGATCACTTCCGACACGGTGCAAAGATCGACGTTAAAGGTTTCAGCCGTTTTGCCGCCTTCAAACTCCAACCGAATATCCCATTTGCAGGTTTCGGTTTCAGGGCGGAAGGTGATGTTATACGATCGACCGCTGGGCAAGACGTTGTCGCGGCCTAAAATGTCGCGGCCCCAGGTGTTGCTGCTGGAAGGTCCAACATAAACGTAATCAACTTGCTGACCGGTGCGATTGATCAACTTAAAATCTTGCTGTCCTGCGGCCATGGCTTGCGTCATTGGCATCATCACCAGTGCAGCGGCCAAACCTAGAAATAGACGACGCATATTCATTTCTCCCATGAGGTTGTGGCTAACACATAAGGCGTTTTTCCTCCAATCCTATATCTTGGGAATCATTTTTGGTAAATTTTTAAAATGACACAAGATCTTGAAGATGTTTTGAGAGCATCATGAAAAAGATCAAGGAATTCATAAAAAAAGGAGAGCCGAAGCTCTCCTTTTTGGGGATAGGTAGAAAGCGTTAAGGAACCAGTTTGAGTTGCAGGTGCATGCGGGTGACTTCCGAGTAGGCCCCACCTGGTGTGCCGCGCGCGAAGGCAATCATGGCGTATGCCCCATTGCCGCTGGTGGAGATCATATTGGCATCCACGTAGAACTGGAAGCTCGCGCCGGGGGTAACCGTTGGCATTTGCGGGAAGTTGGCGCTGATTTTGGTGGTTGGGATCACCATCAAATTCATGACCGCATCCGTTCCTTGGGTGGTGGCGGTGCGTTGGCCGTTGTTGCCGCCCCACCATCCACTGTTTTGTCCGGCCATATTGATGGTGGTGTTGGCCGTTCCGTTTTCTGCATAGACCATGCGCAAGACGTTGAGGTTGCTTGATCCAGGGTTGACGCCGCCGATTTCTTCGTTCAAACGGAACGATAAAATGGCGTAGCCAGCTTGGGCAGGAACGGTGCCTGACACCATATAGCGGCCCTTGGTTTGTGTATGCCAGGTGGTGGACACGCCTCCAATGGTCAGCGTTGCGTCTTTGGCAGTATAGACGTTGGCAGAGCTGGTCATGCGCAATTGCACGGTTTGGCCAGGGGAGATGGTGGAATCTGCCGCCGTCCAGGCGCCGTTGTTGATGGACATTTCAGCGCCTACCACTTTGATGGAGGTTGCGGTGTTATATCCGGTTGGCGTGAGGATTTCTGACAAGACTTGCGTGGAAGATTCTACGTTGGTCGATTCTTGCAAGGTAAAGGCCGTTGGCGTGGTATCGGTCGCTTCTGTGCGCGCGATGAATTGCGCGCTTCGTGTCAAGCCTCCACCGCCAGCGGTAACCGTGGCGGTTGCGTTGGTAGCACCAGCGCTTGCTGCCATCACCCGCACACGGAAGCTTTGACCGGCGGGGACGGAAGCCGAGGTGGTCCAAGTCGTGCCGTTGTTGATGCTAATTTGACCATTGGAGACGCTGACAGGTGCGGCAATGGTGTTGCCGGTGAAGGTGATAAGGTCAGAGACTGCGTATTGCGCGAAAGGCACATCGTTTTTGCCAGCGATCGTGAAGGCATCTGGAGTGATGGCGCCCGTGGTGATCTGGAAAGCACGTGCTACGTTTCCAACCGAAATGACGGCGGAGGTTGTGTTGGAGTTGGGTTCTGTGCTCGACATGCCCCGCGCCAAGAACGTGCCACCGGCGCTGATGGTGCCAGTGGTTACCCACGTTGTGCCATTATCAAGGCTAAAGTCGCCCTTTGAGGCTTCGATCGCAACCGGAGTGCTGATGCCGGTGATGGTTACAGGGTTTGAAACCACCAAGGTGTTCAAAGGCGCATTGTTGGCTGTTGGAATGGAATAGGCATCGGGAATTCTGTCTGGGGAACTGACCGAGAAGGTTGCCGTTTTGCCGCCCAAAGACACGGTTCCGGTGCTGCTGCTGCCATCAGCAACGCCAGGTGAGGCCACCCGCACGGCTAAAGTTTGGCCAGGCAAGATGTTGCGGCTGGTTGCGGAGAAGGCGCCGCCATTGATGGAGAAAGAGGTGTGGTGTGGTCCTTTGAGTTAACGGCATTCTGTACGATATTTTTCGACGGGTACATGGCGGCACCGCCGACCATCACCGTGTCGCTGCTCATGCTCGCCGCGTAAGTGGCACTGCTGAAAACTAAAGCTGAAAAAATCAGAGTTGGCAGGAATGCTTTCATTTTCACTTCCCTCATTGAGTTTGCAGACAGGGCCAGAGTGCCCCTGCCTGTTAATACGAATGAGCAGGGAAAACGGATGAAAGAAATTTAAAATATTTTTCTGTCACCCCATCTGCCTGAATCGAAAGCCAGCCCCACACAGGCAGATTGTCCGGGTGGGATGCAACGTCGCTTTGCAGCCTGCCACTACACCTGAAAATCGCCGCGAGATAGTTGTTACCGGAAAATCTTATCGAAAAAGTCACACAGACCGCCGTTAGGGTTGTATTCAAAAGACGTCCTGATAAAAAAACTAAAAATCAATGCATTAGAATATTTTAAGCCATGCGGCTATGCCCGTTTCGGCCGCTCAACGCTTCGGATAACGCTGACTTTCCCCAATCCTTCCGCCAGATTGCGAAAAAGCTGCTAAACCTTAAGTCAGAGATACGCGCGTAAAGATTAGGGTTATCACGCTATTCCCCGATTCAGATCCCGTCAGCAGTAAGCCAATAAAAACTATATCTTTCAGCCCGCCAACAATGGGAAGCAGACAATGTCGGAAAAAATATCGCTAACAATGCAGGTCAATGGCCAGCCGCAACAGATGCAGGTCGACCCGCGGGTCACGCTGCTCGACGCACTGCGCGAGCATCTTAATCTGACCGGTACGAAAAAAGGGTGCGACCAGGGACAGTGCGGAGCCTGCACGGTGCTGATAAATGGTGAAAGGGTGCTGAGTTGTCTGACCCTGGCGGTTCAGGCGAACAACGCGCAGGTGACCAGCATCGAAGGGCTGGCCTCCGCCGAAGGTGAACTGCACCCGGTGCAGCGCTGCTTTATGGAAAATGATGCCTTTCAGTGTGGCTACTGCACGCCGGGCCAGATTATGTCTGCCGTCGCCTGTATTAAAGAGGGCCATGCCGGGTCAGAGGATGAGATCCGTGAATATATGAGCGGCAACCTCTGCCGCTGCGGCGCCTATCCCCACATCGTGGATGCGATTAAACAGGCCGCCGCCGAAATGGCGAAGGAGTCGGCATGAATGAATTCAGCTGGAAAGTAGCGCAGTCGCCTGAAGACGCCGCTGCACTGAAACAGCAGGCTGGCAGCCAGTTGCTGGCGGGGGGCACCACGCAGCTCGATCTGATGAAATGTGGGGTTTTCACGCCACCGCAGTTAATTGGCATCACCGGACTGACCACACTTAAAACCCTGCAGTTTGATGAAAACCGCATCACGGCGGGTGCGCTGGTCACCATGAGCCAGCTGGCCGACCATCCTGAGTGTCAGCAGAGGGCACCAGCCATCTACGGCAGCCTCTGGCAGGCCGCATCGCCGCAGATCCGCAACATGGCGACGCTGGGAGGCAATCTGCGTCAGCGCACCCGCTGCGCCTACTACCGCGACCCGGCGACCTTCTCTGCCTGTAATAAGCGCAACCCCGGCTCCGGCTGTGCCGCACGGGATGGCATTAACAGCAACCACGCTATTCTGGGTGCCAGTGACAGCTGTATTGCCGTCTATCCGGGCGATCTGGCGGTCGCGCTGGTGGCGTTTGACGCCATTGTGGTGGTGCAGAATCAGCAGGGTGAGACCCGCCGCATCGCGATTGATGACTTCTTCCTGCTGCCCGGCGATTCGCCCGATCGTGAGCACGACCTGCACGAGGATGAGATCATTGTGGCGATTGAAGTGCCGCAGACCACGTCCCTTCGTCACTCACACTACCTGAAAGTCCGGGATCGCAGCTCCTACGAATTTGCCGCCGCCAGTGCCGCCGCGGGCTTTACGCTGGAGAACGGGGTCATGCGACAGGTGCATATTGCGCTGGGTGGCGTGGCGACCAAACCCTGGCGGGTCAGGTCGGTAGAGCAGGCGCTGGAGGGACAGCCGTTCAATGAAGAGACGGTGCTCCAGGCCGCAGAGCTGATCACGCAGGAGACGCAGGCGCTGGCTCACAACGCCTATAAAGTAAAACTGGCGCCGCGGGTCATTGCCCGCGCGCTGATGGCAGCAGGAGAAACCGCATGAGTGACGTGAATGACAAGGTGCGTCGGGATTTATTAAAGGCCACGGCGGCGATCTCAGCGGCGGGCAGTCTGGGTCTGCACATGCAGAGTGTCAGCGCCAGCGCCAGCGCCACGGCTATGCCAGAAACGGCCAGTCCGGTTCAGGGATTAGGCGCAGCACGCTCCCGGGGTGACGGCAAAGTGAAAGTCACCGGTGAAGCGCGCTACGCGGTCGAGCATCAGCCGGAAAATCCGCTCTATGGTGTGGTCATCCAGTCCACCGTCGCCAGCGGTCGTATCAGCCGGATGTCCGTGGAAAAAGCGCAGCAGGCCACAGGCGTGCTGGCGGTCTACACCCACCTGAACCCCCTGAAGATTAACAAGCCCACCGCCATCGCAGACGGTGGCGCGGCGCAGTCAACCTACACCCCGATTCAGGACGATAAGATCATTCACAATGGTCAGAACATCGGGCTGGTGGTGGCAGAAACCTTTGAACAGGCTACCTGGGCCGCCTCGCTGGTTGAGATTGAATATGAAACCTCCAGAGGCTTGATTTTCGCCACCGATGAGGGCGTGGAACCGAAACCGGTGTCGAAGCAGGATATCGATATGGGTGACGCAGAGCAGGCGATGCAGCAGGCCGACGTGCGCCTGAGCGAGCGTTACACCACCCCGCGCGAATACAACATGCCGATGGAGCCGCACGCCTGCGTGGCACACTGGCAGGAGGGCAGGATCACCGTCTGGGAACCCAGTCAGTGGGTGGCGGGTGCGCAGGTGGAGATCGGCGAGTGGATGGGCATTGACACCGAAGCCGTACGGATTATCTCGCCTTACGTCGGCGGCGGCTTTGGTTCAAAACCGGTGCCTTACACCCACGTTGCACTGGCGTGCGTGGCGTCACGCGCGCTGAAGCGCCCGATCAAAGTGTCGCTGACCCGCCCGCAGACCTTTACCGGCCTGGGCGGTCGTCCGGCTACCTCGCAGCAGCTGGAGCTGGGCGCGTCGCGTGACGGTAAAATTCAGGCGATTATCCAGCGCAGCTTCAGTGAAACGTCACTGATTGACGTCTTCGCCGAGAACTGCAGCAAGGTGACCGCCCGCATGTATGCGGTGGAGAACGTCTCCGCTCAGCATCAGGTGCGCCCGATCAACACCGTCACGCCTGGCTGGATGCGCGCGCCGGGTGAAAATCCCAGCGCCTATGGCCTTGAAGTAGCCATGGATGAGATGGCCTATGCCCTGAACATCGACCCGCTGGAACTGCGGCTGCGCAACTGGGCCGATAAAGATTACCAGCTGGATCTCCCCTGGAGTTCGCGCCGTCTGAAAGAGGCGTATCAGAAAGGAGCAGAGGCGTTTGGCTGGGACAGGCGGATTATGACGCCGCGCTCAATGCGGGAAGGACGCGAACTGATTGGCTGGGGCATGGCCTCCGGCACCTATCCGGTCAACAAACTGCCGGCGGAGGCGAAGATCATCCTGACGCCGCAGGGCCGGTTTGTGGTGCAGTGTGCAGGCGCAGATATCGGTACCGGCACCTACACGATTCTGGCGCAGACCGCCGCCGATATTCTGGGCGTCGACTCCACCACCATTGAGGTTGAGCTGGGTGACACCCGCTTACCGCGCGCCGGCGTCGCGGGCGGTTCGCAGCTGGCAGGTAACGTCACCGCCGCAGTGAACGACACCGCTAAAAGAATGCGCGCGCAACTGCTGAAGCTGGCTAGCGAGCTGCCACAGTCACCGCTCAATGGCACCCCCGCCTCTCAGCTCACGCTGAAAGGCGACGCCGTGCAGCACACTCTGCGCAGCGGGCTGGCGGTTTCACTGGCACAGCTGGCGACGCTGGCACCGGCAGAGAGCCTCACGGTCACTGGCGGCACCTTCCCGGATGATATGTCGCAAAGCGAGCGCGACAAAATGGTGCGCAACCTGAACGACATGAGCCGTCCCGAAGCGTTTTCGGCGCACAGCTGGAGCGCGCAGTTTGTGGAAGTGCGGGTTGATGAGGATTTCGGCACCATCCGGGTAAAACGCATGGTGGCCGCGCTCGACAGTGGCCGTCTCTACAATCCGAAACTGGCACGCAGCCAGTGGATTGGCGGGATGATCATGGGGGTCGGTCAGGCGCTGATGGAAGAGGGCATTATCGATCCGCGCAATGGCCGGGTGATCAATAACAACCTGGCGGACTACCTGGTGCCGGTCAACGGCGATATTCCGAGCATTACCACGATCAACGTCGGGGAGCCCGATTTTGAGGCGACCACGATGGGCGGGAAAGCCGTCGGTGAACTGGGGATTGTCGGCGTGGCGGCGGCGATCAGTAATGCCGTGTTCCACGCGACCGGCAAGCGCGTGCGCGATCTGCCGATTACGCTCGACAAGATCATCTGAGACGGTTCCTGACCTGCTGCGGCAGGCCGGACAGAGGTCAGGCGGGCGCAGGCTGAGGGCTGCGCCCGTTTTTACGCTGCAGGGAGAGAGTGTGAAGATAGCGTTAATTGTGCTGGCTGCCGGCTTGAGCCGCCGTTTCCGTCAGCAGGCGGGCGAGCATAAGTTACTGGCCCGCCTTGATGGCAAACCGCTGCTGCAACATACGCTGGAGCAGGCCGCGGCCAGTGGACTTGACCTGTACGTGGTGACGCGTCCCGACGCCGCTGCGCTTCAGGCGCTCTGCACCTCCGCGACGCTGGTATTGTGTGACAGCGGCGGACTGGGGGAGTCGATCGCGGCAGGCGTTAACGCCACGCGCGACTATGACGGCTGGCTGATTGCGCTGGGGGATATGCCGTTTGTGTCAGCCGCGAGTTACCGCGCCGTCAGCACGGCGCTGGCAGACGCGCCTGTCGTCCGACCCTGGGTGGCGGGCAGGCCGGGGCATCCGGTGGGCTTTCAGCGTCACTGTTATCCGGTCCTGAGCAGCCTGCAGGGCGACAGCGGACCGCAGGCGCTGGTGAACGCGTCTGCCGTCCGCCTGCCGCTGCACGATCGCGGCTGTCTGTGTGACATCGATTTTCCTGCCGATCTGCAGTTAATAAAGGAATTCTCATGATAACGCTGGATCAACGCGTCATTAATGCCGCCCTCAGCCATTCTCAGGCGGGGCGGGCGGTGTGGCTCTGCACGGTGCTGCGCACCTACGGCTCCTCCCCGCGCGCACCGGGGACACTCATGACGGTCAGTGAGACCGGAGAGAGTTGCGGCTCGCTGTCGGGCGGCTGTATCGAAGAGGATTTTCTGGCGCAGCTGGCTACCGGGGCTTACCGCGACAGCAGTCAGCGGGTGCGTTACGGCGAAGGCGGGATGCGGCCTGATGTCAGCCTGCCCTGTGGCGGCAGTCTGGAGATCGTTATTGAGTTTCTGCCGCCCGATGAGGCCACGCTGGCCCTGCTGACGGCGATGCAGCGGGCGCTGAGCGGGCAGCAGCCGCTGGTAAAAATGATACGCCCCGGTGAACGGGCGCAGTGGGAGGCGATCGCCGCCAGTCGGGTGTTGCCCGCACTGGATGCCAGCGAGCAGCAGATCGTGCTGCCGGTAGGGGCGATCCCGGAACTGCTGGTCGCGGGCTATTCCAGCGTGGCCTATGAGTGCATCCGCCTCGGCCAGATTCTGGGTTTCCATGTGCGGGTCTGTGAGCACCGTCCGGAGATGCTGACGGAGCTGGAGAGCCATTTCGGCGGCGCGGACAACGTGACGCTGGTGTCACAGCATCCGGCGCGCTGGCTGGAACTGAACGGGGCGCATGCGACGGTGGCGATTGTGGCGCTGACCCACGATCCGCGCATCGACGATTTGACCATGATGGAGGCGATCGCCACCCCTGCCTTCTACATCGGCATTATGGGCTCAGCAAAAAACAGTGAGAAGCGGCGGGCGCGTCTGCAACAGATCGGCGGTATGGATCGTGCCGAACTGGATCGCATCCATGCGCCCATCGGTCTGCCTATCGGCAGCAAAACCCCGGCAGAGATTGCGCTGTCGGTAATGGCCGATATTGTCCGCATCAAAAACGGCGGCCAGTCAGCCGCCTGACCGCGCCGTGTCCGGTGCCAGCCGGTAGAGGTAAGTGCCGGAGAAGGGGATCGGCAGAAATCGCTGGAACAGTTCACGCAACGTCTGCTCCGGGTCAACATCGCTGAACAGCTGCGGATAGAGCGTGGTGGCAAAGAACTCGGTTGCCACCACGTGCCACGGACTGAGGTAAAAGTTGTGCCAGATCGCCCCGGTGTGGCCGTCCCGCAGTGCGGTCAGCTGCTTCAGGGCGTGCTGCTGACCGGTCAGTGCCAGCAGGCTCTGCCGGGTCTGCGCGGCGGAGACGTCGGGTCCGAGTTGAAGTGCCCCAGCCTCATCCGCGCTGCCGGTGCCGGTGGCAAAGTAGAAGTCGGGCCGGGCGGCGATGACGCTCTCCTCGCTCAGTCGCCCGAACACCCCGTTGACCTGCTGGCTGGCAATATTATCCCCGCCGGCAAAGCGCAGCAGGTCGCCCAGATTACCCTTTACCGAGGTCACGCAGCATTCATTTCTTCGGCCAAGATGCAGCTGCAACAGCACGCGGGGCCGGGGGCCATGATAATCAGCCAGCCGCGTTTCAATGCGCTGCATGTGGGTGCGGTAAAAACGATTAAACTCACTAGCCCGCTGCGGCTGATTCAGCACGTCCCCCAGCAGCGTCATGCTGCGTTCCGTGTTGTTCAGCAGGTCAACCCGCAGGTCGATCTTCACCACCGGAATATGCGCCGCGCTGAGCATCTTCTCCAGCAGGGCGCCGTTTTCACCGTCACGCGCCAGCTGCGGCAGAACAACCACGTCGGGTCTGAGTGCAATCACCTGTTCAGGGTTCATGTCATTGACCCCATCCAGCCCGAGTGGCGTAATCTCGCGCATCTGCGGAAACTGGCGGGCAAAAGCCTGCCAGGTCTGAGGATCATACTTTTTCAGGTCGAGCGGCCACCCCACGATATGCTGCAGCGGATTGCCTGAGGTCAGCAGCGCGACGCTGTAGAGCATCCGGCTTTCACCCAGCACGATGCGTTGCGGATGATCGGGAATTGTCACCTGGCGACCGGTGATGTCGGTCAGCGTCCGCGCGCCTGCGCCGGCGCTGATGCACATCAGGCCGAGCAGCAGCCCGGCCCGCAGCGATTTAAAATTCCACACGGGCCTGTACCATCAGGTTACGGGTTTCACCTTCACGGACGCGCAGATTGCCGCCGCTTGAACTGTAGTAGTGCTGGTTGAACAGGTTATTCAGATTCAGACGCAGCTGGGTTTTTTCAACAAACAGGCGATTGTTCCACGCCACAAAGGTATCTGCCACCACATAGTCGGGCAGGGTAAAGCTGTTATCAGGATCGCCTGCACGGGTGCCCACATAGCGGGCACCGCCGCCGAGTCGCAGTGAGCCTGGCAGCCCGCTGACCTGCATCTCATGACTCAGATAGAGCGCACCAGACTGGCGCGGCGCATTCTGCAGCCGGTTGCCGTTGTTGTCCGGATTGACCCGGTCGCTGACAATCTCCGCCTGGTCATAGCTGTAGCTGGCGCTGAGATCCCAGCCGGGAGAAATCTCGCCGTTCAGCTCAAACTCCGCGCCGGTGGATCGCGCCTTATCAATCGCCCGCGTGCTGCCATTGATATTCAGCGACATCGCCTTTTCATCAATGCGATAGAGAGCCACGGTCGCCAGGAGTGTCGGCGACAGCTGCCATTTACTGCCGACCTCCCAGCTGGTGCCCTGTTCCGGCTTGCCGACGTTGCCATTGTCATCCACGTCGGTGGAAGGGGTAAACGACTTACTGACGCTGGTGTAGAACGAGAGGTCGGGCGTCAGTTTGTAGATCACCCCTGCCTGCGGCAGAAATTTATTTCCCTCATCGTTCAGGGTTTCCACCTGCGGATTCACACCGCGTGAGGCCCGCTGTTCGTAGTGCTGATAACGGCCGCCCAGCACCACAATCCAGTCGGATGAGAGCGAAATGCTGTCCTTGAGATAGAGTGAACGGCTGTGAATGCGGTTCAGGTTATTGGCCGCGGTTCTGTTTTCCGTGCTGGCATCGGTCACCGGAGAGAGCATGTCATAGTCGGGACTGAAGTAGCTGAACTGACGGTTGACCCTGCCCTGATACTGATGCGCGCGGTAGGTCTGGTTCATCTCATAGTCTGTCCCCGCCACCAGCGCGTGCGACATGCCGAAGATTTCTGTATTCCCCAGCAGATCCCAGCTGACATATTTGGTTTTATGGTTAAAACCACGATTGGCATCGGCACGGCGCGTGACCACGCCGCTGCTGGCATTCACCGCCGTCACCCGCACTTCATTATTGTCATAGCGCCGCTGGTTCCAGCCCAGGGTCAGACGGGTTGTCCACTCGTCGTTAAACTGCCAGTCGTAGTGCGCGTTCAGGGTTTTGTTATGTCCCCAGGCGTGATTGGCTTTGTCATCCAGACGATCTTTATAGCCGATATCAATCGGCCGGCCATTGATAAAGGCGGTGCCGCGATCGTAGGGGATATCGTAACGGTAGTCGGCATAGCTGATCAGAAAGCTGGCCTGCTCACCAAACCATTGCAGTGAGGGGGCCACCAGGGTGTGCTCCTCACGGCCAAAGTTGCGCCAGTAATCCTGATTCTGTTTCTCGGCAACCAGCCGGAAGGCGAAACCCTTGCCCAGCGGCCCGGTGACGTCCAGCGTGCCTGCTCCGCCGCCTTCGCTGGCGTAGCGTCCGCTGACGCTGGAGTGCCAGTTGTACTGCGGCTTTTTGCTGACCACATTGATGATGCCGCCCGGATTCTGAATGCCATAAAGCAGGGAGGAGGAGCCTTTCAGCACTTCCACCCGCTCCGTGGTGGCATCGACGTTAAGGCCCTGACTGCTGCGGATCCCATCGCGGTAGATCGACCCGTCGGCATTGCTGCCGAAGCCGCGTCGCACAAAGCCATCCTCGGTGCCGGCCAGGGTGTTCGCTTCGCTCACCCCGCTGACGAAACGCATCGCTTCTGCCAGCGAGCTGACCTGATAATCCTCCAGCTGCTGCTGTGTTACCACGCTGACCGACTGCGCTTCATCAAGCCGGGCAGTGGGCATTTTGCTGGCAACGCTGCTCTGGCTGGCGCTGTAATTTCCCTCCGGATTCGCCTCTGCGGTGACGGTGATATCCGGTGCGCTGTCGGTTGCTGCTTCAGCCTGCGGCAGCAGGATGCTGCCGCAGATCGCCACGACCAGAGCAGAGTGCCGGGCCGGATAACGGGAGTCTGAACTGTTTTTCATTTTTCTTTTCGTTTCTGAAGCTGAGGTCAATATCGCCCGGCATGACCTTCTGTCGGTCACACAGGGCTTCCCTGGAGGTCTTCTGCAACATGCAGTGTGTTAAACAGCGAAGCGTTAAGCCGGAAGGGGGAAGGAACCTCTCACCGCCCCGACGAAAATGCTTCTCATCTGTAATTGAGAATCATTCAATCATCAGCCGGTGTAGTAGTAAATATAATTTAATCGTAAAATACTACATTACGGTTAAAGCAGATTTGCAGCGGAAGGGTAAGCGAAGCTCTGTTTATCTTTCTGTAATATAATTAGATTATTTATTTTTAGTCTGAATGGTGACGCTTAATCCACAGCGTTAACAGGTGAATAATCAGACACCCCGACTCTTTCACTACATCTTTTTCGCCGATCTGGCCGTGAAAATGAGAGCAGGAGAGAGACGAAAAGTTAATTCCCCCTGAATCAGGTGAAGCATGAAATCGATCCGGACAGTAAAGAACAGAACCGATGTGCTGGCAGAGCGCCTGCGCGCCAGGGAAAAGCAGCTCTCGCCGCGTCTGCTTGCAGTAGCCCGTTACCTCGATCAACAGTGCGAAACGGTGCTGGAGAGCACGGCGATGGAGATCGCCCAGGCAAATCAGACCTCAGATGCCACCGTCATCCGCGCGATTCAGGCCCTGGGTTTTAGCGGCCTGCGCGACCTGAAAGAGACGCTGAAAGTCTGGTTCGGCCCGGCGATGACCTCCGAAGATAAGATGGTGACGACCGTCAGTGAGGTGACCAGCGACGTGAGCAGCGCCATCGACTTTGTGCTGTCGGGCCACCGCCACGCCTGTGAGGTGCTCTCTCAGCCGCAGAACCGCGTGGCGGTCGCGGATGCGGTCACGCTGCTGAGCGAAGCGCGCGCCGTCGCGATTTTTGGCATCAATGCATCGGGTATTCTGGCGGACTATAGCGTGCGGCTGCTTAACCGCATCGGCCTGCCAGCCTTTTCACTGAACCGTTCTGGTGTGGCGCTGGCTGAACAGATGCTGGCGATGCAGCGGGGCGATGTGCTGGTGATGATGGCGCAGCAGTCGGCGCACCGGGAGGGGACAACGGTCGTGCGTGAGGCAAAACGGCTCGGCATTCCGCTTATCCTGCTGACCAACGCCACCGACTCCTTTTTTGCGCGCGAAGCCGATGTGGTGATCAACGTGCCTCGCGGCGGTGAAAAAGGACGCATTCCGCTGCATGGCACCATCATGGTCTGTCTGGAGATGCTGATCCTGTCGGTGGCTTCTGCGATGCCGCAGCGCACGGTCAAAACCATGAAACGTCTGCAGGATTTCTATCGTGGCCTGAAGCCCGCCACTAAAAAGTAGCCGCGCTGACTCCGCTGTAGCCGGTGCGGCCGCAGACCGCTTTCACGCCAGATTTTTCCCGCTTTGCGAGCCAGGTCTCGCCTTTTTCTCAGCCTCTTTCGCCGGACGACTACGCTTACAGCTAACCGTGCCATCGGGTGCGGTTCGTCCTCCTTTACCCCTGTGCGGAGCTGCTGATGAAACCCCTTCACGCGCAAACCCTTTTCTGCTGTGCGATCCTGAGTCTGCTGTCACCGTTGCCCGCCGCGGCATGGAGCCACCTCACCGTCTTTGGCGACAGCCTGAGCGATGGCGGGAACGTAGGGCGCTTTACCTATAATGGCGCAACCCACCCGCTCTATGACGAGATCGTCGCGCAGTCGCTGGGCGATACCTTACGTCCTTCATCGCAGGGCGGAAACAACTATGCTGAGGGCGGCGCCGTCGCGGTACCGGCGATCAATCCCCTGTTTAATACCCAGGATCAGCTGCAAAGTTATCTGGCATCCCGCGGCGGGCGGGCTGATCCCGATGGCCTCTATATCCACTGGATCGGCGGCAATGACTTAGCGGCGGCGGCGCTCTCCCCCCTGATTGCCCGGCAGCTGGTCGATAACAGCGCCGGTGCGGCGGCCTTACAGGTTGGCCGGTTGCTGGATGCCGGCGCCGGAACGGTGATTGTGCCGACGGTGCCCAACGTGGGGGCCACCCCCGCGCTGTTGCAGGCGATTCTGCAGACGCTCGGACCTGCCGCACAACCGGCCACGGCGGCGCTGTTTCAGTCGCTAAGCACCCGCACCACGCCAGACCGGGCCGCGCGCGAGCAGGCGATTGAAACGGCTCTGGGTGAGGCGGCGGGGCAGCTTTCTGCGATTCCGCCGATCCGTGAGGCGCTCGCGCAGCAGCTGATTGCTGCCTGGCGGTTGCTGAGTGAGGCCGCCTCGGCGCTGACCGACCGTTACAATCAGGCAGAAGAGGAGGGGCTGCTGGCGGCCCGCGGCAACATCGCCCGGGTAGATATCAATGGCCTGTTTAATGAGGTGATCGATAATCCGGTCCGCTATGGTCTCACCAACACCGCCGGCATGGCCTGCCCGCCCGGCGTGTCGTCAATGGACTGCACCACTTCCACGCCGGGATTTTCATCCTCGCAGCAGTATCTGTTTGCCGACCGGCTGCATCCCAGCCCGGCAGTCCATGCGCTGATCGCCGATTACATTCAGTCAGTGCTTAACGCACCGCTGCAGGTGGCGGCGCTGAGCCGTGCCCCCTCAATGCTGGTGGGCGATGCGCAGAATACGCTGGATGGGCATCTGCAGCAGCAGCGTCAGCAGCCCGCAGAGGCGGGCACGTTAACCGTTTTTGGCGGTTACGCCGGGCAGCAGCGGGATTTTCGTGGCGACAGTCTGCTGGATGGGGATGCCACCAGCGCCACCGGCACCGTGGGGGTGGGCTATCAGCTGACCGATGCGTGGCAGGCCGGGGCGATGCTCTCCACCACCTCGCAGCGCCAGCAGCCCTCGTCGCGCTTCGATTACCGCCTGCGCGGTAATCTGGTGGCGATCTGGAGCCAGCTGAACTACCTCGACCACGGCTGGATAAACGCGGACGCCCACTATGCCGACCTGGATTTCGACGATATTAAACGCCAGGTGAAACTGGGGCCTGCGACCCGTACCGAACAGGGTAACAGTGGCGGAAAAGTGCTCGGTATGCGGGTGCAGACCGGCTGGGATCTTCCCGTTGGCCGTTACGTCACGACCGGACCGGTGGCGAGCTATGCGCTCGACTACACGCGGGTCGGCGGCTATCAGGAAGAGGGCAACAGCAGCACCTCTATGCGCTTTGACGACCAGACGCTGCACGCCCAGGTCGGCTCCCTGGGCTGGCGTATCGACAGCAAAGATTTGCCGGTCAATCCCTGGGCGCAGATCAGTTACAACCATCAGTTTGGTGACAGTGATTCCGCGGTAACGGCCGGACTGAAATCGACCCGCACCGCCTTTACCCGCAGCAGTGATGGCAAAGATGACAACTGGATCAACATGGCCGTGGGAGCCAGCGTGCCGCTGGGTGCCGCAGTGAATGCCTTTGCTGGCGTTTCGGCCGTGGCGGGTAACAGTGAGACGCATCAGGTGACGTGGAACGTGGGAGTGAATGCCCGTTTTTAACCGGGCAGATCAACGGCGCTGACGTCCTGAACCTGCCGCCCCGCCAGCGCGGAGCGGCAGATAACCTGCAGCACAGCCAGCAAAGAAAGCGGCAGCTATGCGCGGACCAGCGCTTCCTGCGCCTCCAGCTCACGCACCCGGGGTATGACCTCGCGTCCGAAGAATTCCACTTCTTCATGAAAGTGCAGAAACGCCAGCAGCAGCAGATCCACACCGGCCCGCTTCAGCGCGATAATCCGTTCGGCAATCTGCTGCGGTGTACCGATCAGGTTGGTTTTAAAGCCATCGTTATACTGCACCAGATCCTCAAACGACGATTTCGCCCAGTTTCCCTCGCCCTCCGGTGATGCGCTGCCCGCATTTCTGACCTCATGCTGAAAGCCTTTGACCGCATCCGGGTTAGCTTTGCGGATGATCTCCTGCAGCACCGCCTGCGCCTCCTGTTCACTGTCACGGGCAATCACAAAACCGTTCAGGCCGATCCGCACTTTGTGCTGGTTGACGCTGGCTTTCGCCCTGATGTCGGCCACCTGCTGACGCACCCCCTCCGGGGTATTGCCGTTGGTGAAGTACCAGTCTGACACCCGGGCGGCCATATCCCGCGCCGCCCGTGAACTGCCGCCCTGAAAAATTTCCGGCAGCGGTGACAGCGGTTTCGGTTTCATGGCGTAGTCGCGAAAGCGATAAAAATCCCCGGCAA
>JAAIGE0100339488.1_pt1 | contig 18567 bp, 18 predicted proteins | sample 6487951 | NCBI WGS metagenome assembly JAAIGE01 (sample SAMN13974128, study PRJNA590717) | phyllosphere metagenome | biome: tomato field; feature: multiple bacterial spot infested tomato fields; material: tomato leaves; isolation source: leaves from tomato fields | host: Solanum lycopersicum ...
GCATATCAGCACCCGGCATTCGTGCTCATGATGTGGCTCGGACCTTATGAGCTTCCCGATGGTCTGAACTTCAAGGAACATCGGGCGGCCCTGACGCGGATCAAGTGGGAAGCCGAGCGTGCCGGGTTCGATCCTGAGGGAGAAGTCAAGCGTCTCAAGATCGATAGCGAGGACAATCCGAAGTGGTGGGCGAAGGCGACCGATCAGAACGCCGAATGGGATGAGGCCGCGCCGGGTAAGTCGGCGGATGTGCCTGCCGTCAACACCCCTGATCGCAAGAAGACTTCGGGCTCGAAGCGGCGAGCCGTGAGCGACAGCCGTTATCTTGCCGCCATCCTCTATTTCCTTGGCGAGTGACCTGCCGCTGACCTCTGTTCAGGGTGCTTCGGAACCCTGAACAGAACCCTGCACGAAAAAGCTCAATGATATCAATGCTGTATATACTGTACTAACTGTACAAGGTAAAAATAAGAATATGTATGTATCCTAGTTACATCCCATGTTTACGTTTTGTGGCGGTATGTGACGTTCATATATTACCTCAGGTCAATTATGAATATCGTGTTCATGGTCTTATATTATAGGGTTTTGGTGGCACCATGTACGCTGGTACACCTCGTACAAGGGCTAATTCTTGTTGCACATCAATGAGTTAGCTGTGGAGGGTGGCGTACAACCACCCCCTACAGAAGGGTTCTGTACGGGGGTGAAACGTACCGGCAAGGGGTCGAATCGTTCAAACTTCGAGCAAATCGAAACCATCGCGGATCTCCGAGCTTTCGATTTCTTCCATCTCGCCGAACCCAATTCCTGTGATTTTGGTGAATTGGCGACGGCACTCGGCGAGGTTCGGCAGGCGGTAGACCTGCATGAAGCCGCTTTTCGTTTCCTTGGTCCGTTTCTTTTTGACGCCCATGCCGCCTTCGAACAGCTTCGAGAAGCGTTTTCCGAAAGCCGTCATCTCGGCGGCGCTGTACCGATCCCGTGGCCGCTTCTCGACCCATCGGAAATAGGAACCGAAACAACGGTTCGAAGGCCATTCCACGGTTTCGGTTTCCCACTTCGGATGCTCTTCCAAGTCCTCGGAACCGGGCAGTTCGCCCCTCTTCAGGCTCTCGAACCACCAAAGGTTGACATCGGTCAGACCGTGTTCCTTCTGATCCTGTAGAGCCTCGGTATCGGGCACCTTGCGGACGTTGAACGTCCTGATGTCGAGACCCTTGAGGTACGCCAGGAGCCCGGCAGGGCCGTCGCTATTCATCTCGGCGCGCAGCGGGTCGAAGTAGCTCGGATCACGCATGTAGCGGTCTGAGACATCCTGCACGAAGTATCGGCGCTCATCGAACGAGGCGGGAACCACCCACTCGGCATTCGATGTCATGAGGATGCGAACGAAGCTGTCCACCTCGAAGGCGTTCACGAACTTCGGCTCGATCACCGCGCGCGGCGTCGTGATCATCGCCTTCAGCTTCGAATCGTTGCCGCGGTCACCAACCCAAATCGCCTCTTCGAGATGGAGCAACAGCGCGTATTGCATCTGCGCGTTATGTTTTCCGAAGAATTGTTCCGAGTTGTAGACCACCGTATAGTGGCTAGCTATCATCCTACCTACGTATTCGCCAAATGTATCCTTACCTGACCCCTTCTTTCCTCTAAAGATAAGCGCAACACCTGGCTTATCTTCAGGGTGTTGAACCATATGAGCGAGATATTTAATGAGATAGTCGGCATAAATCTCAACACCATTACATATTACTTCTTTAATATGACGTAAAAAAAGCTCGCATGACGCCTTGGGATTGGGTTCAACGCTAAAACCACGCCACATATTGAGCGCGCGTTCGCCCTTATATAATGGATGAAAGACAATACCATCTTCATACATCTTATGTTGTGGGTGATCAATCCACTCTTGAGCAAAATATAACTTAGTTCCGTTGTCTTTTAACTCATGTTTGTAGCGATAGAATTTTGTAAAATCGTCCATAGAACCTAGTTCAATCCCGTCTGTTCGGTCATAAGCGATCATGACCTTTCCTTTGTTGAGAACAATAGAGCATTTGTTGTTGAAATATTTTACATAAGCCGGTACATTACCGGTGAGATCTTCGCTTTCCACCTTCGGCGTGCCGAGGAAGGGATCGAGCCCGTCATCGACCGCCTCGGCCGTCACATCCTCCCCGAGCATCGCCAGGGCGTCGTCGGTCAGGTTGTTCAGGTAGGCGTGACCGTTCAGGAACCGCGGTGGCGTCTCGGGCTCGGGGTCGTCGAGGAAGGTGTCACCCGTCCGAACGGCCGGCGTCGCGTCGTCGAGATCGTCCGTCACTTCCCCAGGCGCGTCGAGGGATTCGAACATCGCGTCGCGGCGCTCGTCCTCGATCTGACGCAAGGCGGCCTGCACCCGGCCGTCCTTGGTGATGAGATCCCGCATCGCCTTGAACGAGGGTTGCTTCGCCGGGGAACCCCCCTCGCCGTCGTCTCGCTTGTCGAGGTCACCGAACTTGTGCAGGCGCACCAGATCGAAGGCGTTGACGTTCCGATCGGAGCACGGGTCGGTGCCGTGGTTCGAATAGAGGTGGCCGTCCGGGTAGACGATGGCGCCATTCGAGCCCGAGCCCTTGGCGTAGGTCCACCGGGTCGTGCCGCCGCTGCCCTTGGTCGGCTTGACGTAGACACCCGGCAGGAAGCGCCGCATGGCTTCCTCGATCGGGTAGGTGCGGCAGAATGCCCCGACGATGCCGCCCTTCTCCCACGGCACTTCGGCCGGCGTCGAGCCGCCAGGACGGGCGTTCCCGCGCGAGGGTGCATAGGGGAGCCGGGTCCAATCCTCCCAACCGTCGTAACCGGCGAGAAGCGCTTCGTGATCGAGCAATGATCCTTCGTTATGGAAGGAATCGAACACGCCGTCGCGCGAACGGCTGCTCTTGTACATGATCTGGGCGACGCGATGGGATACGTCATCGACGGCCTCCATCGATTCCTCGATCGACTGAAACAGCATCGAAGATAGAATACGCGAAACAGCCGAGAACTGCTCGGCTGGTATCAGCTTCTTAGTCGGGAAGATGAGACGCCATTTTTGCTTCGTTATTGTGTGAGATCTTGTGGTGACAGCAAGAAATTCGAAATTGCAAACATCTGAGAGGCCGTTTTCTAGCCAAGATATGTGCGCCTCAGTCGGATGATCGATATCGAGCGCAACACCGGATCGAGTTTCGATATTTTCTTTCTTGCGAATTTGATTTTTGAAATGACCTAAAACGTAAGATCCGACATCTTTTGCTTTGTTCTTGCCGTCCACACTGAGTGACAGGTACTCAGTGTGCTTCATCGTTTGGTCCACTTGGACCCTGAGGATCATGTCTCGGAATTTCTTCCAAGACATCACCCCGTTTTTGCACACCCCTCGATCTCCGGCCGGGATCATCGAGATAGCGAGCTTGTGAAGATCGTTCGAACTCATGAGATAAGCCTTGAACGCGAGCAAAACGAAAGCTCGACTAATGGTTGTGTTCGTTTCGCTCACTTAGAAATGTAAGGCTCTAGCATCTCAAGAGTGAGCCGACCGCCAGTATGCTCGATCAGGTTCTTGGCACCCTGATAGGTAATACCGTTACCTTTACCATGGCATATGTAATAGGCTTGAACAGTGCTGCGTCCAATCAATCGGCCGATTAGTGACCTCTTGAGACGGTTCGTCTCCATGTTGCTTATGAATTCTGGCGCGTGTTTCTTGAAAACTTCCAAGAGGGTTTCTTCGGGGGGAGCCATTATGTCACCGTGCGGGCGCGAGAGAGGTACCCGCTATACCGGGTCATTTAAATTTAGCAAGGCCATTGACCGATGCCTCGTCATGGTCCAGATAGGGGTTGCGGCACACAACCGGCGACGCCGGGGGCCTGATTCTCACAGCAGGAAATCAAAGAAATGTCCGGTTCACTCGAAAACTTCGTCGCCGCTCTCGATCGCAACACCGAGGCGATGTTGCAGCATAACGCGATCCTGACCGCGATGATGGAGAAGGCCGGCACCAAGCCCGCTCCGGCCGCGACCGGCGACACGACCGAGAAGGCGAAACCCGGCCGCCCGCCGAAGGTGAAGGAAGTCGCGGTCACTCTCGACGGGCTCAAGGCCGAGATCGGCACATGGCTCGGCGCCAGCGCCAAGGGCACGCCCGAGAACGCCGCCAAGACCGATATGCTGAAGAAGATCCTGGCGCATGTCGGCGCCGCCAAGGTGCCGGCGATCCCCGCCGACAAGCTCGCCGAGGCGAACGATCTCTTCCAACAGGTCAAGAAGGGCGAAGATCCCTTCGCCGAGGAAGGCGAGGAAGAGGCGGCCGAAGACGAACTGCTCTAAATCATCTTCGGCTACGGGGGATCGGGACTACCGATCCCCTATTTTTTCACGTCTGAAGAGAACAGAACATGATCAGCGAAGGTCTCATCACTGGTAGCTTCGGACCTGAGATCGCGGAAGCCTATAATATCCCGACCGAGGAATGGGAACGGCTAACCCGCCAGGAGATCGAGCAGATTAAGTCGCAGATCATGCGTACGATGGAAGGTTTAGCTTTAGAAGATCGTAAAGTTTTTGGTAGCCGTCTTCGCGGAATGCTCGATGTGGCACAGGTCTCGAAGGTTACGGAACTCAACAACGCCAGTGACTTGTCTCAAGAGATGTTTATGGGCGCTTACTTCATTCTGATGGAGTGGAAGTGATGGCTATCGACCTAATGATTCTTTATCTTTCAGTTCTCAATATCGAGGTTTGGAGACCTCTATTGGGGGCAGAAGATCATTATGAAGTCAGCAATTTAGGGAGAGTCGCTAGTAAGGATCAAACTTTACCGGCTAAAAACGGTTCTTATCGATTTAAAAAAGGTATAATTCGAAAAATATGTTCAGATAAAGATGGTTATAATGTTGTTGATCTGACTATCAATTATAAAACAAAAAGATGTCGAGTTGGGCGATCTGTTTTAGAAGCTTTTGACCCTAGAGATGATTTTCAAGAACATGAGGTAGATCATATTTATGGTGATAGGTCAGAAGATCGTTTACATTATTTAAGATGGCTCTCTATATCTGGTAATCGTCGAAACCTTCATTTCACAACAAAAGCTAAGTCTGGTGTAAGGGGTGTAAGGTTCAGAAAAGAAATGTCCTTACCTTGGGAGGCTCGCGCAAGTGTTGACAATAAAAGTATAACACTTGGCACTTTCTTTACAAAAGAAGAGGCGATAAATTGTAGAAGACAATTCGAGGATAACATCTATGGCTGAGCACGCTCGTCTTTCGCCTTCAGATGCGGGACGTTGGTTACTTTGTCCTGGTGCCATCAATTTGTGCGATAAACTTAAAGTCAAAGACAGAGGCAATGAGCACGCGGCTTTAGGTACTTTTGCCCATACAGTAAGAGAGATATGCCTTGAGTTTGGCCTTGACGCTTACAATCTGATCGGTTTCGAAGGTACGATTGATGGTTTTGATTTCGTTTGCGATGATGATATGGCCGAGCATCTTCAGCCGGGGATCGATCGCATTCGACAGTTCCCCGGCAAGATGACTGTCGAGTATCGTGTTGACCTTGGATCTTGGATGCCCGGTCAGTTCGGCACCCTGGATTGCGGTATTGCCGGTGATGATCTGATCGTGATTTCTGATCTGAAGTATGGTATGGGAGTTATTGTCGAGGCGGTCGGCAATCTGCAACAGCAAATCTATGCTCTTGGATTTTGGGACAACGTTGCTCGACATCTGACCAAAGCAAAGGAATTTCTCATCATCATCGATCAGCCGCGCGTATCCGGCCAGGGAGGTGAGTGGCGGGTATCGCTTGAAGAACTGATCGAGTTCGGCAAGACGCTTAAGAGTGGAGCCGAAGCGACTAAAGATCCGAATGCGCCTCGTTGTGCAAGTTCTCACGCTTGCCATTGGTGTCCCGCGGCGAAGATCGCTGGCGCTTGTCCGGAACACGAAGCCTTCGTCATGTCGATCGTCGCGCTTGAGTTCGATGATCTCGATCAAGCGATGGAGTTCGGAGTTCCACCAACCCTTCCATCTGGTGTCACCCCGGAACGTCGATCGTTCATTCTTCAGAACCGGCACGTTTTCACCAAGTGGCTCGACAATCTCCATGATCAGGCGCTCGAAGATGCAATTCGTGGCGTCCCGGTCCCTGATCTCAAGGCTGTCGCTGGACGCTCAATGCCTCGCAAGTATGGCGACAAGGACGAGGCGATCAAGCTCTTGGAGCGCGTGATCGGCGAAGAAGCCTTCAAGAAAGTTCCTCTGACTCCGAGCCAGATTGAGAAAAAATTTGGCGAAAAGGTCTATACAAAGATCGCCCGTGTGGTAACACAGGGAGATCCGAAGCCGCAACTCGTCAGCAAATATGATGCGAGGGAGGCTTTGGTGCCACTGATCGATAAGTTCGATATCATTCCTGATGACGATCTTATCGATTGACATGAAACTCATGTGACGCATGTAGGAGATAATCATGGCTGTTTCTCAGGCTCAGAAGGAAAAGCGCGATCAGAAAGGTCAGATCAAGCTGGTCAATGTCCGGCTGTCTTTCCCGCATCTGTTCAAGCCGCAGGAATCGAAGGATGGTGGCAGCGCGAAGTACGGCGCGAGCTTCCTCATCCCGAAGCACACGCCTGAAGGTAAGGCTCTGGCGAAGCTCATCTCCGATAAACAGAAGGAGATGGTTACCGATTTCTACGGACCCGGCAAGGAACCTCAGTACAAGCCGGATAAGAAGTGCTTCCGTGATGGCGATCTTGAGAATTGGGATGGCTACAAGGATCACTATTACATCTCTTCGTCGAACAGCCGCAAGCCAACGCTGCTCGATCGCGACAAGACCCCGCTGACGGAAGCTGACGGCAAGCTCTATGCCGGATGCTACGTCGTGGCGATCCTTCGCATCTGGATTCAGGATCACAAGGAATACGGCAAGCGCATCAACGCAAGCCTCGAAGGTGTCCAGTTCTACAAGAAGGGCGAGCCGTTCGGCGCCGCCCCGCTGGACGCCGACGCCTTCGACGAGATCGAGGACGACGAGGATGCCGACGAGACGGACGGGGAGACCGGCGCGGCCGAGGACGCCGATTCGCTGCTCTGACCGTCCTACCATGCGCCCGGGAATTCCTGGGCGTCCCTGAAGCCCCTGAGGGGAGAAGTACCATGAACTACGGGACCGAGAAGACCGCCACCGAGCACACCGAGATCGAGCGCACCGAGACCGAGAAGCCGGCAGCCGGCGGCGCCCCGGAGACCGGCGACGACGAGGGCGACGACGAGGGCGACGACGAGGGCGACGACGAGGGCGACGACGAGGGCGACGACGAGTAATCCTCGATCGGCGGTGTAAGGGGGCGGGGGAGAGATCCTCCGCCTTTCTTGTTCATAGGGGGTAATCATGGCTGACACCAAACATACTGCCACTTTCCTTTTCGCTCTTGGAGATCGAGTGACCGTTCAGACCTCCGGAGAGGAAGGTTTGGTCAGTGCTCGATGCGAAGATCTTCGACTGACCGAGAAACGTTATCTCGTGGAATACACGGATAATAACGGTTGTGCGACTGAAGCGTGGTTTTACGAGGATCAGTTGGGTCTCACTCACGCATAATATTCAAAACAAGGCGGGGATCATTCCCGCCTTTCTTTTTTTAGGAGCAAGTGATGATTTGGGCAGATTGGGAAACTGCAATGGAATGGTTGGATGCTCGGGGTTACAAAGGGCACAATAAACCTATCAGATGGGATGGTTATTCCTATTCTACTTTAGAGAATGAACATATCATCCTTCTATGTCAACGTGGAGATTTCATCATGGGGGTTGTGACCACAAATCTGAAGCGTTAATACTAAACTACGCTATCCGCTGCGATACCGCGGTAAATGGAGATGTGAGATGATACCGAACGCTGTTGTATGTGACACTGAGGTTTATCCGAATTATTTTCTAATTGCTTTTAAACTTGTCGAGACGGGCAAGATTGTTACTTATGAAATGTGGGAGGACGAATTTGCCGAACTCGGCGAAGAGCATAGCGATTTTGATCGCGAGGCCGTCCGCAAGATCTTAGAGAAGCGAACAACCATCACATTCAACGGTGCCAGCTTCGATTTTCCGATCATTGCTGGCGCTCTGGCGGGTAAACCCTGTGGTGCGCTCAAGTATATGGCCGATTGTATCATTCATAACAACTTAAAACCTTTCATTACGGAGAAGCAATTTGATATCGCGATTCCGCGTGCGTGGGATCACATTGATTTGATCGAGGTGGCACCGGGTAAGGCATCGCTGAAACTCTACAACGGGCGTCTACATGGTCGGCGGATGCAAGACCTTCCGTATGAGCCCGACAGACGATTGACGCGCCAGGAGATGCGAAACGTCAAGGAATATTGCTGCAACGATCTCGACGCGACCGAATTGCTGCTCAAAGCGTGTGACGAACCGCTCGCTCTTCGTATTCAGATGGGCAAGAAGTGGGGAATCGACCTTCGCTCGAAGTCAGATGCGCAGGTTGCCGAAAGCCTGATCCTCGAACGCCTGCGGCGAAAGCTCGGACGAAAGATCGAGAAGCCTGATTTCGAAAGCATTCGTGAGTTCAAATATCAGGTTCCGGAGTGGGTCAGCTTCAAGGACGAACGGCTTCAAGGTATTGTCGATCGTCTTCGCGATTACACTTTCGTCGTCAATTGGAACGGCAAGATAGACCTGCCTGACTTCCTCGTCGATGAACCAATTAGGCTCGGCGGTCGCGACTATCAGATGGGGATTGGCGGCCTGCATTCCTGCGAAGGAACACAAGCTTACTATGCTACTAAAGACGTTTCGATCGTTGATCGAGATGTCAAGTCGTACTATCCCTATCTCATCATGACGCTGCGCCTGTTCCCGAAGCATGTCGGCGAGGCGTTCCTTGAGATCTTCGGCGACATTCTCGATACCCGCGTCAAAGAGAAGGATTCGATCAAGCCGCTCAAGACGGCCGGCAGGCTGGCCGAATCTCTGACCGCGGCCTTGAACGCCGACAGCCTGAAGATTGCCGTCAACGGCATCTTCGGCAAGCTCGGCTCGATTTTTTCGAAGCTCTTCGCCCCGAGCGCGATGATCCATACCACGATCAGCGGACAGCTTGGATTGCTGATGTCGATCGAAGCGATGGTCCTGGCGGGTATGGAGGTGATCTCGGCAAACACCGATGGGTTCGTAACCCTGGTCCCGAAGGACAAGGAAGTGGTCTTTGCCGCGAACATCGCTCATTGGGAGAAGATCACCGGGCTCGTGACCGAAGAGACCCGCTATTGGGGGATCTTCAACGCGAACGTCAATAACTACGTCGCTTTCGAGGTCGATGATAAGGACGGCAATCCCGGCAAGGCGAAGGCCAAGGGTCTGTACCTGAACTGCTGGGAGAAGATCGATAAGCCGGTTTATCGTGAGGCGATGCAGAAGAATGTCATGGCACCGATCGTCCTCGAAGCTGTAACGAAGCGCATCCGCTACGGAACCCCTGTATGGGAGACAATTCGCGCCTGCGACGAGATCCGGAAGTTCGTGATGATCGTCACGGTCAACGGCGGATCTCTTTATGATGGAGAATATCTCGGCAAGGCTATCCGCTGGTATTATGGTCATTCGTCGGTCGGATGTATCCAGATTAAGAAAACCGGCAACAAAGTCGGTCGTAGTGAGGGGGCTGTACCATTGATGACCTTGCCAGACTACTTTCCGAATGACGTGAACTTCGAGAAATATGAACACATGGCGATCGAAGCTCTTGCTAATCTTGGCGTCGGAGCTGAGGTAACGAAGAAGTTTGCTCTTCCGGCAACATACGACAAGATGTTCAAGCAGATCGAACGGGTCGAAAAGAAGCGGAGGAAGTGATGGGTGAGATAAAGGGAGTTGAAGGGCCAGTATGCGAACATGCTCAGCAACGAGGATATCATGTTCGAAAGCTACAATGGATCGGACGCCGAGCTGCACCCGATCGTTTGTTTTTCGGCAAGGGGGAGAACTTCCTCATCGAGTTCAAAGACTACGGTGAAGAACCGGAGGATCACCAATGGCGGGAGATCCACCGGATGCGCAGCAACGGAATTGCAGTATATGTCATCAACAGACCCGATCACGGACGTGCTCTCTTTGACCGTCGAGTTGTGGATCGACACGCTCATGCAATCTCTCTCTGGCCGACGCCCGAGAGGTTCCTTCAAATTTCGTGAGACCGACCTTCGATTTTATCAGCGTCATTTTGCTGAAGTTATAACAAAACAGTCCTGTTTGCTTGCAATTCCGATGAGTCTTGGCAAGACCGTCTCAACGCTCACGGGCGCTCGGATGTGCCTGCGCAGGGGACTTGTCAGGCGCGTCCTCGTCGTCGCGCCGCTCCGGGTGGCTCGCGAAACTTGGCCTACGGAAATCGGTCTGTGGGAGCATCTGAGCGACCTGACATGGGCGCTTTGTTCAGGATCGCCGGCTGAGCGACGGGCGGCGCTCGCGCTCGATGCCGAGATCACGATCATCAATCGCGAAAACCTTCAATGGCTCTACGAAGAGATCGACGGCTATGCCGGTTGGAAATGGGACATGGTGATCTATGACGAAAGCACCCGCCTCAGAGGGTTCACTGTCTATTCGAAAGGTGGAAGTGATTCGGGACGCAAGTGGGACTTCACTCACAACGATGATGATTTTGTCTATCTCGTCGAGAGATTCAAAAACAAGGCTATTGGTATCCGCGATTTCCGAAAGGAAGTACAAAAACTTCGACACATACCCGCCGAAGAACGCCTCGCCGTCGAAAAGCGAGCCCGAGAAATCAACAAAGCGCGCCTCGAAAAGAAGGGAAGTCTGACTGAGTTCGGCGTTCTCTACAAGGCTCGCGAGAAAATGTCCCGTGTGATTCTGTTGAGCGGCGAGCCTGCGCCTTCCGGATTGCTCGATCTTGGCGGTCAAACCTTCATGATCGATCTCGGTAAACGGCTCGGGCCGACTAAGACCCACTTTGTCAACGAATATTTCGACGTATCGCAATACGATTATAGTGTAAAACCAAAAGAAGGCGCTCAAGATCGGATCATGTCGAAGTTGACCGACGTAATGTTCGGTTTACGTTTGGAAGATTACATTGAACTTCCACCACTGGTGTTCGGAGATCGTTACATCGATCTCCCAAAAAAGCTTCTCTCGCAGTATCGAGAGTTCGAACGAACGATGTATTTTGATGAGGAAGGCATCGAGGCTGTTTCTCGTGGCGTTCTGAAGAATAAACTTCGGCAAATTGCAAACGGGTCTATCTATAAAACACCAGAAGGTGTCGAGAATGCTAAGAGAGAAACTATTTCACTTCACGATGAAAAGATCGCGGCCCTTGAATCTATTATTGAAGAATCTAATGGTCAGAATATTCTTATTGCTTATTGTTTCGATTTTGATCTGGCAAGACTTAAGAAAAGATTTCCAAAGATAACTGTTTTCAAAGAAACCAAGGATTTTGTTAAGAAATGGAATGAGGGTAAAATTAAACTGGCGTGCGCTCACCCTGCCGAGATGGCTCACGGATTGAACCTTCAATACGGCGGGCATATTCAGGTTTGGTACGGATTAACATGGTCGCTTGAACTCTATCGTCAGTTCAATGCGCGTCTTCGTCGCCCTGGTCAGCCGAGTAATGTGGTTTACATTTATCATATTCTGACAAGAGGAACCGCTGATGAAGATGTTCTCCAAGCCCTCCATGAGAAGGGGGCGACACAGGATTCGATCAATGAAGCGATCAGGATTCGTCTCTTGAACCCTGATCGAGTTGCAGCATAAAAAGGACCGGCATTCTTCCGAATGCCGGTCTAGTTTCTCATACAGCAGACGACCAAAGGTGGCTCCACACCCTCGGACGACGGAAGAATTCGAATGGCGGAGAACGAAAGTCAAGGATGCCCGATGTTGGACGATGCGGATGATCTCTTCGGCGCCCCGGTGCCCTACGTCCCGAGCCCGGTGCCACCCAAGAAGGGCACTGGTCGGCCGCCTGGGCGCCCCAAGGGCTCGCCGAACACCGCCACCCTGATCAAGCGGCGTGAGGACGCGCGCACGAAGCGTCTGACGGACGGCAAGGCGAAAAACTACAGCCACACGCCCGATCGGGAAGCCCTTCTCGCGGACGACGAGATCACGTCGAGCTTCGATGATGTCGGAACTTCGATCAAGCTATCACAGATTCAGAACGGCGTGCCGATACCCTTCCTGGCGCACGTTTTTCGCAAATCACAACATATCACCAAGGAACGCCTGCGTTCGGTGACGCCGATCAGATACGGGAAGAACGGCGCGTTCTTCTATGATCTTTTTGAAGCGGCGGAAGCCCTCGTCGATCCTAAAGTGGATATCGGCGAATATATGAAGTCGATTAAAATCGAGGACCTTCCTAATCACCTTCAGGACAATTATTGGAAGGTGAAACAGCGTCGTCAGGACTACGAAGAGAAGGCGCGAGAACTCTGGCATGTGCAGGACGTGCGTGAGGTTATTGGCGATACGTTTCGAACCATCCGGAATGCCATCCAGCTTTTCGGAGACAATCTCGATAGCAAGGCTCCATTGAGCCCGGCGCATCGAAAGTTGCTGCGCGAGATGTTGAACGTCTTGCAGCAAGATATTCGAGATGGTCTCGAAGAGAATATAAAAAAGAAGTCTACTCGTTCGCAGATCAAAGAACTCGATGGGTTGAAAGATGTTTGAGACTCTTGAGCAAGTCATCTTCGATGCTTCTGACACAATCAAGCCGGTCGAAGAAATCTCGGTGTCGCAGAACGCTGCTGAGAAACGAAACATCAACGTTCCTGGCGCACACGTCGGCAAATGGGCAAATGATAAAACGCCGTATCTCATCGAGCCGATGGATACGCTCAGTTCGCATGAACACGACGGGATGATTTTTGCCGGTCCCGCCCGCACAGGGAAGGCTCTTGCTTTGGACACACCTGTCATCACGCCTAACGGATGGCGTACAATGGGTGATCTAAAGGTGGGGGATCAGGTGTTCGACGAGATGGGGCAACCTTGCTCTATCGTCGCCACCACTCCGGTCATGTACAATCGACCTTGTTATCGGGTTCGGTTCTCCGACGGTCAGGAGATCGTCTGCGATCGAGATCACCAGTGGGTCGTGAACGACGCTCATCGCCCCAATCGACAGAGGGTGATGTTCGCAAATGAAATTTGCGACACCCATCTCTACGGGTCAAAAAAACGTGCCCGGTACAGTGTCGACGTATCCTTACCGCTTAAATATGAATCGAAGTTCATTGGAATCGAACCCTATGTTTTGGGTGCTTGGCTTGGTGATGGACATTCAATCGGAGCGCGTCTCAGTAGCGGTCGTTTGGATGTCGCCAATATGGTTGAAATTCTTGAATCTTACATGATTCCAGTTCGCATCGGCCCAGATGGTAATAACAATTTTGTGCTGTATTTGTCTGAGAAAACTCCTCCAACCGGTAGGGGGGAATCTGTAGAAGGTATTTCAAAGGAACTTCGAAAGCTTGGAATGTGCGGACCGGGTAAGAAAAAGTATATACCTCGTGAATATTTGGAGGGTTCTATTCCGCAGCGATACGAACTTCTCCGAGGTCTTATGGATACAGACGGTCATGTCGATATTCGGGGTCAATGTGAATTCTGCACAACTTCTCCGGAGATTGCAGAAGGTTTTGGAGAACTTTTGTCCTCGCTTGGATATAAATTTTGCCTTTTGAAGCGGCCGGCTGCTAAAAAGATTGCACATCGTTTCATGTTCTATGTCCGAGAAGGCGACATAATTTTTAAGTTGCGGCGTAAACAACTTCGTCTCGACCAATCTCGTTCTCGCTCAATTCTTAAAAATTCTCGTCGGCAGATCGTTTCTGTTGAACAGATCGATAGTGTACCTGTCCGTTGCATTACTGTTGATGGCGAGTCTCACCAGTATCTTGCGGGTGAGAAGATGGTACCAACTCACAACTCAGATCAATTCTTCAACTATTTTCTTTATCTTATCGAATACGATCCAAGTGATTTTCAGATCGTACTCATGACGAACAACGTCGCGCGCGAGTGGTCGCAGCGCGAGTTCCGTCGTTTCTTGCGCCTCTGCCCGGAGGCCGGATCTCGGGTCATGCCCGGGAAACAGAATCTCAACGTCTTCGATGTCAAGTTCAAGTCGAACACCGAATTGCTGATCCGCTGGCCGGCGATCTCTGAGCTTTCCGGTAAGACGATCCCTCGCGGTTGGTTCGCCGACTATGATCGAATGCCTGACGATATCGAGGGGGAAGGCAATGCCTATGATCTCGGCCGGAAGCGTGCCGAGACGTTCGGCAAATACGGCATGTGGGTGGCCGAAAGCTCGCCCGGTCGTGAGATCACAAAGCCGAAATATCGCCTTCCCTCGCCGCATTGGGCGCCGCCCACGAAGGGTATTCTCGACCTCTACAATCGGGGTGATCGCCGCCGCTGGTACTGGCGGTGCCCGGTCTGTAGCGAGCCCTTCGAGCCGACATTCAAATGTCTGTCTTACCCGAACAGCCGCGATTTCGTCGAAGCCTCTGAGATGGTCACCTTGAAGTGCCCTTCGTCTCGATGCGGTTTCGACATGACACCCGATATGAAGTACGAACTTAATCTCGGAGGTAAATGGATCAAGGACGGTCAGATCTATCTTCCGGATGGCACCGTTCAAGGAAAAGGCGTTCAAGCTGATATCGCATCATTTTGGATGTTCGGACCTTCTGCCGGCTTTCAGTCCTGGCAGAAGCTTGTTTATAACTATCTGACTGCGATGCAAACTTTTGAGACGACTGGTGATACCGGCCCTCTTAAGAAGACGGTCAATACTGACCAAGGAATGCCTTTCCTCGCTCCTTCGATGGAAAAGTCACGCACGCCTGAATGGTTGGCACAGCGCAAGGAAGATTGGGGAGGCACGAGAGAAGAGCCGGTTGTTCCGGAAGGTGTCTTATTTCTCATTGCCACTGTGGACATTCAGGCCGGATCACGTTCCGGTTTTGTCGTTCAGATTCACGGCATTAAGAAGAACTACGATATATGTTTCGTTGATATGTTCAAAATTCGAAAATCTAATCGTCCTGCAAGCGTGAACGATGCGAACATTGACGGTTTCCATATTTGCGATCCGGCCGGTTATCCTGAAGATTGGAAGCTTCTCGTCGATCAGGTCATCATGAAGAGCTACCCGCTCGGGGATGATAGCGGCCGTCGCATGGCGATCCTGAAGACCGGCGGCGATATGGGCGGTAAGAAAGGCGTTTCGCCGAACGCTTACAATTTCTGGCGACTCTTGCGCGATAATCCTGAAACCGAATTGGATGACGGTAAGCGTGGAAAACAATTTCCGGACGGATTATCTAAGCGTTATCAGCTAATTCGCGGTAACCCGCATAAAGTTGCACCAAGAGCCAAGATCAATATGCCTGATTCCGGTCGTAAGGATCGTAACTCGGGCGCCAGAGGCGATGTACCAGTTCTCGATCTTAACTCTTTGCTTTTGAAGGATCAGGCCGATGCCATGCTTAATCGTACTGAGCCCGGCGGCGGCTTCGTCCAATTCCCGGCATGGGCGCCTAATTGGCTATATGATCAGTTGACCGGTGAAGTACGTAAGGAAGACGGTTGGCATAACGTCCGTCAAGGTGCTAACGAAGCTTGGGATTTGTTTTATTATTGCATCGGAATGTTGCTTCATCCGGATATTAATTACGAGAATATCGATTGGAACCGCCCTCCTCGATGGGCGCTTGATTGGGATAGAAACGAAAACGTCTTCACGCTAGACCAACCGATACCTTTTGCCGTAAAGCAGAGCCGACGATATGACCTCGAAGCGATAGCTCGCCAGCTAGCATGAGATGAAAAATGCCTTTATCCCCAGATGACAAAGCCGAATACACGGCAGATCTCAAGGAAGCGAAAGCTGCCTACAAGAAACTCATCATGGGGCAGGGTGTCGCTTCGTGGAGAGATCAGAACGGAGAAGAAGTCGTCTACAACAAAGCCGATATCGACAAACTTGAAGCCTACATCGATAAGCTTCAAGATCTTCTCGGCTTGAAGGATTACTCCGGTTCGGCTCCGATGGGGGTGTTCTTCTAATGGCTGATTCTTGGGAACAAAATCTTGACGATGCGGGACGCTCGATGATGGGGCTTCCGGCTCTTGCTTCGGATGCCGGCCCTCGTCGGATCTTGCGCAGTGGCGGATACGACGGAGCTTCCACGTCGTCTCGGGAACTTGCTCTTTGGACGCCGCCGCTTCGTATGGCAGATTCGGATATTCTTCCGGATCTTCCAGCATCGAACGCGCGCAGTCGCGACCTAGCCCGGAATGATGGGCAGATCGCCGGTCATATCCAGCTTCAACAGGACACGATCGTCGGTTCGCAATATATGCTGAACCTTCGACCGAGTTCCCTTCTGTTGTTCGGCAAGGAAGACACGAAATGGGAGGACGAAGCATCCGAAGAGATCGAAACACGTTTCACTCTTTGGGGCGAGTCGCCCGATAATTGGGCCGACGCGGCTCGGATGAACAGCTTTACGCAGTTGATCCGCCTTGCTGTCGGCATTCATACCTTGTCCGGTGAGCTTCTGGCAACCGTCGAATGGCTTCGTGATTGGGAATTTATCCGTTCTTTCAACACTGCGATCTGTCTTGTTGATCTCGATCGACTGTCAACACCTCCGAATCTTTTGAATGACGCGCGCATTCGCGGTGGTGTTCGTAAGAATGAGTTCGGGGCGCCGCAGAGCTACTTCATTCGTATGGCTCACCCCACGGATGTTCTGGACAAAAATCGTTTCAGTTTCAAGGAAGTGCCGATCCGCAAGCCGTGGGGCCGGATGCAGGTCTTGCACATCCTTGAGCAGAAGCGTCCGGATCAGACCCGCGGCATGGCGGCGATCGTCGCGGCGATCAAAGAGACCCGCATGGGGAAGAAGTATCGCGACATGGCGTTGCAGAACGCCGTCATGAACGCGATGTACGCTGCATCCATCGAAAGCGAGCTTCCAACTGACGCGATCTTTCAGCGCCTCGGAGCCGGTAACGGCACGATGAATGGTGATGAGATCGGCGATGCGGTCAACGCCTACATTGGGAGCTACTTCAGCGAGATTTCGAAATACATCGGCGGAGCGAACCAACTCAAGCTCGACGGCGTGAAGATTCCACATCTTCCGCCAGGATCGAAGCTGAATCTTCGCCCGGCCGGTAACAACTCGTCTCTTGGGAATAATTTTCAGTCGGCGATCGAGCGTTACATCGCGGCTGCGCTCGGAACTTCGACCGAAGAGTTTTCTCGTAATTTCTCCGAGACGAACTATTCGGGATTCAAGGGCGCCTTGTCTGTCTCGACACGCACGAACAACGCTAGGAAGAAGGCGGTTGCCGACCGGTTTGCCACCTACATCTTCCGCTGTTGGTTCGAAGAGGCGTTTAACAAGGGGATCTTCGAGACCCTGAAGCGCCGCGGTCGCAATCAAATCAACATCTATCAGAATCAGAATCTTGATATTCTGACGAAGTGCGAGTGGATCGGTGCGAGCGCGGGTCAGGTCGATGAATTGAAGGAAACGCAGGCGGCGGTTCTTCGGATTAATGCCGGCCTTTCGACGATTCAGGATGAAGCCGCCCGCCTCGGCAAGGACTGGCGGGCGCTTATGCGTCAGTTGGCCCGTGAACGCGATTGGAAGAAGTTCTACGACGTTCTTCAGACTCCGGTCGATACGAACAAAATGGTAACCTCTACCGAGGATGCCGCCAATAAGGACGGTCAGAACACTAAGAAGGATCAGTGATATGACCAAGGCCAAAAACCCGAACATGAACCGTGTTCTCGCGACACTCGTCGATGATGATCGGAACCTGATCGACGGATTGGCCGGGAAGAAAGCTTATACTCTTTTGTCCGACGCCTCGACGACCGGAGATCCTATTTCTTCGATTTCCGGAGGTAGCTATATCTGGCGCATCGAGGGTGTATGGGGAGGCGCTGCGGCCACCTTACAGATGCTCGGCCTTGATGGTTCTACATGGAAAACCGTTTTGATGTTGAACGGTACGAATATGGAAGCGTTGTCCGATAGTTCCATGGAGCTTGTTATCGGTCAGGACGCGATCCTGAGGGTGAAGTTGGATAACGCTACCGCTTCGACCAAACTCAATTCAGTTCTAGCGGGGTTCTGATCATGGCTATTGGCATATCTCCGATTGCTTCTGATCAAAATCAAAATCAAGAAGCGCCTCAGCCTTTACCCTTAGCTTCATATCCTGTTTCAGGGCTTCCTTGGGCGGCAAACTATCCGAGATGTCTGGTAAACATCTTAGACACCCCTCAAGGTCTTGCCCGTTCGGTTGATATGGGCGGTGGAGTTTGGCATTGGTCGTCTGAAGTCGATGGATCTGATTTAGGAGCCGGAAATGTCCCTACCCCCTGATCTTCCGTCTGATCAAGTCACCGGTGATGAACGTACAAGCATTGTAAAGGAA
>JAAIGE0100532712.1_pt1 | contig 18566 bp, 17 predicted proteins | sample 6487951 | NCBI WGS metagenome assembly JAAIGE01 (sample SAMN13974128, study PRJNA590717) | phyllosphere metagenome | biome: tomato field; feature: multiple bacterial spot infested tomato fields; material: tomato leaves; isolation source: leaves from tomato fields | host: Solanum lycopersicum ...
CCGGCAGGACGCCGGGTTAGCCGCCCCGCGCCATGGATGGCGCGTGGCGGCGGCCCACGGATTCAAGCCTGTGTTCGGGCACACCGAGCCCAAGCGAGGTGCCGAGTGGTGGGGCAAGAGCGTTTTGCTTACTTTTGCGCTTTTCAAAAGTGAGCCGCCGTCAGGGCGGAACCTTAAGTGGCCGTTACCGCAGCAATGGATATGTACTCGGTATTACGGTGTCGACTGTGAGGCCGTCTTCGCAGGCAAGCCAGCTCCCACAGTTGGATCGTGGGGTGCCAGGTAGATAGGCGTCGGCTGCTAGGCCGCGTTCGCGAGCAAGCCCGCTCACACAGTTGGATCATGGGATGCCAGGTAGATAGGCGTCGGCTGGGAGGCCGCCATCGCAGGCAAGCCAGCTCCCACATTTTTGCCGTATTTCAAATCAAGCCCTGTCGCTGGGCCTTGATTCACCACACCACCACCTTGCGCACCTTCACCAGCGCCTCCCACAACGCCGCCATCGGCACCGAACCCAAAGCCAGGCGCAGCGCGTGGGGCACCTGGGCCGAAACCGCAAACGGCTCGGCGGTGGACACCGAGATGCCTGCACGCTGCAAAGTCATGGCGACCTGATCGGCGCGGGCATCTTCCGCCAACGGCAGCCACAGAAAGTAGGATGACGGATGGCTGATGGTCTTCACCCCTCTCAGCACCTGCGCCGCCAATGCCTGTCGGGCCTGGGCATCGGCGCGCTTTTGCGCCTCCAGTTGCGCCACCGTCCCGTCTTCCAGCCAGCCCACCGCAATCGCACTCATCACCCCCGGCACGTTCCACGTAGTGGCCATGATCGTGCGTTCCAAGCCGCTTACCCAAGCCACAGGCGCCGCGATAAAGCCCACGCGCAACCCGGTGGCAACACTCTTGGACAGCCCACCGATATACACCGTGCGCTCCGGTGCAAGAGTCGCCAAAGGTGGCGGTGCGTCTTCGGCGAGAAACGCATAGGCACCATCCTCGATAATCATCAAGTTGTGCTGCCGGGCGAGCGCCACCAAGCGCTCGCGCTGCGCCAGGCTCATCACCCAGCCCAGCGGGTTGTGCAGGGTCGGCATGCTGTACACCGCTCGCACCGGGCGCTGGCGACACAGGCTGTGCAGATGTTCCAGGTCCGGGCCGCTGGCAGTGACCGGGATGGCGACGAGCTCCAGGTGCAGGGTTTCGGCCAGCACCTTGAAACCCGAATAGGTCAGCGCATCCACCGCCACCACATCCCCAGGCTTGAGCAAGGTCATCATGCTCACCGCCAGGCCATGCTGGGCGCCGCTGACCACCAGCACCTGCTCGGCTTGCACCGTCAGCCCTCGGTTCAACAAGTGCCGGGCCACGGCGGCGCGCTCGTGCACGCGACCGGCATGGGGCTGGTAACGCAGCAACGCCTCCAGATCGCCAGACAGGGCAAGTTGGCGCAACGCCGTGCGCAACAGCTCGGCCTGGCCCGGCAAAGACGGGTAGTTGAAATTCAGGTCAAGCAACCCCGCCGCAACCGTCATCTGCCCACTGCCCTGCCCCGGCGGTAAGGCAATCTCACGCACGAAGGTGCCGCGCCCGGTCTCGCCACTGACCAGGCCCATGGCTTCCAGCTCGCTGTACACCCGGCTGGCGGTGACCAGCGCCAGGCCATGCTCGGCGGCCAATTGCCGATGGGTGGGCAGCCGTGTGCCGGGCAGCAATTGGCCGCTGCGGATGGCCTCGGCGAAGGTATCGACTAGCGACTTGTAGCGAGCACGGGGCATAAGGATGTATCCATGACAATTTTTTGATTGTCTTAATCTTCAATCCTAGGATGCCCAGCACGCAACTGCCTTTTCAGGACGCCCCCATGGAACGCACTTCTCGCCTACGCACTCTGGACAACAGCACCCAGGGTTGGATCAACGGCTTTATCGGCGTGGTGATTTTCAGCGGCTCGCTGCCGGCCACACGCGTGGCGGTGATGGAGTTCGACCCGGTGTTCCTGACCATGATCCGCGCCACCCTCGCAGCCCTACTGGGGTTGTGCCTGCTGTGGCTATTCAAGGAAAAACGCCCCACGTGCCAGCAATGGGCACCGCTGGTCATCGTTGCGCTTGGCGTGGTGATCGGCTTTCCACTGCTGACGGCCCTGGCCTTGCAGTACGTGACCTCGGCCCACTCCATCGTTTTTATTGGCCTGCTGCCGCTGGCCACGGCGGTGTTCGGCGTGCTGCGCGGCGGTGAGCGGCCGCGGCCGGTGTTCTGGTTGTTTTCGATTCTGGGCAGCCTGTTGGTGATGGGTTACGCCGTTGCCCAAGGCTTGAGCGCCGCACCCGCGGGCGATGTGCTGATGCTGTTGGCGGTGCTGGTATGCGGCCTGGGGTATGCCGAAGGCGCCAAGCTGTCGCGCAGCCTGGGCGGCTGGCAGGTGATCTGCTGGGCGTTGGTGGTGTCGCTGCCAGTGGTGGCGCCGTTGAGCCTGTTGCTGGCACCTGCCACCCTCAGCGGAATCAGCCTGCCGGCGTGGCTGAGCCTGGGCTACGTGGCGTTGTTCAGCATGTTGATCGGCTTTGTGTTCTGGTACCGCGGCCTGGCCCAGGGCGGCATTGCCGCGGTCGGCCAGTTGCAGTTGCTGCAACCGTTCTTCGGCCTGGCGCTGGCGGCGGGTTTGCTGCATGAACAGGTCAGCCTGGGCATGGTGCTGGTGACGGTGGCGGTGATCGGCTGCGTGGCCGGGGCGAAGAAGTTTGCTCGCTAACCCCTGGCCTGCTAAATAGATGAGTCGCCCCAAAAAACAATAAGGACTCTGCATGCACAGCGCTTCTCTCCAGGACACCACGGCGCCGGAAGGCATCTGCTACGGCTGCGGCAGCAGCAACCCCCATGGCCTGCACATCAAGAGCCGCTGGGATGACGATGGCGTGCACGTCATTGCCGAGCACCAACCCGAGGCCAAATACAGCGGCTGGCCAGACCTGGTCTACGGTGGCCTGATCGCCATGCTGGTGGACTGCCATTCCAACTGGACCGCCATGGCCTACCACTACCGCGCCGAACAGCGTGAACCCGGCAGCCTGCCGCGCATCGATTGCGTCACCGGCAACCTGGGGATCAAATTCATCAAGCCCACGCCCATGGGTGTGCCCCTGGTCCTGCGCGCTCGGGTCGAAGGCGAAGTCGGGCGCAAAAGCCGTGTGGTCTGCGAAGTGTATGCAGGCAGCGTGCTCACCGCCGTCGGCGACTCGGTGTTCGTGCGCGTTGATACCGGGCAACTGGCTGCCGCCGCCCATGGTCGCGAGGTTTGATCCGGCGCCGTAGTGACAACCGTGATCAGACACCCTGCATAAGGAACACTTGAAGATGGCCTGTGAGATTTGTCTGGGGCTGAGCGAGCAATTTACCGAGAGCTATAAGCTGACCTGGCTGGACTTCGGCCTGCAGATCACCTGCGTGCCTAACGCAGAAATCAGCCCGCAGGAACAGGGTCTCTATCGGTTCTTTTTCGAAAGCGGCCTGGTATGGAAAGTCGACCACGTGGATGCTTATGGCGATTACTGGCTGTGCGTGCAACATGGCGAACACAGTTATGAAACGCTTGCACCCGTTGCGGGCAGTTTCACAAAAGTCCCCTGTGACCCACCCTATCCAGTGGCTACACACCCACCCGTTCGCGCAACCACCCCTTGAACGCCACCATCGCTGACGTCTCAGCCCGCGACTGCAAGCGCGTCAGCCAATAGCTGCCCGTCGTGATCCCCACCTCGAACGGCTGGCGGATCACATCGCTCTCCAATTGCCGCGAGAACATCAAGGCTGGCGCCAGTGCTACGCCAGCCCCTTGCAGCGCGGCCTCCATCATCGCCAGCGAGGAGTCGAACACCACGCTGCGCGGCACCCGGGTATCGCTGGGCAAACCGGCGGCCTGGAACCACAGGTTCCACTCATCGGCACGGTAGGAACGCAGCAAGGTGTGCTTCAACACGTCAGCCGGGCTGCGCAGTTGCTCGGCAATCTGCGGCACGCACAACACCGTCAACGGTGCCTCAAGCAAAGGGCAGGCATCAGTGCCGTGCCAGGCGCCAGCGCCAAAGCGGATGGCATAATCCAGGCCCTCGGCGGCGACATCCACGCGGTTGTTGTGGGTGGACAAGCGCAAGTCGATCAACGGGTAGCGGCTATGAAAATCCGCCAGGCGCGGCAACAACCAGCCCACCGCAAAGGTACCGACCGCCCCCACGGTCAATACTTCACGGTAATGCCCGCCTTCAAACTGATCCAAGGTCAGGGCAATACGGTCGAAGGCGTCACGCAGCACGGGCAGCAGGGATTCGCCTTCGCTGGTGAGCATCAAGCCCCGTGGCAGGCGCTTGAACAGCGTGACGTTGAGTTGCGCTTCGAGGCTTTTGACCTGATGACTGACCGCCGCTTGGGTCACGCATAACTCGATGGCCGCACGGGTAAAGCTCAAATGACGCGCCGACGCTTCGAAGGCGCGCAAGGCATTGAGCGGCAGGTGGGAACGCAACATGGCTTGGCCCAAATTTTTCTAATGGCTGGTGCGAGATATCATCGTTTGCCCGCTCTGGGAAATCCACCTACATTTGCCACGCCTGCGCAGGCTCCGATCGTCATTGCCTTTACTTACATGGAAGCGAAGCATGAAACACACCCTGAAAAAATATGCGATCTCAGCCTTATTGCTTGGGGCCGGCAGCTGCATGGCCGCCACCGATATGCGCCAGGTCGTGGACAGCCACGTCACCCCTCTGATGAAACAGCAAGGCATCGCCGGCCTGACGGTCGCGGTCGTCCAACACAGCAAGGTGCAATACTTTAATTACGGCGTCGCTGCCAAGGACACTCAGGCACCCGTCACCGAAAACACCCTGTTCGAAATCGGCTCAGTGAGCAAAACCTTCAACGCCACCCTCGGCGGGTATGCCCAGGCTATCGGCAAGCTCAAGCTGTCGGACATGACCAGCCAACACCTGCCCGTGCTGGCTGGCAGCGCGTTCGATCGCATCAGCCTGCTGCAACTGGCGACCTATACCCCCGGCGGCCTGACGCTGCAGTTTCCGGATGCCGCCGACAGTGCAACCACCATGATGGATTATTTCCAGCATTGGAAACCCACTTATGCGCCGGGGGAACAACGCCTGTATTCCAACCCCAGCATTGGCCTGTTCGGTTACGTGACCGCAAAAAGCCTGGGCCTGCCGTTCACCGTCGCCATGGAAAAAACCCTGCTGCCCAAGCTGGGCTTGACCAACACCTATACCCGCGTGCCTGCCGACAAGGCCGGCCAATACGCCCAGGGCTATGACAGCCAGCAGAAACCGGTTCGCGTCAACCCCGGCGCCTTGGACTTCGAAGCCTACGGCCTCAAAAGCAGCAGCCAGGACCTGGCCCGCTACGTGATCGCGAACATGCACCCGCAAACTCTGGAGCAACCGGTGCAGCAGGCCATTGCCACCACTCACGCCGGCTACTACACCGTCAACGGCATGACCCAGGGCCTGGGCTGGGAACGCTACCCCTACCCCATCGCGCTGCAAGCGTTGCTTGAGGGCAACTCCACACCGATGGCGATGGAGCCGCACAAGGTTAACTGGCTCAAACCCGCCCAGGCGCAGCCTGCCAACGTGCTCTACAACAAAACCGGCTCCACCGGCGGTTTTGGCGCCTATGTGGCGTTTGTGCCAAGCAAGGACATGGGTGTGGTGATCCTGGCGAACAAGAACTACCCGAATGCCGAGCGGGTAAAGTTGGCTTATGAAATTTTGAGCACGATGGATCAATAAACCACGACAGGGTCTCCGACAGTCGCGGCCACCTCTGACCGCGACCTTCAGTGACTGGTGCGACACACCGGAGGGCGTTACCTGAGTAGCGTTGCGTAATAATTGTCAACGGGCTCAGGTTGGAAATGAATGCTGCGTAAAAACCCCTTTAATGCGTGAATGCTGACAGTGCGGTTTCGCCGCTTTATAGCGTCTGCAAAGCGCAATAGCTGCCCATAGGTTTCTTCCATCAACGCCAGGGCAGCGTCAAATACGCCTGCGTCTCCATATTCTCGAATAATCTGTTTTTTTTGATCTGAAGTGAGCGCGCCCTTGACCAGTGCCTTGCCTGCCAAGATCATCAGGAACGACTTTGGCCCACCCTCCAAATCCATGGCGAATCCTTTTTTTTCAAAGTGCGGAATATGATTGATATCGCAATAGTCGTTGACGTAACGATAATAGATGCCCATCAACAGCAGCATCCGTTCAAGCAGAACATAGGTCTGCGTTTCCAACGGTTTCAGACATTGGCAAGCCTTTAACAGAAACACAAAAAAACAGCCGGTATTAGCCTGTGCAATACAGCCATAGTCTTCCAAGGTGGGCAATGTGTCACCTGCACTTGCTTTGGCGTCGAGGTATTGCCCAACATGCAGACGTTCAAGGCTTTCTATACCCGCCCGCACAACATTCAAGTTGTTGAGCTTGGCCAGGAGCTGAAGACCTTCCAGGTACCCATACATCCCCGACACCAGAGCAACCTCCGTACCGTATTGCTTCCATACCGTTGGAACACCACGGCGCACCGTATCCCCATCCAGTAAATCGTCATGAATCAATGAGGAAAGATTCATCTTTTCGATGGCCGCGCAGAGGGTGTGAGTCTGGACAGAAGGCAAGCCGTAGAACACCGAGAGTGCCCACATGAGTTCTGTTCTTACGGCTTTACCGGGGAAACGCTCTTGATAAGCAAAAGGCTCAGACCACTGGGCCCTGGCGTTTAAGTACCAAGTGTCATCGAATGACGAGCAGAAAGGGTTCATCTCATAGGCCTCGTTGTTGACCGCGTGAGCGCCTCAACACTCACTGTCTTCTACGTTCTTCACGTGTAAAAGACCTTCAACCCTGCGCAGGCCACCGCTTTACGTGATCATCATTAACCTTCTGAGAAGGTTAGCCATTTTTTTAAGAGGCACAAGGACACAACATTCCACGGCGCGCAAAAACACAGTTTATTTATTCATAAGGTTCAGCGCATCGATTCCAAATCCCTATTGAAAGCGCACCAGACGCTACAACACTGAGTGCTATAACTTGTCTTGCTACTTATCGACGCACTCTAACGTTACAGGTTACATCGTATGTCAGCGCGATCAGGCTCGCGGAAAAAAACCTCGCCCTCTTCACCACGCCTTGATGTCCAACAGCCCATCGGCCCCTTTCATTTACCCCGATGGCTTGAGACGGCGACTTATCCTTTGAGCCCCTTTGCGCAAGAGGCTCAGCAGCACACACGCCAATGGCTCAAGAATATGGGGCTGGAACAAACATCCCGCGCAGCCCATCAATTGGACATCTACATTCCCGGTCTGTATGCCGGTTATATGTGGAGTGACGCGCCACTTGAGTTATTACTCATTCTGTCTGATCTGGTGGGGTGGTTCAGTTGCCAGGACGATCTCGCCGACGAAGACTGTAATGACCCCGAAGCTCTCGAACGCCAGATTCGAGGTGTCTACGCAAGAGCGTTCACGCGCGCGAGCACGCCCCGAGAACCGTTGGCCAATGCACTCACAGACATCATGCGACGCGCGTCACGCTTGATGCCCTCGCTCTGGCAGCAGCGAGTGGCCGAGCAATACTTGGCCTACCTGGTTCCCTGCACCACCGCGCTGATGCATCGCCTTCATAACACGCAGCCGGGGGTAGAAGGCTATGAAGCTCTGTGGCAAAACGCCGGCGGTTTTCAAGTCTGTCTGGAGTTCACCTACCTGGTGCAGAACATTCAATTATCGTCCTCGCTTTACTACAGCCACCCCTGGCAAGACCTGCGAAACCTGGCTTTGAAACTCTTCAAGGCAGTTAACGATTTGTTGTCTTTTCAGATCATGGAAAACCCTGATGAAGACATCTACAACCTACTGACTCACCTCAGGCACACCCAGGGCCAATCGGCGCTGCAGGCCGCAGCCGAGGTGTCACAGCGGATTGAACAATGGGCGAAAAGCTTCGCAATGGCGCAAGCCGAGTTGCCCAAACGCCTGGATGCGCTGGGCTACGACACGCGAGCTCAAGAACAGGCAATGACCTGTGCTCAAGCCCTGCATAACCAATGGCGCGGCAACATTGCCTGGCATCTGGCCGTACCGCGGTATCGGGAACTGCGCTTCAAGGGTCAATAACCGGCTGCGCTTACATCCCCAGCCACGGCATCGCCGCGCGCATGGAGCAAGCCCACGTGCGCGTTTGTCCTGCGGTGTTTGAGGTTCGGTGGCCTCTAGGTACAATCACCGCCCTCTCCCACTCCCCCAAGGATCCGCCATGTCCGGGCTTGAACTGTTTGCCGCTGCCCTGGGGGTGATCGCCGTTTGGCTGACGGTCAAACAAAACCCCTGGTGCTGGCCCATCGGCTTGGTGATGGTGCTGCTCTACACTTGGGTGTTCTTTGAGGTCAAGCTCTACTCCGACATGCTCCTGCAAGTGGTCTATGCGGCCTTGCAGGTGTATGGCTGGTGGCAGTGGACCCGCGCTGGCGAGGTCAAGCAAGGCCGCCAGGTCACCAGCCTGAAAGCGCCGGCAATCATGGCCAGCCTGGCTGTGGGTGCCGTCGGCAGTCTGCTGCTGGGCGCCGCCATGGCCCACTGGACCGACGCCGCCCAGCCTTGGCTCGACGCCGCGCTCACCGGTTTCAGCCTGGTGGCGCAAATGTGGATGGCGCAAAAACGTGTGCAGTGCTGGGCCTTGTGGATCGTGGTAGACGTGATCTTCGTCGGCCTGTTCCTTTACAAAGGCCTCTACCTCACCGCCGCGCTCTACGCACTGTTTACCGTGATTGCCGTGCAAGGCTGGCGCGAGTGGCGCGCCGACCCGGCGTTGCGCGCATGAAGGTGGTGGTATTGGCAGGCCCCGAATCCAGCGGCAAGAGCTGGCTGGCGGCGCAGTTGCACGCGCACTTCGGCGGGTTGATGGTAGGGGAATATGTGCGCTACTTCATCGATCAGCATCAGCGCGACACCACCCTGGCGGATATCCCGGCCATTGCCCAAGGCCAGTTGGCCTGGGAGGATGCCGCCCGCGCCAAACGCCCCGCGTTGCTGATCCTCGACACCCACCTGCTTACCAACAGGCTCTGGAACCAGACCCTGTTCGGCGACTACCCCGGCTGGCTGGATGACGAACTCCTGGCGCGGCATTACGACCTGCACCTGCTGCTCTCCCCCGAAGACGTGGAATGGAGTGCCGACGGCCAGCGCTGCCAGCCGGAACTGGCGGATAGGCAGGCGTTTTTCCAGGCCAGTCTGGAATGGATGCAGCAGCACCAACAGCCACTGGTGGTGATTCGCGGGGGCTGGGAACAACGGCGCCAGGCGGCGTTTGCCGCGGTAACGCAGTTGTTGTAGGAGCGAGCTTGCTCGCGAAAAACGTCAACGATAACGCGTATTTTCTGGATAAACGCGGCGCCTGTGAGTGTTTCGCGAGCGAGCTCGCTCCTACAGGATGATGTTGGGGCATGCGCCTTTACTCGGCATATGCCCACGTCATCCGAAACGACGCCCCGCCCCATTCCGAATCCAGCACCTCAACTTGCCCGCCATGCCACTGGCTGACACGCTTGACCAGCGCCAGGCCCAGGCCAAACCCGCCTGTGCGGCGGTCGCGGCTGGCGTCGAGGCGCAGGAAGGGTTCGAATATCTTGGTGCGGCCCTCCAGCGGCACCCCCGGCCCATCATCGTTGACCCGCACTTCGTAACCGCTGCCAAACTTGACCAGCGACACTTCCACACGGCGGTCGGCATAACGAATGGCGTTGCGCAGCAGGTTGATCACGGCCCGCGCCATAAAGCGTGGCTCGATCTGGATAACGTCCACCTCGCAGGTGCGCAACGACAGCTGCACCCCTTGCGCCTCGGCCTCCAGGGCCACGGCGCCTATAACACTGTCGAGCCAACTGTGGGCCTCGATATGCTCGCGGGTGACCTGGGTGGCGCCTGGCTCCAGGCTTGCGTAGGTCAATAGTTCGGAGACCATTTCTTCCAGCTCACCGAGGTCGGCGTACATGTCGTTGATCAACGCTCGGCTTTGCCGTGGGTCGCTCTGCTGCCTGAGTTGATCAAGCTCGAATGACAACCGCGCAATCGGTGTGCGCAATTCATGGGACACCGCGTTGGTGAGTTCGCGCTGGTTGGCGATCAAACCCTCAATGCGCTCGGCCATCTGGTTGAAATGCCCGGCCAGGGAACGCACGGTGGAACGGCTCGGCAGCAAGATGCGCGAGCCCAGGTCGTTGTCACCGAAACGTTGCGCCGCGAGGCGAATGTGCTCCAGGTCGCGCCAGTGTGGGCGCACCCAGAAATACAGGACAATGGCCAGGCTCACGCCCAGGAAGCCGTAGGCCCACAGGTACAACCACTTGGGTTCTTCCGGCAGTTTGATTTCGAGTAGTTGTGGGCCGTCGTCGATAGGTGCGAGAAATTTCATGAAGTCTTCGCGCACCACCACCTGACCAGCCGCCAGGAGTTTCTGCTCGCGCTCGCTCAACTGCTGGTTGTCGCGTTGCACCAGTTTAAGCCGCAAGCCGTAATGCGGCTGCAGTTCGTCCAGGCGTGCCTGGCGCGCCTCTGCCGGCACGGGGCGCAGCTGTTCCACCAGGGCCCACGCCGGGCCGCGCAGGGCTTCACGGTTGTAGGTCTCGTTGGACTCGGGCATGTAGGTGTCCAGGCCGAAGTTCACCAGCCAGATCGACCCGGCGAGGCCGAGCGCGAGAATCAAATAGAGGCGCAGATACAAACGCAGCATCTACACCTCCCACGCGAACGGATTGAACAGGTAACCCTTGCCCCAGATGGTCTTGATGCACACCGGCTCGCGGGGGTTGTCATTGAGCTTGCCGCGCAGTTTGCTGATGTACACGTCTACGCTGCGGTTCAGCCCATCAAAGGCAATGCCGCGCATGCGGTTGAGGATATCGTCACGGGACAGAACCTTGCCCGAGCTGCTGGCCAGCAACCACAGCAACTCGAACTCCATGGTGGTGAGGTCAATGGTTTCGTCGCCCAGACGCACTACCCGGCAACTGCGATCAATCGACAAACGGCCAAACTCCAGAGCGCCGCGCACCGTGGGCTCGGGCACCTGGCGGCGCTGCAACGCACGCAGGCGCGCCAGCAACACCGGCGGTTTGATCGGCTTGATCACGTAATCGTCAGCACCGGACTCAAGGCCAAGGATATGGTCCAGGTCATCTTCCTTGGCGGTGAGGATTACGATGGGCGTGTCCGACACGTTGCGAATCTCGCGACAGACATGCAACCCGCTCTGACCCGGCAGCATCAGATCGAGCACGACGATCTTCGGCTTGAAATCCACGAACGCCGCCAGGGCTTCATCGCCCCGATGCACCACCCGAACCTCGAACCCATGTTGCGACAAAAAATGCGAGACCAGCGCTGCCAGCTTTTCATCGTCCTCAACGAGCAGGACCTTGCCCAGACCCAGGTTTTCCATAAGTTCTCAGTGTGGATGCGCGGATTGAAAAAGGGCCATTATAGGTGGCAAGCTGGCCGACAGAAGCCGCTGGCCAGCACCCAGCGAAGAAGCTTCATGCTTTTAAGAGTTTTTAACAAATAGCCTGCACTTTTTAACGCCATTGACAGGGAGTTCCATGCGTAAGGATTACCTGGCGTTCTTCATTTCGCTGTTCCTGTCACGGCTGGCCGACCAGGTATTGCTGTTTATCGTGCCCCTGATCGTGTTCCAGACCACCCAAAGCGTGTCGTGGGCGGGGCTGGCGTTTTTTGTCGAGTCACTGCCGCGCTACCTGGCGTTTCCGGTATGCGGTGCGCTGTGCGACAGGTTTTCACCGGTGCGTATCCTGCATATCAGCCAGGTGTATCGGGCGTTGGCGTGTGTGGTGGCGATGGCGTGCTATGGGCTGTTCGACGGCATCCATTGGCTGGTGATGCTGTCCGCGTTGTGCGGCGTGTTGACCACCCAGGGCATCATGGCGCGGGAAGTGGTGATGCCGCATATCTTCGGGCAGTACACCTACGCCAAGACCTTGTCCTATTCGCAAATCGCCGACCAGAGTGGCCTGGTGCTCGGCCCGTTGGTGGCGGCGCTGATGCTGGAAGTCTGGGCGTGGCCTTGGGTGGTGCTGGGGGTGGCCGTGCTGTTTGTACTGGCAGACCTGGCAATGCTGATCTGGCAGCGCAACACCACGGTGACCCTGGAAATACACCAACAGCAGCCGGGTATCTGGCTGCAACCCCTGCGCACCGCCTTTGGCCATATCCTCAACCGGGTGGAGTTGAAGCGCATCATCGTCCTGGCGGTCGGCGTGAACCTGATAGTCGGCGTGACGCTGGCCACCTCGGCCGCCCTGGTCACCGGCCACTACGCGGCGGGCAAAGACGCCTATGCCCTGCTGCAAGCCGCCGGGGCGCTGGTGACCATCGCTATTCTGTTCTACTTGGCGCGCTCATCACTGAAGCTGAAGGTGCTGGGCGGGTTGTCGTATTCGATGATCACCGTCGGCGCGCTGATAACCGCGCTCAGCCCCGGCGTGTGGGCCTACGCGGTGGGCTTCCTGCTGGTGAGCGGCTTCGACAAGATGTTCAACGTGTATCTTCGCAGCACCCGTCAACGGGTGATCCCGGTGCAGGATTTCGGCAAGACAGTCGGCGTGATGACCTTGCTCAACAACCTCGCCCAGCCCCTGGCAGGCTTGATGATTGCCGTGCTGGCGGCGCCTTTGGGCACGCCAACGGTGATCCTGCTGCTGGCGGGGATCACCGCCTTGATCGGTGTGGCCGTGGCCTCAGGCTGGCACGCCACTGTGAAAGCGGAACTCGACGTCGGGTGATTCGATCAGGTCCTGCTCGGTGGCCCGCACCCGCTCGATCACCTGAGCGATGTCCTTGGCGTCGCCGTACTGGTAAGCCAGCTTCAAGTAACCCTGGAAGTGCCGCGCCTCGCTTTTGAGCAAGCCGAAGTAGAACTTGCCGAGTTCTTCGTCCAAATGCGGCACCAGTGCTTCGAAACGTTCGCAACTGCGCGCTTCGATAAAGGCGCCTACCACCAGGGTATCCACCAGCTTGACCGGCTCATGGCTGCGCACCACCTTGCGCAAGCCCGAGGCATAACGCCCGGCGTGCAGTTGACGCAGTTCGACCTTGCGCTTTTTCATCAGGCGCATGACCTGCTCGTGGTGCACCAACTCTTCGCGGGCCAGGCGCGACATCATGTTGATCAGGTCAACGTGGCCGTAGTACTTGGCCATCAGGCTCAAGGCGGTGCTGGCGGCTTTGAATTCGCAGTTCTTATGGTCGATCAGCAGGGTTTCCTGATCGGCCAATGCGGCCTGTACCCAGGCATCAGGGGTGCGGCAGCCGAGGAATTCATGGATTTCGGGCAGGTTCATCGGGCTCACGGGCAAAGGATCACTAAAGGGCGCCGATTATACCGACCCCGCCGCAGACCACCAGCCACCGGCCTTGATGTGTATCAACATGACGGCTGCCGGCCAGCAACTATAGTTATCCAACGCCCGCCCTTTTTGGAGATCCCGACCATGCAAGCCATCCGCAGCATCCTGGTGGTCATCGAGCCCGAGCACTCCGAAAGCCTGGCACTCAAGCGTGCCAAGCTGATTGCCGGGGTGACCGACGCGCACCTGCACTTGCTGGTCTGTGACAAGAAACACGAACATTCGGCGCTGCTGAGCCTGCTCAAGCAAGGCTTGACGGAAGACGGCTACAGCGTCACCACCGAGCAAGCGTGGAACGACAGCCTGCATGAAACCATCATCGATGTGCAGCAAGCCGAAGGCTGCGGCCTGGTGATCAAGCAGCACTTTCCCGACAGCCCGCTGAAAAAAGCCCTACTGACCCCGGCGGACTGGAAGTTGCTGCGCTATTGCCCAACGCCAGTGTTGCTGGTCAAGACCGCTACGCCCTGGGCGGGCGGCGTGATCCTGGCGGCCATCGACGTGGGCAACACAGACGGCGAACACCGCTCGCTGCACAACTCGATCATCGACCATGGCTTTGATATCGCCAGCCTGGCCAAGGCCAAATTGCATGTCATCAGCGCTCACCCGTCGCCCATGCTGTCGGCGGCCGACCCGACCTTTCAGCTCAAGGAAACCATCGAGGCGCGCTATCGCGAGCAATGCAAGGCATTCCAGGCTGAGTTCGACGTAGACGACAGTCACCTGCATATCAAGGAAGGCCCAGCCGATGTGCTGATCCCGCATATGGCCCATCAATTACAGGCGGCGGTGACCATTATCGGCACGGTGGCGCGCACGGGGATTTCCGGCGCGTTGATCGGCAATACGGCGGAGGTGGTGCTGGATGCGGTGCAAAGCGATGTGCTGGTGCTAAAACCGCAGACGCTCATGGATCAACTGGAAGAGCTGGCGACCAAACCCTGACCCTGAAGATCAACTGTAGGAGCGAGCTTGCTCGCGAAAAACGCCAACGATAACGCGCGCTTCCTGAATAAACGCGGCGTCTTTAAGTTTTTCGCGAGCAAGCTCGCTCCTACATTGACCGCGCCCGTCAGTTACCCAGCGCATCTTTCAAGAAGCCCGGCGCGATATAGCGCTGGTAATGCGCCTCAGACAAGATAAAGAACTCGCGATCAATGGCATCGCGCAATTCAGGCAGTGCCCAGTCGCGAAACTCCGGCAACAGCACCATGCCATAGGCCTCCAGGTTATTGATCACCCGGGCTCCACGGGCGATCAACTGGTAGGCCCAGCAATACTCGGACTGGTGCGGCACAAAGCGAATCTTGCGTTGCTCCAACTGCCCGCGCAGGGTCTTGGGGTCGAAAACCTCCACTTTGCCGGCCATGACCTGCACCAACAGTTGCTCAAGCCTGAGCCAGACCGCGCGTTTTTCCTCTTCGTTATAGCCATTCCACTGGATCACTTCATGGTGGAAACGCTTGCATCCACGGCACACGAGATCGCCGTAGACCGTGGAACACAGGCCGACGCAGGGAGTTTTGATGGTTTGGTTGGGCATGGGCAACGACACGCAAATCCGCGAAACAGTGCGCCATGTTAGCCCTTTGTCTAAGGTTGATCACCCAGCAAACTTGAGCAGGCAACTTACCTTTAGATTTTTTTTGCCGTAGAATCACCCGGCCTTGTAAGGCGCCAATAATCCGCTGGAAGCTGTTTTCAAAGCGTCACGAGCACAGTCGTTCCTTCAGAACGGTGTTGGCGCAGGTTCGACCCGGTAGGTCAGAGCCCGCGCCAACCCTCATCAGCTCCGTTCTGCAGGCGTAAAACTTTGAAAGCAGCTTCTGTAAGGAATGCCGGCAGCGCTGGCTTTGTGGCCCAAAAAGCCCCCGAGCGCATGCGTGCCGTTCATTTCTGGATGAGCGTCCCGTGGGACCACTGATGAGGGTAATAACTGTGCTTGAAGCCTACCGCAAACATATCGAAGAGCGTGCAGCACTGGGTATCGTTCCCCAGCCGCTTAACGCCGAACAAACCGCAGGCCTGGTCGAGCTGCTGAAAAATCCTCCGGCTGGCGAAGAAGAATTCCTCGTTGACCTGATCACCAACCGCATTCCACCTGGCGTTGACGAAGCCGCTTACGTCAAGGCCGGTTTCCTGTCTGCCCTGGCCAAGGGCGAAGCCACTTCCCCCCTGATCGACAAGAAACGCGCTGTTGAACTGCTCGGCACCATGCAAGGCGGCTACAACATCGTGACGTTGGTCGAGCTGCTGGACGACGCCGAACTGGCGCCCGTCGCGGCCGCCCAGCTCAAGCACACCCTGCTGATGTTCGATGCGTTCCACGACGTCGCCGAAAAAGCCCGCAACGGCAACGAACACGCCAAAGGCGTGATCCAGTCCTGGGCTGATGGCGAGTGGTTCCGCAACCGCCCTACCCTGGCCGACAAGATCAGCCTGCGCGTCTTCAAGGTCACCGGCGAAACCAACACCGACGACCTGTCGCCTGCGCCGGATGCCTGGTCCCGTCCTGACATCCCGCTGCACGCCCTGGCCATGCTGAAAATGGCCCGTGAAGGCATCGTGCCGGACGAGCAAGGCAAGACCGGCCCGATGAAGCAGATCGAAGAGATGCGCGGCCAAGGCTTCCCGATCGCCTACGTGGGCGACGTGGTCGGTACCGGTTCGTCGCGTAAATCGGCAACCAACTCGGTGCTGTGGTTCTTCGGTGACGACGTGCCTTACGTGCCGAACAAGCGTGCCGGCGGTTTCTGCTTCGGCAGCAAGATCGCTCCGATCTTCTACAACACCATGGAAGATGCTGGCGCACTGCCAATCGAATTCGACGTCACCAACATGAACATGGGCGACGTGATCGACCTGTACCCGCATGCTGGCAAAGTCTGCAAGCACGGCACCGACGAAGTCCTGACCACCTTCGAAATGAAGACTCCGGTGCTGTTGGACGAAGTTCGCGCCGGCGGCCGTATCCCGCTGATCATTGGCCGTGGCCTGACCGACAAGGCCCGCGCCGAACTGGGCCTGGGCCCTACCGACCTGTTCAAGCTGCCTGAAGCGCCTGTCGACACTGGCAAAGGCTTCACCCTGGCACAGAAAATGGTCGGCAAGGCCTGCGGCCTGCCAGAAGGCAAAGGCGTTCGTCCTGGCACCTACTGCGAGCCGAAGATGACCACCGTGGGGTCCCAGGACACCACCGGCCCAATGACCCGTGACGAACTCAAAGACCTGGCGTGCCTGGGCTTCTCGACCGACCTGGTGATGCAGTCCTTCTGCCACACCGCGGCTTACCCGAAGCCGATCGACGTGACCACCCACCACACCCTGCCTGACTTCATCATGACCCGTGGCGGTGTATCGCTGCGTCCAGGCGACGGCATCATCCACAGCTGGCTGAACCGCATGCTGCTGCCGGACACCGTCGGTACCGGTGGCGACTCCCACACCCGTTTCCCGATGGGCATCTCGTTCCCGGCCGGTTCTGGCCTGGTCGCATTTGCCGCCGCCACCGGCGTCATGCCGCTGGACATGCCGGAATCGATCCTGGTGCGCTTCAAAGGCAAGATGAAGCCTGGCATCACCCTGCGTGACCTGGTTCATGCCATTCCTTACTACGCGATCCAGGCTGGCCTGCTGACCGTAGAGAAGAAAGGCAAGAAGAACGCCTTCTCTGGCCGCATCCTGGAAATCGAAGGCCTGAACGACTTGACGCTGGAACAGGCTTTCGAGCTGTCCGACGCCTCGGCTGAACGTTCGGCTGCCGGTTGCACCATCAAGCTGTCCAAAGAGTCCGTCACCGAATACCTGAACTCCAACATCACCCTGCTGCGCTGGATGATCGGCGAAGGCTACGGCGATGCACGCACCCTGGAACGTCGCGCCCAAGCGATGGAAGCCTGGGTTGCCAACCCGGAACTGATGGAAGCCGATGCCGACGCCGAATACGCCGAAATCATCGAGATCGACCTGGCGGAAATCAACGAGCCGATCCTCTGCGCGCCAAACGACCCGGACGACGCCCGTCTGCTGTCCAGCGTCGCTGGCGAGAAGATCGACGAAGTGTTCATCGGTTCGTGCATGACCAACATCGGTCACTTCCGCGCTGCCGGTAAACTGCTGGAGCAGGTCAAGGGTCAGCTGCCAACCCGTCTGTGGCTGTCGCCGCCGACCAAGATGGACGCTCACCAACTGACCGAAGAAGGCTACTACGGCATCTACGGCAAGGCTGGCGCACGCATGGAAATGCCAGGCTGCTCGCTGTGCATGGGTAACCAGGCACGCGTTGAGCCAAACTCCACCGTGGTGTCGACCTCGACGCGTAACTTCCCGAACCGCCTGGGTGATGGTGCCAACGTCTACCTGGCGTCGGCTGAGCTGGCGGCCGTGGCCTCTACCCTGGGTCGCCTGCCGACCGTCGAAGAGTACATGGGCTACGCGGCGAAACTGGACACCATGGCCAGTGACGTATACCGCTACCTGAACTTCGACCAGATCGCTGAGTTCCGCAAGATCGCAGCGAGCGCCAACATCCCGGTGATTCAAGCCTAACGGTGTGTTGATGTGAAGAACGCCGCGTATCGCAAGGTACGCGGCGTTTTTTTATGCCTGGAACTAACCATTACTGCCAACACAAAACAAATGTGGGAGCCGCGGACCCTGTGGCGAGGGAGCTTGCTCCCGGGACGGCCTGACAGACGATGCTGATCTAACTGACGCAACGCGAACCAAATGTGGGAGCTGGCTTGCCTGCGATGACGGCCTGCCAGCCGGCGCCTATCTACCTGACACCCCGCGATCCAACTGTGGGAGCGGGCTTGCTCGCGAAGGCGGCCTGACTGTCAACACAGTTGGATTGGGTACATATCCATTGCTGCGGTAACGGCCACTTAGGGTTCCGCCCTGACGGCGGCTCACTTTCGAAAAGCGCGAAAGTAAGCAAAGCGCTCTTGCCCCACCACTCGGCACCTCGCCTAGGCTCGGTGTGCCCGTAATCCGCCAGTGATTTGGGGGGCCGCCGCCACGCGCCATCCATGGCGCGGGGCGGCTAAACCGGCATCCCTGCCGGTTTACCCCCCAAATCC
>JAAIGE0100162453.1_pt1 | contig 18559 bp, 9 predicted proteins | sample 6487951 | NCBI WGS metagenome assembly JAAIGE01 (sample SAMN13974128, study PRJNA590717) | phyllosphere metagenome | biome: tomato field; feature: multiple bacterial spot infested tomato fields; material: tomato leaves; isolation source: leaves from tomato fields | host: Solanum lycopersicum ...
AGCGGGCCGCGGGCCGCCCGCGCCACCTGCTCGGCGGCCGCGAAGACGTAGGAGAGGTCCGCGTGCCCGTCCCCCCGGCGGGACGGCGTGCCGACCGCGAGGAACACGGCGTCCGCGCCCTCCATCGCCTCGGCGAGGTCGGTGGTGAAGGAGAGGCGGCCGTCGCGGGCGTTGTCGGCCACCATGCGGTCGAGGCCGGGCTCGTAGATCGGGATGCGGCCCTGCCGCAGGGCGCGCACCTTGTCCGCGTCGCTGTCGACGACGCAGACCTCGGTGCCGAACTCGGCGAAGCAGGCCCCGGACACGAGGCCGACGTAGCCGGCCCCGACCATGGCGATACGCACCGCGTGCGCCTCAGCTGTAGCGGGGCAGGAACTCGCGCACCGCCGGCGCCATGTCCGGGCGCTTCAGGGCGAAGGCGATCTGCGCCTCGAGGAAGCCGGCCTTGTCGCCGCAGTCGAAGCGCCGGCCCTCGTAGCGCAGGCCGTGGAACGGCTGGGTGCCGATCAGCTTGGCCATGCCGTCGGTGAGCTGCACCTCGCCGCCCGAGCCCTTCTCCATCTTGCTGAGGTGGCCGATCACCTCGGGCATCAGCACGTAGCGGCCGATGATGGTGAGGTTGGAGGGCGCCTGATCCACCGGCGGCTTCTCCACCAGCCCCTTGACCGACACGAGGCGGCCCTTGTCCTCGGCCGGGTCGAGCACGCCGTACTTGTTGACGCGCTCCATCGGCACCTCCTCGATGGCCACCACGTTGCCGCCCGTCTCCGCGTAGGCGTCGGCCAGCTGCTTGGTGCAGGACACGTCGCACATCATCAGGTCGTCGGGCAGCAGGATGGCGAACGGGTCCTCGCCGATGAAGGAGCGGGCGCACCAGATGGCGTGGCCCAGCCCCATCGGCACCTGCTGGCGCACGGTGGTGATGGAGCCCGGCTGCAGCGCGGCCGCGCGCAGCTCCGCCAGGATCGCGTCCTTGGCGCGCTCCTGCAGGGTGCGCTCCAGCTCGTAGGCGACGTCGAAGTGCTCGACGATCGCGGTCTTGCCGCGGCCGGTGATGAAGCAGAACTGCTCGATCCCCGCCGCCCGGGCCTCCTCCACCGCGTACTGGATCAGCGGCTTGTCGACGACGGGCAGCATCTCCTTCGCCAGGGTCAGAATTTTCTTGTGGCGGCGACGCGCCTGTACGCCACGCTTTACTCGTGCCATGGGTCAGTCCTCAGAGGTAGGGAAGCATACGATCGAGACGGCCAGCGTCCTCGGCACGGACGTGGTTCGTCTGCCGCAGGTTGCGCTTCCGCTTGGTCGCTTTCTTCGTGAGGATATGGCTACGGTTTGCGTGGCCGCACTTGTACTTGCCGGAGGCGGTTTTGCGGAAACGCTTGGCCGCCGCCCGGTTGGTCTTGATCTTGGGCATTGCAATGTCCTTGATGGTGTTTTGTCACTGACACGGGCGGCAGTCTTGCGACCACGCTTTCCATCCTTGCCCTTGCCTGCTTGTAAGTCCTTGATCGAACACGATCCGGACAGGTCCTGGTGCCGCTTGCACGGCGCCCCGGTAAAACCGGGCCGCGCAGTCTACCCGTTGCCGGGAATTGTTGCAAATCGTGGAGCTTGCACTGCAACAAACCTGTCGGGCCCGTTGCAGTGCCGAATCGGATCCTCAGACCTTCTTCTTGGGCGCGATCATCATGACCATCTGGCGCCCTTCCAGGCGCGGACGCGACTCGATGACGATGTCGTCGCCCAGATCGGCCTCGATCCGCGCCGCCATCTCGCGGCCCAGCTCCTGATGGCTCATTTCACGGCCACGGAAGCGGATGTTGACCTTGACCTTGTCGCCCTCTTCCAGGAAACGGCGCATGTTGCGCAGCTTGATCTGGTAGTCGCCCTCGTCGGTGACCGGGCGGAACTTGAGTTCCTTGATCTCGACCTGCTTGGTCTTCTTCTTGGCCTCGTTGGCCTTTTTCTGCTGCTCGAACTTGAACTTGCCGAAATCCATGATCTTGCAGACCGGCGGATCGGCCTGCGGCTGGATTTCGACCAGATCCAGGCCTTCTTCTTCGGCCTTGGCGAGCGCTTCGTCGCGCGACAACACGCCGACCATCTCTCCGTCACTGCCGATCACGCGAACGCGCGGCACACGGATTTCTTGGTTTTTGCGGTTCTGTTTGTTGTCAGGGGTACTGATATTGCAATCTCCCAGAGGAATCGAACCGGCGCATCCGGATCATCCAGACCGGCCGGGGTTGGCTCACGCTGCCTGCTCTGCCTGCAGACGTTCGATGAAGGCCGAGACCGTCATGGTCCCAAGGTCCTCGCCTGAACGGGTCCGCACGGCGACAGCGCCATTTTCCTTCTCGCGGTCGCCGACCACGAGCAGATATGGCACGCGTTGCAGCGTATGCTCGCGAATCTTATAACCGATCTTCTCGTTACGCAAATCTGCGCTGACACGGAAGCCTTGATTTGCAAGGGTTTTCCGCACCGAGTCGACATATTCAGCCTGAGCATCGGTGATGTTGGCGACAACGACCTGCACCGGGGCCAGCCAGGACGGGAAGGCGCCGGCGTGGTGTTCGATCAAAATGCCGATGAAACGCTCCATCGAGCCGACGATGGCCCGGTGCAGCATGACCGGATGCTTCTTCTGGCTGTTCTCGTCCACGTACTCGGCGCCGAGGCGGCCCGGCATCATGAAGTCGACCTGCATGGTGCCCAGCTGCCAGGTGCGGCCGATGGCGTCCTTGAGGTGGTACTCGATCTTGGGGCCGTAGAAGGCGCCCTCGCCCGGCAACTCCTGCCACTCCACCCCGCACACGCCCAGCGCACTGCGCAGCGCAGCTTCGGCCTTGTCCCAGGTGGCATCGTCGCCCAGGCGCTTTTCCGGGCGCAGCGCGATCTTGATCTGGATGTCGTCGAAGCCGAACGCGGTATAGACCGCCAGCGCCTGCTGGTGGAAGGCGGTGACTTCGGATTCGATCTGCGATTCCAGGCAGAACACGTGCCCGTCGTCCTGGGTGAAGCCGCGCACGCGCAGGATGCCGTGCAGCGCGCCGGAAGGCTCGTTGCGGTGGCAGGCGCCGAACTCGCCGTAGCGGATCGGCAGGTCGCGGTAGCTGTGCAGGCCCTGGTTGAACACCTGCACGTGGCCGGGGCAGTTCATCGGCTTGACCGCGTAGGTGCGCTTCTCCGACTCGGTGAAGAACATCGCGTCCTGGTAGTTGTCCCAGTGGCCGGATTTCTGCCACAGCGACACGTCCAGGATCTGCGGGCAGCGCACTTCGCCGTAGCCGCTGTCGCGGTAGACCTTGCGCATGTACTGCTCGACCACCTGCCACAGCGACCAGCCCTTGGGGTGCCAGAACACCAGGCCGGGTGCTTCTTCCTGCAGGTGGAACAGGTCCTGCGCCTTGCCGATGCGGCGATGGTCGCGCTTGTCGGCTTCTTCCATGCGCAGGATGTAGGCATCCAGCTGTTTCTTGTCGGCCCAGGCGGTGCCGTAGATGCGCTGTAGTTGCTCGTTCTTGGCATCGCCGCGCCAGTAGGCGCCGGAGATGCGGGTCAGCTTGAAGGCCTTGAGGAAGCGCGTGTTGGGCACGTGCGGGCCGCGGCACATGTCCACGTATTCCTGGTGGTAGTACAGGCCCATCGCGGTGATGTCCTCGGACATGTCCTCGATCAGGCGCAGCTTGTACTCTTCGCCGCGCTGGGCGAAGACCTCGATCACCTCGGCGCGCGGGGTGACCTTCTTGATCACGTCGTAGTCCTGCGCGATCAATTCCTGCATGCGCTGCTCGATCGCGGCCATGTCGTCCGGCGTGAACGGGCGTTCGCTGTAGATGTCGTAATAGAAGCCTTCGGCGATGACCGGGCCGATCACCATCTTGACCTCCGGGTACAGCTGCTTGACCGCATGCCCGACCAGGTGGGCGCAGGAGTGGCGGATGATCTCCACGCCTTCGGCGTCCTTGGCGGTGATGATGCGCAGGCTGGCATCGTGGTCGATGACGTCGCTGGCATCGACCAGCTGGCCGTCGACCTGGCCGGCGATGGTGGCCTTGGCCAAGCCGGCGCCGATCGACTGGGCGACCTGCATGACCGAGACGGGGGATTCGAATTCGCGGCGGCTGCCGTCGGGAAGCGTGATGTTGATCATGGGCAAGAATGAGGTCTGGTCTGGCTGCAGCGGTCGGCTGCCATGGGAGATCTGGCCATCGCTGGTCAGGCTCGGAGGGGAATGCGGGACGAGAGGCAAGACAGCGCCATGCAGGCGCTCTGCGCGCTGGCGCAGGCAAGGATCAGCGGTGGGCGGTGGTAGTGCTCATGTCGCACGCTGGGCCGGCGCCGGGCGCGGGCCACCTTCTCGCAGGGGGTCTTGGGCGTGAATGGTAAACCAATCAGCCGTCCGCTGCGTACGGCGGCGCGGCGCTGGCGGGCGCATGGCATGATGCCGGCCACCTGTCCTGCCGTTGCCGACCATGACCATCAAGGGTAAAGCCACCTCGCTGGATATCGCCTACCTGGCCGGCGTGTCGCAGCCGACCGTGTCGCGCGCACTGCGCGGCAGCCCGATGGTCAACGAGGAAACCCGCAAGCGCATCCTGCGCATCGCCCGCGAGCTGAACTACAAGGTCGACAAGAACGCCTCCTCGCTAAGGCTGCGCAATGCCGGCACGCTGGCACTGCTGTTCTTCGAAGACCCCACTGCCGACGACTCGCTGATCAACCCGTTCTTCCACTCGATGCTGGGCTCGATCACCCGCGCCTGCGCGCTGCAGGGCTACGACCTGCTGGTGTCGTTCCAGCAGTTGTCCAAGGATTGGCAGGCCGATTACGAAGACAGCAACAAGGCCGACGGCATCATCCTGCTGGGCTATGGCGACTATCAGGAATCGCGCCAGCGGCTGCAGCTGCTGGTCGAGCAAGGCACCCACTTCGTGCGCTGGGGCGCGGCCCTGCCCGGCCAGCCCGGCATTTCGATCGGCAGCGACAATTACCAGGGCGGGCTGGACATTACCGACCATCTGCTGGCGCAGGGCTGCCGGCGCATCGCGTTCGTCGGACACGCGTCCAACCACTACCCCGAATTCGAAGAGCGCTACCGCGGCCATGCCGCTGCGCTGGCGCAGCACGGCCTGGTAGCCGACCCGGCACTGCAGTTCGATGCGATCACCACCGAGTTGTCCGGCTACACCGCATGCCTGGCACTGCTGGACAGCGGCAATGCGTTCGATGCGGTGTGCGCAGCCAGCGATCTGATTGCGATCGGTGCCATGCGCGCCCTGCGCGAGCGCGGCCTGCGGGTGCCGCAGGACGTGGCGGTCAGCGGCTTCGACGATATCGCGTTGGCGGCGTCGGTCGCGCCCGCGCTGTCGACCGTGCAGCAGGACACCAAGCAGGCCGGCACATTGCTGGTGGAAAGTCTGGTGGCCCTGATTCGTGGCGAGGCCGCGCAGAGCCGCACGATTCCGGTGCGTCTGGCGCTACGCGATTCCTCGCGCAGCAGCGGGCTGCAGCCGCCACTGGGATGGGCGCCGTCTGGCGCAGAGACCGGCGATGCGCTGACGGGTCGGGCGTCGGATGGGACGGTCAGGCGCTGATTCGGGATTCGGGATAGCGCGCCCGTTGGGTCGCGAGATCTCGCGACCCGCTGCGTGCGGCGCAAGAGCGCAACCGGGCGCGACAGGCGTCAGCGGCAATGCCTGATCGCGCCCAGGTGCGCGCCTACCTGTTGCGTGCGTCGCGTGCAGCCTGCTCGGCCATTTGCAGGTCGAGCTGCTTGCGCAGGGCCGGGTCGGTGATCGGCGCATCCGACAGCAACACGCGCACGCCGTGCGCCGGCACCGCTGTTGCGAAACCACGCTGCACCTGCAACTGCTCGCCACTGACCGCATCGCGCCACGCGCCAGGCTGCAGGAAGCGCGTCACTTGAATGGTGGCTGCGGTATCGGCCTTGTTGAGCAGCACCAATGCGGTCTGGGTTGTACCTGCATGCTGATAGACGCGCAGGAACGCGGCTTGATCGCCGTGTAACCGCACATCGACCTGCACGCCACGCTGCAATGCCGGGGTGTTGCGACGCACCTGGGCGATGCGTTGCAGCGGGCCGAAGATCGGGCTCTGCGGTGCAGTGCGAATGCGCTCGACGCCGAAGTAGTTGCGATTGCCGGCATGTTCGGCACGCCCACGCATGAAGCCGATTTCCGAGCCGTAATAGATCACCGGAATGCCGCGGGCGGTGAACAACCAGTTGTGCGCATCGATAAACCCGTTATCGGTGGCATCCAGGCGCGCCATGTCGTGGTTGTCGTAGAAGCTCATCAACTCGTAGGGGTTCGCGTAGGGCCCTTGACGCAGGAACAAGGGCGCGGCGAGTTTTTCGAAGCCGGCCTGTTCATGACCGAATACCGCGGCAAGCTGCTGCTTGAGCGGGAAATCCAGCACGCTGACGCCGGCATTGCGCGTCCAGGTATGCCCGGCGATCTTGTTGGCGTCGTAATCGAAGGCTTCGCCGAACATGAAAAAACCCGGACGTTTTTCGCGAATGCGCGCCACGAAGGCATGCCAGAAGCGATCCGGCATCCAGCCGATGGTATCGATGCGAAAAGCATCGGCGCCCTGCTCCATCCACTGCAGGTACGCGCCGGCCAGATAATCCAGCACCGCCGGATTATTTTCGTTGAGGTCGGACAATTCCGCCAGGCCGCCGCCGGTGTTGTAGAAGGCATGCAATGGGTTGTGCTGCGGATCCAGTTGCGCAGGCGCGAGATTCTGGTGGTCGGCGACCAGGCGCCCTTGTGCATCGTAGAGCTTGCCAAAGCCGGGTTGCGCCTGCGGCATGGTGTAGGCCGGCGAACCATGGTTGCCCACGATGTCCAATACGACCTTCAGCTTGTTGGCGTGCATGGCGCGGGTAAAGCCGGCGAAATCAAGTCCCGGGCTGGGCAGATGTTCGTCGAGCTTGTAGAAGTTGACGCCCCAATAGCCGTGATAGCCGGTCTTGCCATGGTCGCTGAGCGTGCTGCCGCAGGTGATCGGCTTGCCGCCGGTGAACGCTTCGTCGGGGTTATCGACGATCGGGGTGATCCACACCGCCCCGAAGCCCAGGTCGCGGATGTAATCGGCATGCTCGACGATGCCTTTGAAGTCGCCACCGAGATAGCCGATGTTGTCCTCGCTGCCATCGGCGCATGGTGTGGGCACATCGAAGGTGCGATGCGCACCACCCTGATCGCGATGGTCGTTGCCGGTATCGCCGTTGACGAAGCGGTCGGTCACCACGAAGTACACCGCCTCGGCGGCAAACGGCTCCAGGGTGCCGTAGTAGTCCTTGGCTGCAGGCGCCGCCATTGCCGCGCCCGCGTACATCGTCAACGCTACATACATCGCACTGCGCATCACTGCCCTCCCGAGGCCACTGGAACCCGCACCACGCACACGCCTGCAATCAACAGGCTGAGCCCGCCAATGGCCAATGCATAGATCGGCTGCCCGCCCAGCCACACGCGCAGCACAAAGCCCAGCGCGCTGGCGGCGACCAACTGCGGAATCACGATGAAGAAATTGAAGATGCCCATGTACACGCCCATCTTTGGAGCAGGCACACTGTCTGACAGCAAGGCATACGGCAGCGACAGGATCGAGGCCCAGGCGAAACCGACCCCCACCATCGACAGCAGCAACCACTGCGGGTCGCGGATGACCAGCATCGACAACAATCCGGCGGCACCCAGCCACAGGTTGCACAGATGGCCCCAGCGCAAGCCGACCGCACGCACCAGCAGCGGAATCACCACTGCAGCCAATGCAGCAAACCCGTTATAGGCGCCGAACAACACGCCGACCCAGTTTGCGCCATCGTTGTAGGCCGCCGAAGCGGTGTCGTTCGCACCGAAATGCACTTGCGTCACTGCGGCAGTGGTGTAGATCCACATCGCAAACAAGGCAAACCACGAGAAGAACTGCACCCAGGCCAGGCGACGCATCGTCATCGGCATGCTGCGCACGTCCTGCACGATCGCCACCAACATGCTGGTGGCGGGCAACATGCGGGCCAAGGCAAGCAACACGCCGTAGGCAAGACACAGCCCGGCCAGCACATACAGCATGCGGTCGCCGTGCTGCCAGGCGATGGCCGTGGCGAGCAGCACGCCCAGACCGCACCACAACACGCTTGCCATGGGTGTCGGCGCCATGCCAGTGCGTGCCACCTGTGCGAGAGGCGGATGCGCATCGTCAAAACCGGCCAACTGCTCTGGGCTGTACTCGCGCGTACGCAGCACCGTCCAGGTGATCGACAGGAACAATACCGCCGCGCCGAGGTAGAACGCGTAGCGCACGCTGTCGGGCAACTGGCCTGGCGGCGCGGTGTTGGCAATGCCCCAATGGGTCAGCAGCCAGGGCAGAAAACTCGCGACGATCGCGCCGATGCCAATGAAGAAACTCTGCATCGCGTAGCCGGTCGGCCGTTGCGACGGCGGTAATTGGTCACCCACCAGCGCACGGAAAGGCTCCATCGAGATGTTGATCGATGCATCCAACACCCACAGCGTCCCGGCGGCCACCCAGAGCATCGGCGCGTTGGGCATCACCAGCAAGGCCAGCGTGGTGAAGACAGCGCCCACCATGAAGTACGGACGCCGGCGGCCCCACGGGGTCCAGGTGCGATCGGACAGGTAACCGATGACCGGCTGCACGATCAGGCCGGTGAGCGGTGCAGCGATCCACAGGCCTGGCACGTCGTCGACCTGCGCGCCCAGCGTCTGGAAGATACGGCTGGCATTGGCGTTCTGCAGTGCGAAGCCGAACTGGATGCCGAGAAAGCCGAAGCACATGTTCCAGATCTGCCAGAAATTCAAGCGTGGCTTGGCGTTCATGGCGCGGCCTCCACGCGTGCTGCAGGCCCGACCAACAACGCACTGACCTGCGCCGCATTGACCACACCATCACGGCCGCCGCGGCCGCCGTTGTACTGCGCAAAGTGCGCCAATGCGCTCATATTGAAGCCGTTCTCGAGCCGGAACGTACAGGCCTGCCCCGCCACCGCATCGAAAGTCACTTGTGTGGAGAGCTGCTCGCCTACGCTATGCGGCATCACGATGACCTGCGATTGTGCGGGTTTCCCCGGGCACTCCAGCACCAGGTGTTTCACCGCTGCCGTGATCCCGGTATTGATCGGGCCATTGTCATTGCGGTAACGCAGCGATACCCGATGCACGCCTGCATGTGCCGGACGCCAGCTCCAGCGCTGGCTGCCCGGCAACTGCTGCAGTGGGCCGAGCGTCAACGACGGGCTATGCAGCGACTCCAGACCATCGCGCCGCCGGGTCAGGCTGAGCACATGCAGCACGCCATCGTCGGGAAGATCCCAGTGCGCGCTGGCATCGAGTGCGCGGCCGTCCAGATACAGCGTTGTTCCTTCCGGAATATCGATGCGATACCTGTTGCCGATCTGTTGCGCGACCGGCGCCGGTGGCATCTGCGGTGCGAAGACCTGCTTCGGTCGCGGCGGCGGCGTCAGGTCGGCATTGTGCCCAACCAACTGCACCAGCGTGGTCTGCCCCTGCCGTTCGCTGCGTCCTGCCACCAGCAACTCGCCGGCATCGTTCGCCGGGCGCTGCAGCACGTACCGTCGTGCGCCCTGTTCCAGCACGATCTGCTTGGCGTCGCCAAACAACAGGGGCAGCAAGGACCGCGGCAACTTCGGTTGTAGCTTGCCATCGGCCGACAGCCCGAACACACCCTCCTGCACTGCAGACAGGTAGCCCGCCACCGACCACAGCTGGCGTGGCGAGTTCACCACCGGGCCACTGCGCGCGCCCTCTTCCACGTGCACCGCAAGGCGCTGCATCTCGTAGTTTTCCATGTTGGAGCCCGCCAGCGCGCTACCACGCATCAGCGATTGCAGCTCCAACGCGATGCGTGGCGCATCGTCCAGCGTGCGTGCAGCGCGTAGCGCATAGGCACTGACGAACGGCCAGACAGCGCGGTTGTGGTAGATCGGCTGCGCGGCCTCTTGCGGCCACACCACCGGGCTGCCGCCCGCGACCATCGGGTAATTGCGCAGCGCAAGGCGCGCCCGCTGCGGCGGAAACACATCGGCCAGTACGCCCAGCGAGAGGCCGAGCAGATCCACCTTGGCGTAGCGCACCGGATGCGCTGCGCTGCCGAGATAGCTGACGTATTGGCTGCTGCGCGCATCCCAGAAACGCCTATCGATGGCCTGGCGGAGTGCATCGGCCCACTGCGCATATTGCACAGTGCGTGCATCGCCATGCTGGCGCGCCAACTGTTCGGCCAGCCGCAACGCCTGGTAATGCAGCACGTTGGTGGAGAGCGCGAAGGATTCGGCAATGAATCGCACGTCCTCGCGCGTCCAGTCCGGGTAGGTCTGTTCTCGCCAATCCAGAAACGAAGTTTCGCCGCGGTAGAGACCGATCTGCGCATCGAACACGGCATCGCGGTCCTGCGCGATCGTTGCCTGTAGTGCCTGCCACACCTCTTCGGCAAACGGCTTGTCGTCCAGCAGGCCGCGTGCGGCAAGGAACCACACCACCCGGTCGCTGCTGATCGGCCAACTGCCGCCGGAGCCGGTGTCCTGCGCCACGAACAGTCCCGGCGTGCGCCCATCGCGTGCGGCCGAGAGCTTGAAGCGCAGTGCATTGCGCGTGCGCTCCGGCTCCAGCTGCGCCAACGCAAGATCGGCTGCAAAGCTGACATCGCGCGTCCAGACGTAGGGCCAGCGTTCGCCGGTTTCGAAGCAGGCGCACGGCACCGGCTTGCCATCGTTGAAGGCGGGGTCGCGGATCGCCTCGACGCGGTCGTCGGCCATTTCCTGCTGTGCCAGCGCGAACAAGGCGTCGAACAGCGGGCTGGCGGTGTGCGTGCGCATCGGTTGTGCCGCAATGCGGCGTTCGCCCTGCGGCCAGCGCAACACGAAGCTGCCGTCGTCCAATGCCTGCGCTTGGGCCCGGCGTCCTTGAAATTCCAGTTCGTCGGCCAGTGCCGGCGAGCTTGCCGCAACGCCCAGCGTTGCAGCCATGCAGATCATCTTCAACATCGAAGCGGCAAGACAGCTTGCGCCGTCGGCCTTCCTCCCTCGTTGCACGCGTTGTGGTGCGCGGCACGGACGTGCCACGGGCGCGGACCCTCCCAGGTGCCGTGGCGCCATGGTAGACGCGCACTCTGCTGTTCCGCACCACTGCATACGTATTCATGGGTTTCCAGCAGTGCGCAGCACGGCGCATCCACTGCAAGGCACTGCATAGTCACTGCTTGCGCAACGGTCACCTTGGGAGGGGATATGCCGCTGTCTTCACGTCGAGCGCACTCGACACTGGGCGCCGCATGGATCGCCCAGCTGCTGGTCCTCACGCTGTTCGGCGGTGCCGCGCCGCAGCTGCATGCCGAAGTCACCACCGTCAGCGTGGAGTCGCCGAACAAGGTGCTGCAAGTCAGCCTGGAGGTGGATGGCGGCACGCCTTATTACCGCGTGCAGCGCCTCGGCGAGGCGGTGGTGCAACGCTCGCGGCTGGGGTTCGAGCTACGCGACGGCCGGCTGGACCGCGGCATGGCGGTGCTTGCCCAGGCGCGCCAAAGTCACGATGACACCTGGGAGCAGCCCTGGGGCGAGACGCGGCTGGTGCGCAATCACTACAACGAGTTGCGCGTGAGCCTGGGCGAGCGCGACGGTGCGCAGCGCATCTTCGACGTGATCTTCCGCGTCTACGACGACGGGCTGGGCCTGCGCTATCACTTCCCCAAGCAAGCAGGCATGCGCGAGGCGCTCATCGACGAGGAAGTGACCGAATTCGCCATCGCGCAACCGGCCGATGCCTGGTGGATTCCCGCAGGCGAGCCGATCCACTACGAGTATCTGTATCGGCACACGCCGTTGAACCAGGTTGCGCTGGCGCATACGCCGCTCACGCTGCGCACCGACAGCGGGCTGCACATCGCACTGCATGAAGCGGCCTTGGTCGACTACGCCGGCATGTGGCTGCGCCGCACCGACAACCAGCGCCTGCGCGCGCAGCTGTCGCCGGCTGCCGAAGGCTGGAAGGTGCGCCGCAGCCTGCCCTTCGATACGCCATGGCGCACGCTGCAGATCGCCGATCAGGCCACCGGCCTGGTGGAATCCAACCTCATCCTCAACCTCAACGAACCCAATGTGCTGGGCGACGTGAGCTGGATCAAGCCATCCAAGTACGTGGGCGTGTGGTGGTCGATGCATCTCAATCAACAGACCTGGGCCACCGGGCCCAAACACGGCGCAACCACCGCGACGACAAAACGCTATATCGACTTCGCCGCCGACCACGGCTTTCGCGGCGTACTGGTCGAAGGCTGGAATCCCGGCTGGGACGGGGAATGGTTCGGCAATGGCGGCAGCTTCGATTTCACCCGGCCCACGCCGGATTTCGACCTGCCAGCACTCAGCAGATACGCCGCCGCCAAGGGCGTACATCTGATCGGCCATCATGAAACCGGGTGCGCAGTGGACCATTACGAAGATCAGATCGCCGAAGCGATGGACTTGTATGCGCGCTTCGGCGTGGACTCGGTCAAGACCGGCTATGTCTGCGACGACGGCCAGGTGGAACGGCGCAACCCCGCGGGCGGCACGCCGCTGCGCGAATGGCACGACGGGCAATGGATGGCACGTCACCACCTGCACGTGGTGCAGGAAGCGGCGCAGCGCCACATTGCGGTCAATGCGCACGAGCCCATCAAGGACACCGGGCTGCGCCGTACCTATCCCAACTGGATCTCGCGCGAAGGCGCGCGCGGCATGGAATACAACGCCTGGGGCCAGCCGCCCAATCCGCCCGAGCACGAAGTCAACCTGGTGTTTACCCGGCTGCTCGCCGGGCCGATGGATTACACGCCCGGCATCGTCAGCCTGAAGGGCCGCAACGGCCAGGCCATTCCCAGCACGTTGGCGCGGCAGCTGGCGCTGTATGTGACGCTCTACAGCCCGATCCAGATGGCCGCCGATCTGCCCGAGCATTATCTGCAACACCGCGATGCGTTCCGCTTCATCGAAGATGTGGCGGTGGACTGGGACCAGAGCCGCGCGCTGAATGGCGAAGTGGGCGATTACGTCACCATCGCACGCAAGGACCGGCACAGCCGCGACTGGTTCCTGGGCAGCATCACCGACGAACACGGCCGCCTGCTGCAGGTGCCACTGGGCTTTCTCGAACCCGGCGTGCGCTACATCGCGCAGATCTATCGCGATGGCGACGGCGCGGACTATGCCAGCAACCCGTTCGCCTTCGTGCGCGAAGAACGTCAGGTCAGCAGTGCCGATACGCTGGAGCTGCGTCTGGCACCGGGCGGTGGTCAGGCCATTCGCTTTGTTCCGATGGGTGGCAAACGCTGACCACGACATCGCTTGGGCGCCAACGCGCACAGCCAGCACGATCGATTGCACGGCGCAGCGGTCATACCGCCACTGCGCATCGCGCAGCATGTCGTTGCTGAGCGCAATCACCTTGCCGTCGCCGGCGTGGCCCTGGGTGGAATCGATTTCATCGCGCAGCACCGCAGTGAATACGTATGCAGTGCACGTTTGCACCCAGGTGCCGTGTCTACCATACGTCGCAGTCGTTTGACGTCCATCGTGGCACGCGACGCATGACATCCAGGCAGCCCTGCCGGATCAAAAATCAAAAAACAACATGTACCTGGGAGGGGAAAATGTTGAAGCACAAGCGCTCCGCGCTGAGTATCGCCCTGGCCGTTGCCATGGCACCGACATGGGCCGCCGCGCAAACGGCAACGCCTGCACAAGCAAGCGACGCCCAACAAGGTGCGTCCGAACAGACTGCCGGCGCGGTCACCGACTTGGACAAGGTCCAGGTCACCGGCCTGCGCCGCGCAATCGAAGGCGCCATCTCGGTCAAGCGCGATTCCACTTCGATCGTGGAAGCCATTTCAGCCGAAGACATCGGTCGCCTGCCTGACGTCAGCATCGCCGAATCGCTGGCGCGCCTGCCCGGTCTGGCTGCGCAACGCGTTGCCGGCCGTGCGCAGGTGATCAGCGTGCGCGGCCTGTCGCCGGACTTCTCCACCACGCTGCTCAACGGGCGCGAAGTGGTCAGCACCGGCGACAACCGCAGCGTGGAGTTCGACCAATATCCATCAGAACTGGTCAGCGGCGTCACCGTCTACAAGACACCGGATGCCGGCCTGGTCGGTCAAGGCCTGTCGGGCACGGTAGACATGCAGACCGCCCGCCCGCTGAGCTACAACGAGCGCGTGATCGCCATCGGTGGCCGCTACCAGCGCAACTCCTTGGGCAAGGCCGCCAACGTCGACCCCTACGGCAACCGCTTCAATGTCAGCTACATCGACCAATTCGCAGACCGCACCATCGGCCTGACCATCGGTTACGCGCATACCGACATGCCGATCCAGGAAAACCAGGTAGGCCTGTACGAACCGTGGCAGCAGGTCAACGCGCAGCGGCAGCGTCCTGGTGTCGCCGATGGCGTGTATTTTTCCGATGGCATCAAGGCGCTGCGCCGCACCGGCAACCAGAAGCGAGACGGCGTCATGGCTACGCTGCAGTATCGCCCGTCCAATGCCTGGACCAGCACGCTCGATGCCTTCCACACCGAAGCCGAGCAGATCGACACCGCCAACCAGTTCGAGCTCAATCTGAGCAACTACAACGGCGGCTACACGCCTGGCCTGAACATCAGCAACGTGCGCGTCAACGATCGCAATACCTTCATCGGCGGCGATGCCAGCGGCGTCTATCCGTTGGTGCGTGGCATGTACAACAAGCGCGAAGACAAGATCGACGCCTTCGGCTGGAATAACGAAATCACGGCCGGCTCCGTCAAGATCGTCGCCGACCTGAACTACTCCAAGGCCACACGCGACGAACTGAACCTGGAAAACAATCTCCAACGCGCACCGATGCCGCAGCTGGATACCGTGGGCGTGTCGGTTGTCGGCAACGGCTTCTCGCAGCTGACGCCGGGCATGAATTATTCCAATCCGGACGAGCTGTTCCTCACCAACACCATCTATGGCTCCGGATACGGCAAGGTGCCGAGCGTGGAAGACGTGCTCAAGGGCGCGCGGCTGCAGGCCAGCTTCCCGATGCCCGAAGCGCTGAGCTGGTTCTCGGACCTGGATGTGGGCGTCAACTACGCCAATCGCGAAAAGCAGAAGACCCAGCCCGAAGGCAATATCACCCTGGGCGCACAGGGCGAGGCCACGGTGGCGGCAGACCTGCAATACGCGCCGGTCAATCTCGGCTTCGCCGGTCTCGGCTCCCTGCCTGCGTGGAATGTGCCGGCCACGGTGGCGCGCTACATGTTGTTCAACCCCAGCGACGACGCCTCGTTCCTGGTGTCCAAGGCCTGGACGGTGGAAGAAAAAATCACCACCGCCTGGCTGCGTGCCAATATCAATACCGAGTGGGGCGAAGTAGGCGTGCGCGGCAATATTGGCGTGCAGCTGCAAAGTGCAGACCAGTCCTCGCAGGCCAACTACTGGGACGCCTCGCAGCCGGCCGGTAGCGAAGTGCGGCCCATCGACGATGGCAAGACCTATCGCGACTGGCTGCCCAGCTTGAACCTGGCATTTCAGTTCCCGTACGAGCAAACGCTGCGCTTCGCCATGGCCAAGCAGGTCGCACGCCCGCGCGTGGATCAACTGCGGGCATCGCTGGAATTCGGTGTCGACACCTCGACCGGGCGCCCCGGCGCCAGCGGCGGCAACCCCATGCTGGATCCGTGGCGCGCCAATGCCCTGGACATCTCCTACGAGAAGTATTTTGCCGACCGTGCTTACGTGGCCGCGGCGTTCTTCTACAAGGACCTCAAGAGCTACATCTACACCCAGAGCCGCGACAACTACGATTTCTCCGCACTGGTGGCCGGCTACGTGCCGCCGCCAGGCTCTGCCCCGGTGCTGACCACCGGCACCTTCAGCGCCCCGTTCAACGGCAAGGGCGGCACCTTGCGCGGTGTCGAACTCACCGCCTCGCTGCCGCTGGAGCTGATCTTCGCGCCGTTGGAAGGCTTCGGCATCCAGGCCAGCGCCACCTTCAACGACAGCGACGTCAAGATCCGCGACCCGGAAAGCGCCTCCAGCGTGGGCGACGGTGAAATCAGCCTGCCGGGCTTGTCCAAGCGCGTGTACAACCTGACCGCGTACTACGAGCACAAAGGCTTCGAAGCACGCGTCAGCCAGCGTCGGCGCTCGGACTTCATCGGCGAAATCGGCAACTTCAACGGCAACCGCACGTTGCGCTACGTGGTCGGCGAAAACATCACCGACGCGCAGATCAGCTACAACTTCAGCGAAGCCAGCAGCCTGTCTGGCCTGACCCTGTTGCTGCAGGCAAGCAACCTCAGCAACTCCCCGTATCGCACGTACGCAGAAACCAAGGACCGCCCGCTGGAATACATCGAGTGGGGCCGCACCTTTGTGCTGGGTGTGAATTACAAGTTCTGAGCCATTGCAGGGATAAATGGCGCTGTTAGCCCCTCTCCCTCCGGGAGAGGGGTTGGGGTGAGGGTACGGATCCCACGCGAACACCCTCGGCATCCAAAAAGCCCTGCTTTCACCTCCTAATCGATCTCCCGACAGGAGCGATGATCTATTACGCGCCATGCAATCACGGCGTCTCGCTCTAGAACTTCGAAATCTCCACCAAGGAAAAGCCGCCGGCTAGACACCGGCGGCTTTTCTTTGAACAGCATTTTCCCTTCGGCTCGGATCGTCTGGTACAGGCTGGAAGGAATCGAGCGCAAGGCCCACACGCGCGCACTTCACGTCCTGCAGTTTCCGAGCGCCAGACATCCTATGAAATGTTAGCCGCGGCATCGCTTGGGAATATGCTTTCGCAATCGATTTTCATCAGGCAGCCGATTCTTCAAATTTGATCGACCAAGAGGAGATACCTAACCCTCTCCTACAGCGGCGCCACTACATAACTCATCTCGATTCGCCTACCAGGCACCGCGCATCGCATGCACGCCAACTCGGATCTAACACCCACCACAAAAAAGCGAGGCATCCCAAGGGAACGCCTCGCCGGTATCAATCAAACACACCCATCAAGCTTTCTGAAGCGGTAGCGTCACTCCCCGCCCATTGCACAAACCACAGCGTGCCTCGGCAAGCGCACGCGACCATGATCGATCACCCCGTGCTCCACCCCCGGCACATCGATCTGGCGCCATGCACCTGCAGGCAGTGCCAGCTCGGTGATGTCGGCAGACAAATTGAACGCCAACAGCATGACCTGGCCGGCATGCTCACGCCGGAACATCAGCACCGGCTCTGCGGTGTCGTAGAACGCGATCGCCCCTTCCCGCAAGGCCGGCATGCTTTTGCGCCAACTCAGGAATGCCCGCACGGCGCTCAGCACAGACTGGGCATCGTCCTGCTGCACACTCACTGCAGCCAGACGATGCGGCTCGGACAACGGCAGCCACGGCTTGCCGCTGGTGAAACCCGCCGACGGCGCATCGGTCCACGGCATCGGCGTACGGCATCCATCGCGCCCCTTGAAAGTTGGCCAGAACGTGATGCCATACGGATCCTGCAGATCCTCGAATGCCACATCCGCCTCGCCCAGCCCAAGCTCCTCGCCCTGGTACAGGCAAACCGAACCACGCAACGAACATAGCAGCGCCACCACCATGCGGGCGAACGCAGGCGACGCATCTTCGCCGCCCCAACGCGTTACCGCACGCACCACGTCGTGATTGGAAATCGCCCAGCACGGCCAGCCTTCCAGCATGGTCGCCTCGAGCCGGCTGACCGTTTCACGGATATAGGCAGCACTGTAATCCTGCACCAACAGCTCGAAGCTGTAGCCCATGTGCAGACGGCCCTTGGCGGTGTACTCGGCCGTGGTCGCCAACGAATCTTCCGAAGAAATCTCGCCCAGGCTTACCGCATTCGGATAGCGATCGAGCAGCGCACGCAGGCGCTCCAGGAACGCCAGGTTTTCCGGCTGCGTGTTGTTGAAGTAGTGATATTGATAGGCATACGGATTGTCCGCACTGAAGCCACGCCCTACCCGCTTGTCGGCCGGCTTGGCGGGGTTATCGCGCAGCTGCGCGTCATGGAAGCAGAAGTTGATCGCGTCCAGGCGGAAGCCATCCACTCCACGGTCCAACCAGAACCGCACATTGTCCAGGGTTGCCTGCTGCACCTCGGCGTTATGGAAATTGAGGTCGGGCTGATCGACCAGGAAGTTGTGCAGGTAGTACTGCTCGCGCCGCGGCTCCCACTGCCACGCCACACCACCGAATAGCGACAACCAGTTGTTGGGCGGCGTCCCGTCCTCGCGCGGATCGGCCCACACATACCAATCCGCCTTCGCGTTGGTCCGGTCCTGACGGCTTTCCTGGAACCACGCATGTTCGATCGAGGTGTGGCTCAACACCTGATCGATCATCACCTTCAGCCCGAGCGCATGCGCCTTGTCGAGCAGACGGTCGAAATCGTCCAGCGTCCCGAACAACGGATCCACCGCACGATAGTCTGCGATGTCATAGCCGAAATCGGCCATCGGCGACTTGAA
>JAAIGE0100272500.1_pt1 | contig 18553 bp, 6 predicted proteins | sample 6487951 | NCBI WGS metagenome assembly JAAIGE01 (sample SAMN13974128, study PRJNA590717) | phyllosphere metagenome | biome: tomato field; feature: multiple bacterial spot infested tomato fields; material: tomato leaves; isolation source: leaves from tomato fields | host: Solanum lycopersicum ...
CTTGAACAACACCGGCGTGGCTGACCTGGCGGGCAACACCGGGACCGGCACGACCAGTTCGGGCAACTTCACCATCGATACCATTCAGCCGACCGCCACCATTGTGGTCGCCGACAGTGCTCTGGCCATTGGTGAAACCTCGCTGGTGACCATCACCTTCAGCGAGGCGGTGACCGGCTTCACCAACGCCGACCTGGCGGTGGAAAACGGCACCTTGAGCGCGGTGAGCAGCAGCGATGGCGGTGTTACCTGGACGGCGACCTTTACGCCAACCACCGGTATCGCCGACAGCAGCAACCTGATTACTCTGGACAATACCGGCTTCGCGAACATTTCGGGCAACACCGGCAGCGGGACTACCGTCTCGAACAACTATGCCATCGATACCCTGCGTCCAACCGCCACCATCGTGGTCGCCGACAATGCGCTGGCCATTGGCGAAACCTCGCTGGTGACCATCACCTTCAGTGAAGCGGTGAGCGGTTTCACCAACGCCGACCTGACCATTGCCAATGGCACCCTGAGTGCGGTCAGCAGCAGCGACGGCGGCATCACCTGGACTGCGACCCTGACGCCGACAGCCAGTCTCTCCGATACCAGCAATGTCATTTCGCTGGATAACTCGGGTGTGATCGACCTGGCCGGCAACGCTGGCCAGGGCGTTACCACATCGAACAACTACGCCATCGACACCCTGCGTCCAACCGCCACCATTGTAATGTCGGACACTGTCCTTTCGGTCGGTGAAACCTCACAGGTGACCATCACCTTCAGCGAAGCGGTGAGCGGTTTCACCAATGCCGACCTGAGTGTGCCCAATGGCACTCTGAGTGCGGTGAGCAGCAGCGATGGCGGTATCACCTGGACCGCCACCTACACGCCGAACATCAATGTGGCAGACAGTACCAACCTGATTACCTTGAATAACACCGGCGTGACTGACCTGGCGGGTAACACCGGGACCGGCACGACCAACTCGGGCAACTTCACCATCGACACCATGCAGCCGACCGCTACCATCGTGGTCGCCGACAGTGCTCTGGCCATTGGTGAAACCTCGCTGGTGACCATCACGTTCAGCGAAGCGGTGAGCGGTTTCAGCAACGCCGACCTGACGGTGGAAAACGGTACCTTGAGTGCGGTGAGCAGCAGCGATGGCGGTATCACCTGGACGGCGATCTTTACGCCGACTACGGGTATCACTGACAGCAGCAACCTGATCAGCCTGGACAACACCGGCTTTGCGAACGCTTCGGGCAACATCGGCAGCGGGACCACGGTCTCGAACAACTACGCCATCGATACCCAGCGCCCGACTGCCACGATCGTGGTCGCCGACAACGTGCTTGGCATTGGCCAAAGTTCGCTGGTGACCATTACCTTCAGCGAGGCGGTGAGCGGTTTCACCAACGCCGACCTGACCGTGGCCAACGGCACCTTGAGCGCGCTCAGCAGCAGCGACGGCGGCGTCACCTGGACCGCGACCCTGACGCCGACAGCCGGTGTCAACGCAGCCAGTAACGCCATCATTCTCGATACTTCGGGCGTGTCCGACGCTGCGGGTAACGCAGGCAGCGGTACCAGCACATCCGGCAATTATGTCATCGACTCCTCTCGCCCGACGGCGAGCATTGTGATTGCCAACCCGAATCTGGGGATTGGCCAGACCACACAGGTGACTTTCACCTTCAGTGAGCCGGTCACCAACTTCGATCTTTCGGACCTCAGCGTGGCCAATGGCACGCTGTCCAACCTGGTCACCAGCGATGGCGGCCAGACCTGGACCGCGACCCTGACCCCGACTGCCAACATTTCCGATGCCAGCAACTTCATCGTCATGGACAGCAGCAACGTCACGGATCTGGCAGGCAACGCTGGCACTGGCGTGGCCAACTCGGCCAATTACAGCATCGACGGGACGCGTCCGACGGTTTCCAGCATCGTGCTGGCCAACCCGAACCTGACCACGGGCCAGACTTCTCAGGTGACGTTCACCTTCAGCGAGCGGGTCAGCAACTTCGATCTTTCCAACCTGAGTGTGGCCAACGGCACGCTGTCCAACCTGGTCACCAGCGATGGCGGCCAGACCTGGACCGCAACCCTGACGCCGAACGCCAATACCAACGATCCGAGCAACTTCATCACCCTCGACAGCAGTACGGTGACCGATCTGGCGGGTAACACTGGCGTTGGCATCGTCAACTCCGCCAACTACGCGGTTACCACGCAGTCCCAGGGCGGCGATCCGCAGTTCCGGATTGCCGATTCGGTCCCGTTGATCAGCCAGCCTAACCTGCCATTGCAACCGCAATTGTTCGGCCCGCCTACCGGCAATCTGGGTTCGCCATTGAGTTTCGCGCCGCTGTTCGAGCAGCGCACCACGGGCGGTGACCTGCCGCCAGTGGGCAATATCTTTATCACTAACGGTGCGCTGGCACCCAGCTTCATTGCTCAAGTCTTCACGTCCACCAGCGTCAACGGTGTCGGTTCGGGTGCCGGTTTCCTGGGCTTTGGCAATGGCGAGGGCAGCGTGTTCGGCAACAGCACCTTCTCGACACTGTTCAGTCGCGAAAGCGCTGCGGACACGTCGACGACAGGTTCTTTCGACAATGCAGGCGGTCGTGGGCTGAGTGATTCGTCACAAGGCATACGCAACGGTTTTGGCGCGCTGACGCTGGATCAGCAATTGCAACAGCTCAAGGACAGCGAGCAAAAACAGCTGCATGAACTAGCATGGGCTTTGGGGAAAGCCGGTATCAGTGAAGTGCAGGCCTGAGACAAGGTTTGAGTTGTGCGCCGGCCAGTGTCGGCGCTTATAAAAAAGAATGGGTAGTCAGGGGCGGTCGGAAGGATGAAAAGAAGTCAGAAGTTGTTCAGCGTCAGCCTGCTGGCGCTGGTAATCAGTGGTTGTGCCGTCACCAGCCAACCGATCGACCGTAGCGTCAGTGAGCAGCGTGCCAAAAACGATCTGCAACAGATGTACAAGGACCAGGAGCCGCTGAACGGTCCCTTGACCCTGCACCAGGCCATGGCCCGCGCAGTCAAGTACAACCTTGAAGCGCGTCTGAAAATCATGGAAGAAGCCTTGGCCAAGCGTCAGCTGGACCTTGCCAGCTTCGACATGCTGCCACGCATGGCCCTGTCTGCAGGTTACGCCGGACGCAGCAACGTCAGCGCGTCCAGCAGTGAAAGTGTCGAGACCGGTACCCAGTCTCTGGAACCGTCGACTTCCCAGGATCGCAGCCGCCGTGTCGCCGACCTGACCATGGTCTGGAACGTCCTCGACTTCGGTGTCAGCTACATCAGTGCCAAGCAGCAGGGCGACCAGCGTCTGATCGTTCAGGAGCGCCGTCGCAAAGTCGTCAATACCATCGTTCAGGACGTGCGCTCGGCCTATTGGCGTGCAGTGGCCGCAGAACGCCTGCTGAAACAGATCGACAGCCTGATGGCCCGCGTCGAACAGGCTCAAGGCAACAGCGAGAAAATGAGCGCGCAGCGCGTGGGTGATCCGGTTCAGGCGCTGAGCTACCAGCGTTCATTGATCCAGGCGACCCGCCAGCTTGAAGAACAGCGCAAGGCGCTGTCGCTGGCCAAGACCGAACTGGCCACCCTGATCAACCTGCCTCTGGGCAGTGAGCTGACCCTGGCAACCCCGGACGATTACTCGATTCCGGAGCTCAAGGTCGACATGAGCGTGCTGGAACACGAAGCGCTGGCCAGCCGCCCGGAATTGCGCGAGCAGGATTACCAGACCCGCATCAGCTCTGCCGAAACCCGCAAGGCCATGCTGCGCCTGTTGCCGGGCCTGGAATTCTCTGCCGGTGGTCATTACGACAGCAACTCCTTCCTGGTCAATGACAAATGGGCCGACATGGGCGTCAAGGTCACCTGGAACCTGTTCAACGTGATTTCCGCGCCAGCGGCCATCGATGTGGCCAAGGCCGGTGAAGAAGTCGCCGCCGCGCGTCGTCAGGCCATGTCGATTGCCGTGCTGGCCCAGCTCTACGTGGCCAACGCCAACTATCGCGAAGCCATGCGTCAGTTCAAGACCAGCCAGCAACTGTCGGACATCGACGGCGAAATCGTTGGCCAACTGCGCAACCGCTACAAGGCAGCCGGCATTGGCGAACTGGACCTGATCCAGGGCGAACTCAACACCCTGCAAGCCGACCTGCGCCGTGACCTGGCTTACGCCGACCTGCGCAATGCCTATGGTCAGATCTTCGCCAGTGCCGGGCTTGACCCACTGCCGCAGCAATTGCCTTCGACCGATGTTCAAGTGATCGCAGGTGCTCTGGCTTCGCGCGAAAACCAATGGTCGGCGGGTAATATCGCCGAGCCTGTAAAAGCAGCTCAAGTGCAGGCCAAGTAACCGGATTCATGCTTCCGGCCTGTTCCCGCCTGTCTGTAACAGTAGATTTGCCTCTGCTGTTACAGGCGCTTTCGCGTATTGCCGATACGGCCTGGGCCGCGCACTTCAATGCCGGTTACTACGACGGGCAGTGGTCGGGTGTCGCGCTGATTTCCGCTGCCGATGCCCTGACCGAATTGTCCTCAGGTGCAGGCGACCCCATCACCCGCGATCCATGGCGAGCCGACGAGCGTTGGGCCAAAGCCCTGCGCGACTTGCCGCTGGAGATTCGTAGCGCCCGCCTGCTGCGACTCGGACCGGGCAGCCGGATTCACGAACACCGCGATTACGATCTGGGTGGACCGCAGGCGGACCTTCGCTTGCACATCCCCTTGCTCAGCTCGCCGGACGTGGATTTCATGCTGGACCGCCAGCGTATCCCGATGAATGCGGGCGAGTGCTGGTTTCTCGATCTGGCCCGACCTCACAGCGTCGATAACTGGGGACAGCAGGAACGGATTCATCTGGTGCTCGACTGCCGACCCAATGCCTGGCTGCAACAGCAGATCGAAGCCGGTTTATCCACAACCCCGCCTGCAGGCCAAGGCCGGGCAGTCGAAGCTTTTGCACAGTTCCGTGCCTTGCTGGAGCGAGAGCCCGAACTGTGCCGTGCCTTGCAGGCCGAGCAGGACACCGAAACCTTCATCGCTCTGACCCTGACGCTGGGTGCCAGGCATGACCTGCCGTTTGGCCGCGAAGACGTGCGCGCCGCGATGCGGCTGGGCCGCAATCAGTGGAACCGGCAATGGACAGCCTGAAGGACTGGTTGCCGATCCGCATCTGGCAGGACGCCGAAGAATGGCGGGTGGACTGGTGCTGGTTTGGCGACCGCAAGCTTGATCAGCCGTTCTTTCGCGATGCCGTCGAGGATGCCCTGCGCTTGCCGTTCAATCAGGCCTTTCGGCGCGAAACCCCATTGGCAGTGTTGTGCGAGTGGCAGATGCCGGCAGTCGAACCCGGTGCGTTCATCTATCACGCTTCACGCTGCGGCTCGACCCTGATCGGGCAGATGCTGGCGCAACTCGACGAGATGATTGTGATCTCCGAGCCGCCGCCTCTGGATACGCTGTTGCGAGGTGCGCTTGATCCCGCTGTCCGGCGCGCCGCCCTGCGCGGTTTGCTCGCGGCTTACGGCCAACGGCGACTTGGCTGTGAGCAGTCGCTGGTGATCAAGCTGGACGCGTGGAACATCGGCGAACTGCCGCTGCTGCACGCCTGCTTTCCTGAGGTCCCGTGGCTGTTCGTGTATCGCGACCCTCTGGAAATCGCCGTTTCCCATCTGCGCATGGCAGGTATGCACATGGTGCCGGGGATCATCGGCCCCTGCGCGCTGGACGGAGAAGGCCTGACCGATTCCCGCGAAGACTATATCGCCCAGCGCCTGGGCCGAACGCTCGAGCTTGGCCTTGAACACTGCCGTGCCCTCAATGGCCTGCCGCTGAATTACCGTGAATTGCCCGGCGCGATGGACGGCCATCTGGCTGATTTCTTCGGACTTGATGTTGCGCAACGCAGCAAGGCGCTTTCAGCCGCAGGCCAGCATGCCAAACAGCCAGCCCGGGCATTTGTCGCCGACAGCCAGGACAAGCATCGCGAGGCCACCGACCTGCTCAGGGACCGAGTAGCATACTGGACCCGCACGCCCTGCGAGGCGCTGGAAGTCTTGCGGGGTGAGCGCAGCCTCAGCAGGCAGGCATAAGCTCGGTAGTAATACACCTATCCATTATTGGCCCGGGATCAGAATGTCCCGGGCATCGCTGTGAATGTTCAACAGGAAATCCAGGTATGGCTGCGCGCAAAAGAACATTGTGGGGCGACGTGAAATTCATTGTGCTGGCCGTCATCTTTTTACTGATAGCCGTCCCCGGCAGCTTTGCGGCTTACCGGCTTATATGGACCGATGCGACGCTTTGTCTGGCCGAAGGGAAAGTGCTTAGTGATGAAGAGCATCGGCAGCGTTTTCTTGAGAGTCTGGTCAGGCGAGGTGTTGATAATGCTTATATATATAAAGAGCATGATGGCAATACGCATTTGAAGGCGGGAATTATCTATGATGGTAAATCCTATGATCTTATTCGGACTGTTCGTTCTTCAAAAGGAAATGGTAAGTCGTTTGAGGAAAATTTTGGAATAAAAAAGATAGCCCCTGTTAGCGGCAAGTCTGAGTTTGAGTATCCTCATGAGCCTTTTGTGTTAGTGACCTATTTTGATGCGCAAAGTGGTTCGTCTACATTCGTTTCTTCCCAAGATGTAGTCGTGCTAAAAGATTGGCGTGGGTTGCGTGAGAAGATAGGTTTATATGATCGTTTTCGTGGGTTCGGGACTAAGTTTTACGAAGTTACATTTAGTATGTTGAGTGTCGAGTGTTGTGGGAATAATAGATACAGTCAGACTGAAGAGATGTATAGCGACAGAAAGGAGTTTTTTTACAAGGATGCGATGAGTTCTATCGAAAAAGGTTCTATGACTCGCACGGCTGTTGCTGCCTCATCTAACTGTGGAGAGGTTCTGACTGGTGAGGGTGATAATGGAATTGCTACTCGGATAATAACGTGGATAACTGTTAGGGATAAGCGATGAGTATGCCAACCAGCGAAGTAATCGTATCTAGATATCTATTCGATGAGGATACGCCTCCTGACGATCTTAAAGACGAAAAACTTATCCGCCCCAAGGATGCTGTGGGGAGAGAGTTTTCTGTTGATATTAATGAATACATGACCATCGGAGCCGGTCGCTTCGTTGGTGTTGAGGAATTTAGATATGTACGTAATTTTCTAAGTGGACAGGATAGCGCCTACTTAAGTGATGGTAAAAAGCTGGCTCCCGGGGTTTACAGTACGCTAGACCTCTTGCGTGAGTATTTCATCACAGAAGACAAATCACGCTTATCTGTTAGCGGCTACTATCGAGGTGTAGACGAGCCGGACTATGCGGATCGAGCTTATGTATTTGGTACGGGTGCATATAGAATTAATGATGACGCAGTTTTTATCGTTAATGAAGATGGCTCAAGGTCTATTTCCAATATCTATGTCAAGCCAGAAAAAGATGATTTTGATTATGAAGGTAAAGGTTTTCTGGCAGATATAACTAATGCTTTGACAGAGAGTGAGATTGACCCTTCCGGAATTGGCAGGAAGGTTCCTATAGTTTTCACTGGAACAGTTACCGATAGACAGAGTTTTACCAGTGCCGACTGGGCTTCGCTGGAAGCATTGAGTCGCGAAAAGGAAAGGGTCGAGGCCGAAAATAAACTCCTGCTTCTTACCGGTTCACCGGGGTTCGCCGCACAGTTTGCAGCCATTCTTGGACGGCTGGTAACTAACGATATCATTACCTACGAAGACAGTGACGGTCGGTATGTTGTCTATGACGGTAGAGATATCAATAACAACGGTGTCATCGACCCTTACAAGCTGAATAACGTCACCGAACTCATCATGAGTAAAGGTGCAGCCGTTATAGCCGGCAACGGCAACGACACCCTTTATGGAACAAACTACTCAAACGACGAACTCTACGGTGGTGCCGGGAACGATCAGCTCGATGGTCGCAAAGGTGCTGACCGCATGCTCGGCGGATCGGGAGACGATACCTATACCGTGGATGACGAGGGTGACACGGTTGTCGAAAAGGCAGGTGAGGGTACGGATACCGTCAAGTCCAGTGTCGAGTTCAGTCTGGCCGATGAGTTTGAGAATCTGGAGCTGACAGGAACTGCCAGCATCAATGGAACAGGCAATAACCTCGACAACCGTATCCTGGGCAACTCGGGAAGTAACGTTCTGCGAGGAGAGGGCGGCAACGATTACATTTCGGGTAACTCCGGAAACGATACGATTGATGGCGGCGCCGGGAACGACACACTCATTGGTGGCTATGGCAGCGACGTGCTGGAGGGTGGGGATGGCAATGACATTCTGCAAGGCAGTGAAAGCGGTGACAGAGGCAGTTCCGACTCCGATACGCTGAACGGAGGTGCAGGCTTCGATATCTACAAGGCGCAGTCCCATGACGTCATCTTCGACTCTGATGGCAGCGGAGGCGTCTATCTTGAGAACCGCCGACTCACCGGCGGCAAGCGCAAAGAGGAAGATCCTGAAGACACCTATTACGGTGACGGCAATACCTATGTGCTCAAGAACGGCATCCTGACCATCAACGGCAGCCTGACCGTCAATGCGTTCAAGAACTATGACCTCGGCATTGCTCTGGAACTCGAGGACGAAGAGGAGGAAGAAGCTCCCGAGACTGACGATGCTGAAAACCGTACTTCCCCCATTGTTCTCGACCTTGACGGTGACGGCATTGAAACGCTTGCGGTCGGTGCGAGTTATTTCGATCTCGATAGCGACGGCCTGAGCGAGATGGCTGGCTGGGTCAGCCCCGACGACGGTCTGCTGGTACATGATCGCAACGGTGACGGCCGTATCAGTAACGGTACCGAACTGTTCGGTAACCACAGTCTGCTGAACAATGGGCAGACAGCCGGGAATGGATATCAAGCCCTGGCCGAATACGACAGCAATGGCGACGGCATTATCAACGCCCAGGACGCCTCCTATGCCAAGTTGCAGGTCTGGCGCGATCTCAACGGAAACGGCACCAGTGATATCGGAGAGTTGCAAAGCCTGACTGATGCTGGCGTGGTGTCGATCAGCACAGGCTACACCGATTCAAGCCATGTCGACGCCCATGGACATGAGCACCGCCAAGTCAGCACCATCATGCTGGCCAACGGCATGGCATCGACTGCGGCGGACGTCTGGTTCAAGGTTGACGCCTCCAAGCGCGTCAACAGCGGGGACATCGCGCTCACTGACGATGTCTATTTCCTGGCCAACGCCAAGGGGTTTGGCAAGGTGCAAGATCTGCATCAGGCCATGGTGCTCGACCCTGAACTGAAGACTCTGCTCGCCCAGTACGTATCCGCTACCGACGCGGCCAGCCGCGACCAGTTACTGGACAACCTGATCTATCGTTGGGCCGGAGCGCAGGATGTCGATCCCTTCAGCCGTGATCCCAAGAAGATCTATTCCCATGTGATGGACGCACGTCAGCTTGTCACCCTCGAAAACCTGGTGGGCCATGCCTACATGGGGCTCTGGTGCTGGGGGGAACGCGATCCCAACCCGCACGGGCAGGCTGCTCCGGTCCTGGTGGCCGAGTATCTTGAATTCAAACGCTTCACGGCAGCGCAGATCCTGGCCCAGACCGAATATGCCAGTGAACTGGACATTATCCGCTCTGCGTTCGGCTCGGATGCCCATGGTATTTCTGTCGACTGGGATGAGCTCAAGGGCAAGCTGAATGGATTGCTTGCCAATGGGCAGAGTGATCGTATCCGTGGGGTCATCCAAGTGCTGACTGATCTGGGGACATACTCCCCTGCTTACAGGGCTCAGCGCGATGCCATGTTCCAAGCCGTGGCTGCATCCAGCCTTGGCCTGGCGCCGTTCTTTGATTTCTCCAGCCTCATAGGCACGGCTGGAAACGATACGCTTTATGGCTCGGGTTATGGCTCTCTTTTCTATGGCATGTCAGGTAATGACAGGCTGTATGGCGGCATGAACGGCGATAGCTATCACTTTGCGCGCGGGCATGGCAATGACACGATCCTGGACCGGGGAGGCCTGGATCAGATCGTCTTTGCGCAAGGTATTGCCTCCAGTGATCTTGTGTTCTCGCGTAATGTCACGACAGTCTGGATTCATGTCAGAAATACCGATGGCAGTGATGCTGGCTCATTGCAGATCGATAACTTTTTCAATTTTGATGGTTCGCTGGATTTTGGTGCCATCGAGTTCATTCGCTTCGATGATGGCAGCAGTCTTAACCAGCAGCAGATCCTGACGCTGTTGACTTCTGCTTCGTTGACCCAGGGGAACGATCTGGTTTTTGGCACTGTGATCGATGACACCATTGACGCACTTGCCGGCAATGACAACATCCATGGCCTGGGGGGGAACGATCAGTTAGCCGGCGGGGCTGGCGATGATGTGGTGATGGGCGACGACGGCAATGACGTCCTGACTGGCGGTATTGGTAATGATGTCTTGATCGGAGGACGTGGCAGCGACACCTATGTATTCGAGACCGGTCATGGTCATGATGTGATCGACAACGCTGCCGACTCGACCGAGCTGAAGCGTGACCGGCTGATGTTCGGTGCCGGTATCGAGCCGGAATCAGTGATCGCCAGGCGTAAAGGCGATGACCTGCTCCTGCAGATATCCGCGAATGACAGCATTCGCTTGACCCGTTACTTTGCAGCCGAAGCGGGCGATGGCACGGCAGTCGATGAAGTCGTCTTCCACGACGGCACGCTCTGGGGCATTGCCGACATCAAGCGCAAGGTTCTGGAGGCGGGAGCCGACAACGACGAACTGCTGGGCTATGCCTCGAACGATGTACTGAATGGTCTGGGCGGTGACGACTTTATCGCCGGATACGGCGGCAACGACACCCTGTTCGGTGGTGACGGGCAGGACTATATCGATGGCGGTGTCGGGAACGACAGTCTGGCAGGCGAGGCCGGTAACGACCATCTATACGGCGGTGAAGGTAATGACCTGCTGGATGGTGGTGACGGCAATGACGGAATGGACGGGGGGGCCGGTGATGATACCTTGCTCGGCGGTGCCGGTGATGACAACCTGAGTGGAGGTGCTGGCCGCGACATGCTTCAGGGCGGTGCTGGTAACGATTATCTGGACGGCGGTGCCGGGGACGACTTCCTGGCGGGCGGTGAAGGTAATGATCGTCTCGACGGGGGCAGTGGCACCAACAGCTACCTGTTTGCCCGCGGCGGTGGCCAGGACATCATCATGGATGCCTACGAAAATGTGGTCACCATTTACCTGTCCGACCTGCCTCTGGAAAACCTGGTGTTCCGTCGCAACGGCACCAGCCTGGATATCTCTTTCCCGGACAGCCCGCAGGACTTGCTGTCGCTCGCATACTTCTTCAACAACGAAACGCCCTCCGGTGGCATTCACCTGCATTACGGAGATGGGCTTGAGGCTGTCATCAGCCCGGAACAACTGCATCTGTTGACCCTGGAGGGCACCGAAGCTGCCGACCTGATCCAGGCCTATTCCGGTAACGATCTGATCGAGGCACGTGGTGGCGACGATGAGGTGTATGCCGGTGCCGGTAATGACAGCATCGATGGTGGGGAGGGCAACGATTATATCGACGCCGGTGATGGCGACGATACGTTGCTGGGGGGCAACGGTAACGACACCCTGCTGGGTGGTCTGGGCGACGATGTGCTCACTGGTGGCAGTGGCAATGACCGCATGGACGGTGGCGACGGCAATGACCAGTATTTATTCGCCGCTGGCTGGGGCGATGACATCATTTTCAACAGCGTCGGTAGCGATAGCGTGCATTTCAGCGGCGTAGCGCCGACTGACCTGCTGCTACGCCGCGATGGCCTGGATTTGCTTGTCATTCATCAGGTTACTGGCGACCGGCTCCGTATCCAGGGCCAGTTCTCCTATCAGGCCGGGCAGCCCGGAGCGACAGCGGTCGGGCAGTTCGTCTTCGACAATGCCATGGTCTGGGATTTCGAGGCGCTCAGGCTCAAGGCCATTGAAGGCTCCGACAAGGATGACGCCATCCTGGGCCACGCTGACAATGATGTGATTGAGGCGGGCGCTGGCAATGACTATGTCGATGCCGCGGAAGGTGATGACGTAGTGGCCGGAGGTGACGGCAATGACACGCTCTATGCCGGTGGCGGGAATGACACTCTGCATGGAGACGACGGCGACGACCTGCTGATCGGCGGTGCAGGCTTTGACACACTGCATGGCGGCGCGGGCAACGACACCCTTCGTGGCTACGGTCTGCTGGATGGCGGCACCGGAAATGACTTGATCGAAGGCAGTGGCGAACTGCTTGGCGGAGATGGAGAGGACATTCTGCGAGGCCAGGGCAATGACATATTGTCAGGCGGTGCGGGCAATGACGTTCTGGAGGCCTACAGCAATCCCTGGATTCGCAATACAAACACGCTTTCCGGCGGTACGGGAGATGACACGCTATACGGCTCCTTTGGTGACGACACCTATCTTTTCAATCTGGGTGATGGCCTGGATCTGCTGATCGAGCGTCGTGCCGAGCAGGCCTATAGCAATATCGCGCCGTCCTTTGACATCTTGCGTTTCGGCGAAGGCATCAGCGTCCAGAGCCTGAGTTTCGTCCGGACCGGCAACGATCTGCTCATCAGCCACAGCAACGGCACAGACGCCATTACCGTACAGAACTGGTATCAGGAGCCGAGCGAGCACTTCAAGCTGGAACGCCTGGAGTTCGCCGATGGCTCCGTGCTCAGCGGCAGCGATGTCGAGGCGCGCGCCATTACCCTGGGAACCAGCGGTAACGACACGCTCATGGGTTATCGCAATCAGGATGACCGCATTTATGGTGGTGCCGGCGATGACCAGATCTGGGGCCAGGCGGGCAATGACCTGCTGGTGGGCGGTGACGGTGCGGACTACCTCGACGGAAGTATCGGCAGCGACCGTCTTGAAGGCGGCACAGGTAACGATTCGCTGATCGGAGGGCAGGGCGCGGATGTCATGCTCGGCGGGGCGGGCGACGACTATTACGCGGTCGATAACGTCAACGATCAGGTGATCGAACTTGCGAACGAAGGCGATGATTTTATTCGTACCACGGTCAGCTATACGCTCGGTGCCCATGTCGAACGTATGGCCTCCGATGGATCGGCGAATCTGGTTCTGACCGGTAACGAACTGGCCAACGGCTTGTGGGGTAATGCTGGCGACAACGTGCTGGCTGGCCTGCTGGGCAACGACTATCTCTCCGGTGGTACAGGTAACGATGTCTATGTGTTCAACCTGGGCGATGGTCAGGACACTATCGACAACACCGACGTTATAGGCGCAGTCGATACGCTGCGTTTCGGTTCGGGGATCAGCGATAACGACGTCCTGGCTTTCCAGCAGGGCGAACATCTGTTCCTGAAGATCAAGGGGGCCAATGACCAGATAGCCCTGTTGAGTTACTACTCGGCCAATACTGTCAGCAACGGCGTCACTGTTGACAAGAAGATCGACCGGGTTGAGTTCGCCAACGGTGTTGTCTGGGATCAAGCCAGATTGCAGGAGGTCGCGAGCCGGGCTGCCAGCAACAAAGCCCCGGTAGTCAACGCCAGCGTCCCATCCTTGACGGCGAGCCAGGGTGCGGCTTTCAGCTACACCATTGCTGAAAATACCATTACCGACCCTGATGCCTGGGACTCCATCACCTACAGCGTGAAAATGAGGGACGGCTCCGACGTTCCCGCCTGGCTTAAATTCGATGCCAAGACCCGGACGCTTTCCGGCACACCTTCGGCATCTGACGTGGGAAGCCTGCAGTTCATCCTGTGGGGCACGGACAACTACGGCTATGCCGCCGGCACCTATGCCAACCTGACCGTTACGCTGCCCAACCAGGCTCCCAGAGTTGCCAACGCGCTGGCGGACCAGAGCGTGGCAGAGGGAGCGCTCTTGTCTTATACCGTGCCAAGCGGCGCGTTTACCGACCCCGACAGCGGCGATACGTTGACCTACACCGCGACTCTGGCAGATGGCAGCGCATTGCCTTCCTGGCTGACATTCAATGCGTCTACCCGTCAGTTCAGCGGTACGGCACCGACCTCGGCCACCGGTACGACGAGCGTCAAAGTCGTTGCCAGAGACAAGGGCGGGCTGACCGCTTCGGATGTCATGGACATCGTTGTGACCGTGCAGAACCTGACGCTGAACGGTACATCTGGAGCCGATACCCTTACCGGTCGCTCGGGCAACGATACCTTGAGCGGGGGAGCTGGCAACGACACTCTGACCGGCAATGCGGGCAATGACCGACTCGATGGTGGCGCGGGCAATGACACGATGCGGGGAGGTACCGGCGACGATACCTATGTGGTGGATTCGGCCTCCGATGTAGTAACCGAAAACGCAGCAGAGGGTAACGACACCGTGGAATCCAGCGTGACCTTGACCCTGGGCGCCAATGTCGAGAACCTGATCTTGACCGGTACTTCGGCTATCAACGGTACGGGGAATACTCTGGACAACATCCTCACCGGTAACAGTGCAGTCAACACCCTGACGGGAGGCGCGGGCAACGACCGTCTGGACGGTAAGGCCGGTGCTGACCGACTCATCGGCGGTGCGGGTAACGACACTTACGTGGTGGACAATACCAGCGACACCATCACCGAGAATGCCAGCGAAGGAACCGATACTGTCGAATCCAGCGTGACCTGGACTCTGGGCAACAACCTTGAAAACCTGACGCTGACAGGTACTGCCGCGCTTAATGGTACAGGCAATGCCCTGGACAACATCCTTACCGGTAACAGTGCGGTCAACACCCTGACGGGGGGAGCAGGCAACGACCGCCTGGACGGCAAGGCGGGTGCCGACAGGCTCATCGGAGGAGCGGGTAACGACACCTATGTAGTGGACAATACCGGCGACATCATCACCGAAAATGCCAATGAGGGAACCGACACCGTCGAATCCAGCGTGACCTGGACCTTGGGCGCCAACCTGGAAAACCTCACTCTGGTCGGCACTTCAGCCATCAACGGCACGGGCAATGCCCTTGCCAACGTCCTCAGTGGCAACGCTGCGGCCAATATCCTGACCGGTGGCGCGGGCAACGACACCTATATTCTGGGACGAGGCTATGGCGTCGATACCGTGGTCGAGAATGATTCGACCAGCGGCAATACCGACGTTGCTTCTTTCATGGAGGGCATCGCTGCCGATCAGCTCTGGTTCCGCAAGGTGTCCGGTACCAACAATCTGGAAGTCAGCATCATCGGAACCTCCGATGCACTGGTAATCAAGGATTGGTACGCAGGTAATGCCACTCATGTCGAACAGTTCAAGACCAGTAATGGCAAGACACTGCTCGACAGCAAGGTGCAGGGGCTGGTGGATGCGATGGCAGCGTTCTCGCCGCCTGCGGCTGGTCAATTGACCTTGCCGGATAACTACAAGGAGCAGTTGTCATCGGTGATTGCGGCCAACTGGCAGTAAGCACTCTGCCTCATAGCCAACCCGCCTGATGGCGGATTGGTTATGAGGACTTGACGGTACACGGAAGACGCAATGTCTTCCGGGAAGCTGAGCCGATTATTTTGCCTATTCGGCTCATATGGTGAGCCGAATAGCGCTATTATTCGGCTCACACCCGAGAGCTTTCCCATGAACGAACCCCTCAACTGGATCTGGCAACACCCGGACTGGCCGCATTTTCGCTGGCAAGCGGAGCCTTTGGTGGCATTGCTGCGTGCTTGCTCCCAGGCTCAGGGCCGGTTGCTGGGCATGCTCAATGCAGCCGGTGCGGATACCAGCGCGCAGACTGAGCTGGATGCCTTGCTGCAGAACATCATCACTTCATCGGCCATCGAGGGCGAGCAACTGAATGTAGGCTCGGTGCGTTCCTCGCTTGCCAGACGTCTTGGGCTTGAGGGTGGTCAACAGACCAACCCGCGTAGCGAAGGCCTGGCAGAACTGATGCTCGATGCCACGCAACAACATCAGCCCGCGCTGAGCCTTGAACGTCTATTGCACTGGCATACCTTGTTGTTTCCAGAGCCGCAATCGCTCATGACTCACAGTATTCGGGTGGGAAGCCTGCGAGGCGAAGAGCCCATGCAAGTGGTTTCCGGACGCATCGATCAACCCACCGTGCATTTTGAAGCGCCGCCACGTCAGGGTCTGGAAGGACAATTGCAGGCATTTCTGGACTGGTTCAATACCAGTCGTTCCGATGTCAGCCTTGATCCTCTATTGCGTGCAGGGCTGGCGCACTTCTGGTTCGTGACTCTTCATCCCTTCGACGATGGCAACGGACGTCTGACGCGAGCAATCACCGATCTGGCGCTGGCTCAGGCTGAAAACCAGTCGATTCGTTTTTACGCCATGTCTGCCAGCATTCTTGCCGCCCGCAAGGAGTATTACCTGATTCTGGAGCGCAGCCAGAAAGACGGCCTGGATATCACGCCATGGCTGCAATGGTTCCTTCAGACCTTGCTGCATACTCTGGAGCAGGCGATAAACCGCATCGACCGGGTTCTGGCAAAAGCACGTTTCTGGCAACAGCACCGGGATAAAAGCCTTGCAGCGGAGCAGGTCAAAGTCCTGAACCGCTTGCTGGACGGGAACCTGCTGGCCGACAAGCCGGGCTTTGAAGGCGGCATCAGTGCCGCGCAATATCAGGCCGTTGCCAAAGTCAGTAAAGCCACGGCCACCCGGCATCTGGCCGATCTGCTGGCAAAAGGCTGTTTGCAGAAACTGCCGGGAGGCGGGCGCAGTACGCGGTATGAGGTGAGTCGGGGTTAAACGATCAGCCTGTTTCGCGAATGAATCGGCTTTGTCCTCTTCATTCGCGAAGCAGATTACTGGCTTTTTGCAACATTGAGCTTGAGCGGTACCGTCAGGGTTCCTCCCCAGTTCGGGTCATAAGCTGCCCTTATGCCCAGCCGTAGGACGCCTTCGTAATCATCGTCGGGCAGAGGCAATATATTGTCTATTTGGTGATAGCTCAGCTTCCAGTAGACATTGTGATCATTGCCCAGACAGGTGGAAATTCCATGCATGGGGCCTTCGCCAGGACATTCTCCATGCCTGAGGGTACCGCGCAGGACGACCGGGTAAGGCACCCTTTTGCTGCCGACGACCAGGGTGGTCAATCGTGTGTAGCTTTCCCCCTCCACCATCTGAAGTGCGGTCGGTCCTTCTTCATGGCCGTAGGCAACCAGTCCGATGGAATGCTTGAGCAGGGGAACGGGGATTTTTCCTTCGATGACCGGGTTGGCAGAAATGGTCCATTGCGAGGAATACTGAACGGACGGTTTTATCGGCTCGGGTAGTTTGAGGTCGGCGATGGCCTGCTTCGCCGTGTCGCTGTAGGTGAACGACCATTTGTCAAAGAAATCACGTAGATCCCTGCCAACTATCCGGCTGCTATTGAGCGCAAACCAGTCGATCTTTTTCTGGTCTGTGGAAAAGTCGTTAGCATTCTCTCCACGGTTATAGGCAGTGCGAAAGTCTTTTGCGAGCTGCGCATGCCAGTCAGGAAAGGAAGTGTACAACTGGGCGAGCATCAACAATGTTCTGTCGGCGGGATTATCGGGAACTTCAGGTGGACCATCCGCTGCCAGAAAGCGCCCTACAGCTTCTGGATCAGAAGTGACGAACGCCCCGAATCGCGGATGACACCGCTCGAAGTTTGCGGTTTTCTTGCCGGTCAGCATCTGACAGGCTTCGAGTGAAAACAGGTTATTGCTGATCTCGGTAAGATGGTTCCATTTCCATGCCAATTGATTCTGGTGACCATATTCATGCCAGTCTCCCCAGTGACTGGCTATCCGGTCCCCACCGAAGTCTATGCCGACCAGGCCATTATAATAATGAGACACACAACATGTATTGAAACTGGCCTGATACATGGAAAGGGCCAATGTATCGAGAGGATTATCGGTTTGCCAGCTGAAACCGTTGAACTGATCATAACGGGTCGTGATGATCAGATGTTCCTGCATCATGCTTTCTATATCTTTATCGGCATGGAACAAGGCGACGGCGGCAGGAAAGTTCATCACGGTTCTGCCATTGAACAGGTAGACCTGCCCCGAGGGATCGGGCGATTTTGCCAGTGTGGGCCACTCGCCCGGTGGTGTGATCCCGGAAAGATAGAGGGCCGATTGTTTAGTGGGCGTTGAGGTACTGATCGTGACGGTTTTTCCCCAACTGTTCCAGTTGTTCATGTTCTTGCCCGCGTCTACACAGGCAAGCATCAATATACCAGGGCGGTCGGCCGTATAGGTATGGCTCGAGTTTCGGCTCAACGCCATTTTGTTGGTTTCATTGTCGCCATAAGGCTTGTCAAAGTTGGAAAAGGTGTGTGCAGAACAACGAGTCAGCAGGCTGGGAAAGTCTTTGACGTCAAGGTCGATACTGTCCCCGACCGCCAGATAGACATGAGTCGGTATGTAGATATCTCTGCGCTGCCAGCCACCTTTACGCCGCATTTCATTTTCCTGTTCTTCGAGAACAGGTACGTTATAAGTGTTTTCGCCGGTACCGTATATTTCACCGAGCC
>JAAIGE0100150484.1_pt1 | contig 18530 bp, 16 predicted proteins | sample 6487951 | NCBI WGS metagenome assembly JAAIGE01 (sample SAMN13974128, study PRJNA590717) | phyllosphere metagenome | biome: tomato field; feature: multiple bacterial spot infested tomato fields; material: tomato leaves; isolation source: leaves from tomato fields | host: Solanum lycopersicum ...
CAGGCTCTAAGAGCCCGCGCTTCCACCTACTATCGAACGCTCTTCATCACCTCGATGAACGCACGCAGTGCAGCCGACACGTGACGATGGCTCGGGTAATACAGCCGCAATCCCCCCACAGGCGGTGACCAGTCCTCCAGCACCGCGACCAGCCTGCCCTCCTCCAGCCAGCGCTGCGCTGCCATGTCCGGCACATAGGCGATGCCCATGCCGGCCACCGCCGCCTCGATCATCAACTGCGTGTGGTTGAGGGTTGCCCCTCAACCATAGAATCTCCCACATGGGGTCTTCGGTGCATTCAGATCCGAATGAAAGTGCCGGTGCCCGTAAGGATGTTCTGCAGCGTTTCCTGCACTTCAGCCATGTCTGACGCGGCGGTGCTGTGGGTGATCTCCAGCTGGTCCTTACCACCCAGGGCATCGGCATCGCCGGCCGCCAGTTCGATCAATAAGGTGGTGTCGCCCAGCGTCACTTTCAGCCCATCGAGGGTCGAAGGTTCGTAGTCCCAGGTCAGCTCCACTTCATCTTCATCCGGGTAACGGGTGAGCATGAACATTTCGCCGTTCTTGCCGTGACAGCACAGCATAGCCATGTTGTCTTCTTCGTCGTCACATGGGGTGGCCATCAGGGCGTCGGTTTTCAGCTGCAGCATGGGGCAATCCTGTGTAGGGGAGGGCAATTGTGCCACCGCGGCGAATTTTGTGCTTCATCCTGTGTCGGAACTTGAGCATGACCTGACGGACCGGATCGGTCATTTCTGGTACTGATGGTGTTCAAAGTAGCAAGATTTTCCACCGAAAAACCGAGGTTGCCCAAGTTGCAACCGACACCCTGCTTACCGATGACCGAATATGTCGCAGCGTCGCAAGCAGCGCTCTTCCTACACTCGTTAAGCTGCGCAACGGATGTGCCCTGTGCCAGGCGCCTGACCTGCCCGTCGTATCGTCATCTGGCCAAGGGCATGCCGTATGGAAGTTGTATGTGACCTGACTGTCTTGTCCAGCTTCACCCACCTGTCACCCTGATTCGTTTATGGTGCTTGTCAGCACACCAGCGAACAGAGCTGACGGTCTCCCCGCAAGGGGACAACACGCGACGCTTTCATCAATAACAAGCCCAAGCGGAGTACCACAGATGGCGTTCTTCACCGCAGCCAGCAAGGCCGACTTCCAGCATCAACTGCAAGCGGCACTGGCGCAGCACCTCAGTGAACAGGCACTGCCACAAGTGGCGCTGTTCGCTGAACAATTTTTCGGCATCATTTCCCTGGACGAACTGACCCAGCGTCGCCTTTCCGACCTGGCCGGTTGCACCCTGTCTGCCTGGCGCCTGCTTGAGCGCTTTGATCACACCCAACCGCAAGTGCGGGTCTACAACCCCGATTACGAACGTCATGGCTGGCAATCGACCCACACCGCGGTCGAAGTGCTGCACCATGACCTGCCCTTTCTGGTCGATTCGGTACGCACTGAGCTGAACCGCCGTGGCTACAGCATCCATACCCTGCAAACCACCGTGCTCAGCGTGCGTCGTGGCAGCAAGGGCGAGCTGCTGGAAATCCTGCCCAAGGGCACCCAGGGCGAAGGCATCCTGCAAGAATCGCTGATGTACCTGGAGATCGACCGCTGCGCCAATGCCGCCGAGCTGAACGTGCTGAGCAAAGAGCTTGAGCAGGTGCTGGGCGAAGTGCGCGTGGCCGTGGCCGATTTCGAACCGATGAAAGCCAAGGTCCAGGACCTGCTGGCCGGTATCGACGCCAGTGCGTTCGCCATCGACGGCGAAGAAAAAGCCGAGATCAAGAACTTCCTCGAATGGCTGGTGGGCAACCACTTCACCTTCCTGGGCTACGAAGAGTTCGTGGTACGTGACGAGGCAGACGGCGGTCATATCGAATATGACGCCAGCTCCTTCCTCGGTCTGACCAAGTTGCTGCGCGCCGGCCTCACTGCCGAAGACCTGCGCATCGAAGACTACGCCGTGGCCTACCTGCGCGAGCCGACCGTGCTGTCGTTCGCCAAGGCCGCACACCCAAGTCGCGTGCACCGCCCGGCTTACCCGGACTACGTGTCTATCCGTGAGATCAGCGCCGACGGCAAGGTCATCAAAGAACACCGTTTCATGGGCCTGTACACCTCGTCGGTGTATGGCGAAAGCGTGCGGGTGATCCCTTATATCCGTCGCAAGGTTGCGGAAATCGAACGTCGCTCGGGCTTCCAGGCCAAGGCGCACCTGGGTAAAGAACTTGCCCAAGTGGTTGAAGTACTGCCCCGTGACGACCTGTTCCAGACTCCGGTCGACGAGCTGTTCAGTACCGTGATGTCGATCGTGCAGATCCAGGAGCGCAACAAGATCCGCGTGTTCCTGCGCAAAGACCCGTACGGTCGTTTCTGCTACTGCCTGGCCTACGTGCCACGCGATATCTATTCCACCGAAGTGCGCCAGAAGATCCAGCAAGTGCTGATGGACCGTCTGAAGGCTTCGGACTGCGAGTTCTGGACCTTCTTCTCCGAGTCCGTGCTGGCCCGTGTGCAACTGATTCTGCGGGTTGACCCTAAGAACCGCCTGGACATCGACCCGCTGCAGCTGGAAAAAGAAGTGGTGCAGGCCTGCCGCAGCTGGCAGGACGACTACGCCAGCCTGGTAGTGGAAAGCTTCGGCGAAGCCCAGGGCACCAACGTGCTGGCGGATTTCCCCAAAGGCTTCCCGGCCGGCTACCGCGAGCGTTTCGCCGCGCATTCGGCTGTGGTCGACATGCAGCACCTCAACAGCCTGACCGAAGCCAACCCGCTGGTGATGAGCTTCTATCAGCCGCTGGGCCAGGTCTCCGGCCAGCGTGAGCTGCATTGCAAGCTCTACCACGCCGATACGCCGCTGGCGCTGTCCGACGTGCTGCCGATTCTGGAAAACCTCGGCCTGCGTGTGCTGGGCGAGTTCCCGTATCGCCTGCGTCATGCCAATGGCCGCGAGTTCTGGATCCATGACTTTGCGTTCATCGCCGCCGAAGGCGTGAACCTGGATATCCAGCAGCTCAACGACACCCTGCAGGATGCGTTCGTGCACATCGTGCATGGCGATGCTGAGAACGATGCGTTCAACCGCCTGGTCCTCACTGCCGGCCTGCCTTGGCGCGACGTGGCGCTGCTGCGTGCCTATGCTCGCTACCTGAAGCAGATTCGCCTGGGCTTCGACCTGGGTTACATCGCCAGCACCCTGAACAACCACACCGACATCGCCCGCGAATTGACCCGGTTGTTCAAGACCCGCTTCTACTTGGCGCGCAAGCTCACTGCCGACGACCTGGAAGACAAGCAGCAACGCCTGGAGCAAGCGATCCTCAGCGCCCTGGACGACGTCCAGGTGCTCAACGAAGACCGCATCCTGCGTCGCTACCTGGACCTGATCAAGGCCACCCTGCGCACCAACTTCTACCAGACTGATGCCAACGGCCAGAACAAGTCCTACTTCAGCTTCAAGTTCGACCCGCGTGCTATCCCTGAGCTGCCTAAGCCCGTGCCGAAGTTTGAAATCTTCGTGTACTCGCCACGGGTCGAAGGCGTGCACCTGCGCTTTGGCAACGTGGCCCGTGGCGGCCTGCGCTGGTCCGACCGTGAAGAAGACTTCCGTACCGAAGTGCTCGGCCTGGTAAAAGCCCAGCAAGTGAAGAACTCGGTGATCGTGCCGGTGGGCGCCAAGGGCGGCTTCCTGCCGCGTCGCCTGCCATTGGGCGGTAGCCGGGACGAGATCGCGGCCGAGGGCATTGCCTGCTACCGCATCTTCATTTCCGGCCTGTTGGACATCACCGACAACCTGAAAGACGGCGCCCTGGTGCCGCCGGCCAACGTCGTGCGTCATGACGACGATGACCCGTACCTGGTGGTGGCGGCGGACAAAGGCACTGCAACCTTCTCCGACATCGCCAACGGCATTGCCATTGACTACGGCTTCTGGCTGGGCGATGCGTTCGCTTCCGGTGGTTCGGCCGGTTACGACCACAAGAAAATGGGCATCACCGCCAAGGGCGCGTGGGTGGGTGTGCAGCGTCACTTCCGTGAGCGCGGCATCAACGTGCAGGAAGACAGCATCACCGTGGTGGGCGTCGGCGATATGGCCGGTGACGTGTTCGGTAACGGTTTGTTGATGTCGGACAAACTGCAACTGGTCGCAGCCTTCAACCACCTGCATATCTTCATCGACCCGAACCCGAACCCGGCCACCAGCTTCGTCGAACGCAAGCGTTTGTTCGAACTGCCGCGTTCGGCCTGGACCGACTACGACACCAGCATCATGTCCGAAGGTGGCGGTATCTTCTCGCGCAGCGCGAAAAGCATTGCCATCTCGCCACAGATGAAAGAACGCTTCGACATCCAGGCCGACAAGCTGACCCCGACCGAACTGCTCAACGCCTTGCTCAAGGCGCCGGTGGACCTGTTGTGGAACGGCGGTATCGGTACTTACGTCAAGGCCAGCACCGAGAGCCATGCCGATGTGGGCGACAAGGCCAACGACGCACTGCGCGTCAATGGCAACGAGCTGCGCTGCAAGGTAGTGGGCGAGGGCGGTAACCTCGGCATGACCCAGTTGGGCCGTGTGGAATTCGGCCTCAATGGCGGCGGTTCCAACACCGACTTCATCGACAACGCCGGTGGCGTGGACTGCTCTGACCACGAAGTAAACATCAAGATCCTGCTCAACGAAGTGGTGCAGGCCGGTGACATGACCGACAAGCAGCGCAACCAGCTGCTGGCGAGCATGACCGACGAAGTCGGCAACCTGGTGTTGGGCAACAACTACAAGCAGACCCAGGCCCTGTCCCTGGCCGCGCGCAGGGCTTACGAGCGTGCTGCCGAGTACAAGCGCCTGATGAGCGACCTGGAAGGCCGTGGCAAGCTGGACCGTGCCATCGAGTACCTGCCGACCGAAGAGCAGCTGACCGAGCGCGCCTCCAGCGGCAAGGGCCTGACCCGTCCGGAACTGTCGGTGCTGATTTCCTACAGCAAGATCGACCTCAAGGAAGCGCTGCTCAAGTCGCTGGTACCGGATGACGAGTACCTGACCCGCGACATGGAGACCGCGTTCCCTCCGAGCCTGGTGGCCAAGTTCGGCGAAGCCATGCGTCGCCACCGTCTGAAGCGCGAGATCGTCAGCACCCAGATCGCCAACGACCTGGTCAACCACATGGGCATCACCTTCGTTCAACGACTCAAAGAGTCGACCGGCATGAGCCCGGCGAACGTGGCGGGCGCGTATGTGATCGTGCGGGACATCTTCCATCTCCCGCACTGGTTCCGTCAGATTGAAGCCCTGGACCACCAGGTTTCCGCTGACGTGCAACTGGAGCTGATGGATGAACTGATGCGCCTGGGCCGTCGCGCTACGCGCTGGTTCCTGCGCAGCCGTCGCAACGAGCAAGACGCCGGGCGTGACACCGCGCACTTCGGTCCGCACCTGGCCGCGCTGGGCCTCAAGCTCGACGAACTGCTGGAAGGCCCGACCCGCGAAGGTTGGCAGAACCGCTACCAGGCCTACACCCAGGCCGGCGTACCGGAGTTGTTGGCACGCATGGTTGCAGGCACTACCCACCTGTACACCTTGCTGCCGATCATCGAAGCCGCCGACGTGACCGGGCATGACGCCGCCGAAGTGGCCAAGGCCTACTTCGCCGTCGGCAGCGCCCTGGACCTGCCTTGGTACTTGCAGCAGATCAGCGATCTGCCGGTTGCCAACAACTGGCAGGCCCAGGCCCGCGAAGCCTTCCGCGATGACGTGGACTGGCAGCAACGGGCGATCACCATCTCGGTCCTGCAAATGGCCGATGCGCCACAAGACATGGAAGCCCGCGTGGCCCTGTGGCTTGAGCAGCACCAGGACATGGCGGATCGCTGGCGCGCCATGATGGTGGAAATTCGTGCCGCAGTGGGCACGGACTACGCCATGTACGCGGTGGCCAACCGTGAGTTGCTGGACCTGGCGTTGAGTGGTCAGTCGGTGTTGCAACCGGCTTGATGCCTCGCTAAACCAAAAGCCCCCGCATCGTGAGATGCGGGGGCTTTTTTATTTGATCTGGAATGCGATCAATGTAGGAGCGAGCTTGCTCGCGAAAAACGTCAACGATAACGCGTGCTTGCTGAATGAATGCGGCGCCTGTGCGTTTTTCGCGAGCAAGCTCGCTCCTACAATGGCATTAAGGCAAGCCAGCTCCCACAGGTTGATCTTCATTCACTGGGGATCAGTGGTGTTTGAGTAGTCGGGTTTCCAGGTGATCCAGGTGCTGGGTCATCAAGGCGACGGCCATGTGGGCGTCGCGCTGTTCCACGGCATCCACAATCGCCACATGCTCCTGCCACGCGCAATAGGTGCAGGCCTTTGCTTCAAATTGCGCAATGATCAACGACGTCAACGGCACCAGGCTGTTGAGAAACTGGGCCAGCGGCGCATTGCCGGCCATGTGCGCCAGTTGCAGATGAAACTCTCCGGAAAACCGGATCGCCGGCCCCCGCTGATCACGCTCAATGGCGTCGCGCTCCTGGGCAATCAGCTCGCGCAGTTGGCGAATCTGCATCGCTGTGGCCTGGGCGCAGGCCAGTTGCACCACGGTGATTTCGGTGAGGCGCCGGGCTTCCAGGATCTGCCGTGTGTGCTGGGCATCCGGCGCGGCGACCTGGGCGCGCTGGTTGGGGCGCAGGATGACCACTTGCTGATGGGACAGCTTGGCCAGCACCCGGCGAATCACGCTGCGGCTCACGCCAAAGAGCTCGCCCAGGCCTTCTTCGGTGAAGCGGCTGGCGGGCGCAATGCGTTGCTCAAGGATGGCGTCGAACAAGCGTGGGTAGATGTCGTCCACCGAGGGCTTTTTTTCGGGCGTCCAGCGTAAGGACGTGAGGGTGCAATTGCGTTGCAGGGCGTGAGCGTTCATGGCCGGTCTCCGAAAATCAACTGCCCAGATGGTCGTCCGGGATATTCAAGCGAATGCCCATGCGCAGGCCTTCCTGCAGGATGTGCCGGCGCATTTCGGCACTGGCCAGGGCGCTGTTCTTGTTGCGGATAGCGCGTACCACGGCTTCGTTTTCTTGCAGGCGTTCGGCCAGGTGTTCTGGCGAGTTGCGCAATACCTGGGCGCTTTGTTTGAGCGCGGTGCTGGTTTGCTGCACCACGTTCTGAAAGATCGGGTTGGAAGTCAGGGCGAACAGTTCTTCATGGAAGTCGATATAGGCGTTCATACCGGCTTCGGCATCGCCCGCATCGAGAGCCTCGCGCATGTCCATCAGGGTCAGGCGCAGTTGGCCGATTTCCTTGCTGCTGATGGACTGGGCCACCAGGCCGACGATGAAAGGTTCGAGGGTGTAGCGCAGTTGCAGGATGTCCTCGAGGCTGGCATCGGCCACGGCGTCGCTCGATTGCGGCTCGCTGACGCTGGTTTCCAGCACGACCACGCCTTTGCCCGGCATGGAGCGCACCAGGCCGAGGGTCTCCAGCACGATCACCGCTTCGCGCAGGCTCGGGCGGCTGATGCCCAGCTGTTCGGCCAGTTCACGCTGGCCAGGCAGCATTTCACCGCGGCGCCACTGGCCTCGCGCCAAGGCGGCGCGCAGTTTTTCTACCACTGAATTGACGACGGTTGAGGTGCTGATCACGTCGAAGGCTCCTTGATGTTGCTCATACAGTATTCAGTCTGGCGAAGGTCCGATGTGGGAGCTGGCTTGCCTGCGATGACTGAGTGTCAGGCACTACATTTGACGCTGACCCACCGCTATCGCAGGCAAGCCAGCTCCCACATTGGATGGGTGTTGTTCTAGAACTCCTGATGCGCCGGCAGCACCGGCTTCTTGGCCTGGAAGGCATAGCCTTGCTGGCCGTCGAGCACCTTGTTGGCGCGCTGGATATCAATGTCTTTTTCCCAGCGTGCAATCGCCACGGTGGCCACGCAGTTGCCGATCAGGTTGGTCAGCGCCCGGCCGATGCCCATGAACCAGTCCACCGCCAGCACCAACACCAGGCCGACCACCGGAATCGCCGGGATCGCCGTGAGCGTTGCCGCCAGGATCACCAACGCCGAGCCTGGAATGCCATGGGCGCCCTTGGAGGTGATCAACGATACCAAAAGGATGGTCAGCAAGTCGGTCATCGACAGCGGTGTGCCGGTGGCGTTGGCAATAAATACGATGGCCAGTGTCAGGTAGATGGAAAAACCGTCGAGGTTGAACGAGTAGCCGGTGGGAATCACCAGGCCCACGGTGGAGCTGCCGATACCCAGGTGTTCCAGCTTGCGCATGATCTGTGGCAACACCGCATCCGACGAAGCGGTGCCCATCACGATCAGCAGTTCTTCACGCAGGTACTTGAGCAGCGGCAACATGCGCAGGCCCGAGAGGCGCATCACCAGCCCGAGGATCACCGCCACGAAGGCAAAGCAGGTCAGGTAGAAAAGCCCCACCAGGCTGCCCAGGTGTTGCAGTGAGTCCAGGCCATAGGTGCTGGTGGTGAAGGCGATGGCACCGAATACGCCAATTGGCGCCAGGCGCACGATCATGCCCATGATGCGGAAGATCACATGGCTCAATTCGTTGATCAGCCGCGAGATGCCGCTGGCCGCTTCGCCCACCAGGTTCAGCGCGCTGCCGAACAGCACCGAGAACAACAGCACTTGCAGCACGTTGTTATCGGCAAAGGCGCCGACCACCGAATTGGGGATCAACTCCATCAGGAACTGGCTGGTGCCGCGGATGTGCTGGCCCTTGTCGGCCAGCTCATTCAAGCCAGCGGAAGAGAGTTGCTCCAGGTGAATATTGGCGCCGCTGCCAATGCCGGTGCTGAAGGCCATGATCAGGCCGAGCACCAGGGCGACGGTGGTGAGCATTTCAAAATAGATCACCGACTTGAGGCCGATGCGCCCGACTTTCTTCAAGTCGCCCGCGCCGGAAATACCGCTGACCACCACGCAGAACACGATCAGGCCAATCAGCATTTTGATCAGCTTGATAAAGCCGTCACCCAAGGGTTTGAGTTGCGAGGAGAATTCGGGAAGGGCCAGGCCGCAGGCGATGCCGAGCATCAGGCCAATCACGACTTGCAGGAAAATCGAACGCGAGCACCATCTGAGCATGGGAGGGATCTCTATTCGGTGCCCTGGTGGTTCCAGGGCTTAATTGTTGTGGTCTTACCGGTAAGTCCAGTGCGGGGCCAGTCTACGCTCGGTTTTTTTCAAATCACAAGCAAATATTTGGCGGTTGGCAGGTCCCGGTCTGACCAGTTGGTCGGTAAGTACGATGCTTGAGCGGTTGGCGGGGATTAATTTTTTTTGCGTATCATCGCCTTCGGCATACGAGGTGATGGATGGACCAATCAGGGCTGACAACCGACGAAGCAGGGCGCATGTATTGCGCTTGGCGCACCGCAGCGCCTGCGTACCTGCATTACCACGACCACGAGTGGGGCGTGCCGGTGGCGGATGACATCGCGCTGTACGAGAAGATCTGCCTGGAGGGTTTTCAGGCGGGGATGGCGTGGATCACCATCCTGCGCAAGCGCGAAAACTTTCGCCAGGCGTTCGAGGGCTTTGATTTTCGCCGGGTGGCGCAGTATGGCGAGGCGGACATCGAGCGGTTGATGAGCGACCCGGGCATTGTGCGCAACCGGGCGAAGATCGTCTCGGCCATCAACAATGCACGTCGGGCCTGTGAACTGGTGGAGGAGACCGGCTCGCTGGCGCGCTGGCTGTGGGCGTTCGAACCCGGCGCACAAGAGCGGCCGGCAGTGGTGGACATGGCTTACTGGACGGCCAATCCGACCTCGGCGGCTTCGGTGCGTTTGTCCAAAGCCCTGAAGAAACGCGGCTGGACCTTTGTCGGCCCGACCACGATGTATGCGTTGATGCAGGCGATGGGGATGGTCAATGACCATCTGGAGGGTTGCGAGTGCCGGTCGCGTATTGAACACCTGCGCAACCTGTTCAAACGTCCCTGACCAGACACGGTTGAAACTGTGGGAGCTGGCTTGCCTGCGATAGCTGTGTATCAGCCAGCTCTTCTTTTACTGGCCCACCGCTATCGCAGGCAAGCCAGCTCCCACAGGGGTTTTGTGGTGTTGCTGATTATTTGGGAAGTGGGGTGAGTACCTCAGCCTTGTCATCCAGCACCATCACCACCAGCAGTTTGGCCGGTTGGGTCTGGCTGGCATTGCTTGACTCAAAATGCCGCGAGCCGGCCGGCTCGTAGAACGATTGCCCGGCTTTGTAGGTGATCGCCTTTTCATCATTGACCCGCGAGGTAATCTGGCCTTCGAGCACATACGCCACGGCGGTGCCGGTGTGGCTGTGGGGCACGGTGGCCTGGCCGGGGGCGTAGTCCACGGTGAGCATGATGGTTTTCTTGCCTGGCACGTTGATCAAGGCGTGCTCTTGCAGCACCTTGAGCGTTTCCTGGTTGTAGACCGGGTCGTGGGCAAATGCACTGAGGGAGGCGAGCATCAGTGTGGCAGCGAATAAGCGTTTCATGATGAGGGTTCCATCGGGTGAAAGACCGCTTCACCCTACGCCGCAGAAGGCCTGCCACCAATGACCAATGCGCCGGAAAACCGCCTAGCCAATCTGCAAGAGAATATCGCGAACCTTGTCCAGCGCCGGGTCAATGTCCAGGGTCTCGATGGCGCCGAACCCCAGAATCAGCCCCGAGCGCACCGGCAGATCGTGAAAGAACAGGTCCAGGGGATACAACCCCACCTCGACCTCACGCGCCCGTTCCATCAGTAAGGGAATATTCACTGGCACCTTGCACAGGGCCGCCAGGTGAAAACCCGCCACCGTGGGCACGGCCTCGAACCACGGTGACAGATCGCCCGCCAGACGCTGCAATATGCGTTCGCGACGCCCCGCATAGAGGCTGTGACAGCGACGAATATGCTTGAGCAGGTAACCTTCACTGATGAACTTGGCCAGTGCCCACTGCGGCAAGGTAGCGCTGTGCTGGTCGGTCAATTTCTTTGCCTTGAGCACCGCACCGTAGATGGCCGGCGGCAGCACCGCATAGCCCAGGCGTAATTCCGGCGACAGGGTTTTGGAGAAGGTGCCGACGTAGGTAACCACGCCTCGGGTATCCATGCTTTGCAGGGAGTCGGTGGGGCGGCCTTCGTAGCGAAACTCGCTGTCGTAATCGTCTTCAATGATGATCGCGCCGAGCGCAATGGCGCGGTCCAGCAGGGCCTCGCGCCGCGCCTGGCTCATGGGCATGCCGAGGGGGAATTGGTGGGACGGCGTCACATAGATCAAGCGGGTGCCATCCGGGATCTGGTCGACCTGCAGGCCCTCTTTGTCGACGGCCACACTGGCAACATTGGCGCCCATCGCGACGAACAATTGGCGTGCGGGGCTGTAGCCGGGGTCTTCCATCGCGACCAGGCTGCCGGGCTCAAGCACCACGCGGGCAATCAGGTCCAGCGCCTGCTGTGCCCCGTTGGTGACCACGATATCGCGGGCTCCGCATTTGACCCCGCGAGAAAACGCGATATGCCCGGCGATGGCTTCGCGCAGGGCGGGCACGCCTTCTGGCTGGCTGTAAAAACCGCTGTTCTGGGCGATACGACGCAACGCATCCTGGGTACAACGCCGCCATTCGTCCTGGGGGAAGTGGTGGCGTGTCGTCGCGCCGCCGATAAATTCGTAGCGCAGGATGTCTTCACGGGCGGGGTGGCCCATGGGCGAGGGCAATGCCGCCCATTTGCCCAGGTTGGCGGCGCACGCCAGGTCGGTGGCGGTTTGCACGCGATCGGGCTGTGGCGCCCACGCGTTGACGAAGGTGCCGCGGCCGATCTTGCCAATCAGCAGGCCTTCGTAGGTCAAGGTGGCGTAGGTGTCGGATACCGTCTTGCGCGAGATGCCCAGTTGTTCGGCGAGCAGTCGGCTGGGGGGCAGTTGCGCGCCCGCCGACAGCCGCCCGGTGGCGATGGCTTGGCGCAGTTGCTGGTAAAGCTGGGCAGCCAGGTCCTTGCGGCCGGTGATGACGAGGTGCAGTTCCATGTTTCATCCTGGGACAGATCGATCTGCGCCAAGGTTACGCGCAAATCGATCTGAAAAAACCCAGGTGAGGTCAGGACAAGAAGCCGCCGTCCACATTCAGCGAAACGCCGGTGGTATAGCTCGACGCGTCACTGGCCAGGTACAACACCGCGCCGGCCATTTCGCTGGGGGCGGCAACGCGCTTGAGCGGGATTTGCGCCAGGGCCATGTTCAGGATCGAATCGTTCTTGACCAACGCCGAGGCGAACTTGGTATCGGTCAGGCCCGGCAGCAGGGCATTGCAACGGATGCCAAAGGCCGCACATTCCTTGGCAAATACTTTGGTCATGTTGATCACGGCGGCCTTGGTCACCGAGTAGATGCCCTGGAACACACCCGGCGAGATGCCGTTGATCGAGGCCACGTTGATGATGCTGCCGCCGCCGTTCTCGCGCATCAGCTTGCCGGCTTCCACCGACATGAAGAAGTAGCCACGGATATTCACGTCGACGGTTTTCTGGAACGCGCCGAGGTCGGTGTCCAGTACGTTGCAGAACTGCGGGTTGGTGGCGGCGTTATTGACCAGGATATCCAGGCGGCCGAACTGTTCGCGGATGCCGGCGAACACCTGGCTGATCTGCTCCATTTCACCAATGTGGCAGGCAATCGCCGTGGCTTTGCCGCCGTCGGCGATGATCGCATCGGCCACGTGCTGGCAACCTTCCAGCTTGCGGCTGGAGACAATCACATGGGCGCCTTGCTGGGCCAGTAACTTGGCGATGGCCTCACCGATGCCACGGCTGGCGCCGGAAACAAACGCAATCTTGCCGTCGAGGTCGAACAGGTTGGTCTTGGACATGAGGGTTCCTTGTAGTTGCACTCAGAGCGCTGATTTGCCGATGACATTCAGGCTCATCTGCTCCAGCAGCTTGTTCATGTGAATGAACTGCGCAAAGCGTTTGTCCTGGGTCTGGCCATGGAAGAAGCGGTAGTAGATCTGCTGCACAATCCCGGCCAGGCGGAACAGGCCGTAGGTGTAATAGAAATCGAAATTGTCGATCTGGATGCCGGAGCGCTCGGCGTAATAGTCCACAAACTGGCGGCGAGTGAGCATGCCAGGGGCGTTGCTCGGCTGGCGGCGCATCAGTTGCACCGGCGCCGGGTCCGCGGCCTCGATCCAGTAGGCGAGGGTGTTGCCCAGGTCCATCAGCGGGTCGCCCAGGGTGGTCAACTCCCAGTCCAGCACGCCGATGATCTGCATCGGGTTGTGCGGGTCGAGGATCACGTTGTCGAAGCGGTAATCGTTGTGCACGATGCTGGAGGTGGGGTGATCGGCTGGCATTTTGTCGTTGAGCCAGGCGCGTACCGCCTCCCACTTTGGCGCATCGGGCGTCAGGGCTTTTTCATAGCGCTCGCCCCAGCCGCGAATCTGCCGTGCCACGTAGCCTTCAGGCTTGCCCAGGTCGGCCAGGCCGCAGGCGGTGTAATCGACCTGGTGCAACTCGACGAATTTGTCGATAAAGCTTTTGCACAAGGCTTCGCTGCGGGTGGCGTCCAGGCCCAGTTCGGGCGGCAGGTCGGACCGCAGGATGATGCCGTTGACGCGCTCCATCACATAGAACTCGGCGCCGATCACCGATTCATCGGTGCAGTGCACATAGGCTTTGGGGCAGTACGGGAAGCCATCTTTAAGCTGGTTGAGAATGCGGTATTCGCGGCCCATGTCGTGGGCAGACTTGGCCTTGTGGCCAAACGGCGGGCGACGCAGCACAAATTCGTGGCCTGGGTATTCCAGCAGGTAGGTCAGGTTCGACGCACCGCCCGGAAACTGGCTGATGGTGGGCGTGCCCTCCAAGCCCGGGATATGGGCCTTGAGGTAGGGATCGATCAGGCTGGCATCAAGTTCTTCGCCTGGGCGAATCTGGGTCGATTGGTCGTTCAGCGCCATGCTTATCCCTTCTGCTTATTCTAAAGGCCTTGGACTATTTCCTAATCTAATGCGCACAGCCGCCCAGCGACAAGGTCGGGGCGGCTTAATAGGTTAGCGTGTTGAAGCGTGATCAGCGTGCCTGATCGGTCATTTTGCAGGCGCTGGCAAGGCCACCGGTGTAAGCACGGGGCGGCCGGCGAAGTATTCCACCAGGTTGTCAGCGACGCGCTGCACCGTGTCATGGACCGCTTCCGGGGACAGCCCGGCCACGTGGGACGTCAGCACGGTATTGCTCAGGCGCTTGAGGGCATCGGGCACTGCGGGTTCGTCGTCAAACACGTCCAGCGCGGCGCCGCCGATGCGTCGCTGTTCCAGTGCGGCGACCAGGTCGGCGGTCACCACCACGCTGCCGCGGCCAATGTTGACCAGAAAACCGTGCGGCCCCAGGGCGTCCAGGGCGTGGCGGTCGATCAGGTGGCGAGTGCTGGCACCGCCGGGCGTGGCCAGCACCAGGAAGTCCGAGGTGCGCGCCAGCTCCACGGCCGTTGCACAATAGGTGTAATCCACGTCATCGCGGGGTTGGCGGTTGTGATAACTCACCTCCATGCCGAACCCCAGGGCGGCGCGCCGGGCAATTTCCATACCCACCGCGCCCAGCCCGACAATCCCCAGGTGTTTACCGCTGAGGGAAGGGCGCATCACCTTCGGCCATTCGCCGCGCCGTACCGCCGCATCTGTCTGGGGAATGCCACGCACCAGCGCCAGCAACAACGCCATGGCGTGATCGGCCACCGAAGGGGCGTTCACGCCGGCGCCGTTGGTAACCACAATCCCACGGTTGCTCGCCGCCTGCAGGTCTACATGCTCGTAGCCGGCACCAATCACGCAAATGATCTCCAGCAGGGGCAGCGCGGCGATTTCCTCGGCGTACAGCCCCAGCGGGCCACGGGTCAGCACAGCCTGGATCTGCCCACCATGGGTCTTGATCGCCTGGGCGCGTTCAGCGGGCGTCGGCGCCAGGATCACATGAAAGTCACTGCTTTCGATGATTTGCAGGTATTCGTTGATGGTTTCAACCAGGACCAGAACAGTGGTGGGCATCGCAAGGCTCTTCCTGAAGGGTTTGAGAGCATGAGTATGCGGGATTTGTAAGACAGAGCGTTTTATTGCGGTGGAAAAATTTCTTCGCTCGTAAGGCCTGTCTGATTTTACAGGCCGTCCATTCGCGCCCGCTTTTTTGCGCAAGGAAAACCTTGGAAAGTGATGGAGTTCTCCCACTGCATTGGGGCCAGCCATGGCAAACTCAGCCGCTGGGTGCGGATAGAGCTCAGCGCTGGTGCTATTCATGGTCACCCGATTTCTGAACAGGAATTCAGGAGGTTAACAAATTGATCTCGCTTAACTTTACCGGTGGCACAGTCACCCATGACGATCTGTCGCACCTGCAGGATATTGCAGTGGCCAAGCAGGTCGATCTGTTAAAGGAAGATATGCTCCAGGTGGAGTTCGCCGAGGGATTGTTACTGGATGTGGGTTGGTACCCAGAATTTGATGCGGCGGGTGGTTTTCGGATAAACGTCATCAAGAACTATGACTGGGACCTCCCACTTATGGCGCTGACGGCCCACGAAACCTCTGAATTGTTAGAAAAACTGGCTATTGCGCAGAACGCCATACAAAGCGAGCTGCGCAATCCAAACCTGGGCACCTCGGCCACTTAGCGAGTGCGCCAGCTACTGCGCAGTCCCCGTTTGCCGTGCCTGGGCTCGCTCTCTTTGCGCGATCGGCATGAAATCGTACGTCGGGAAGAATTCTGTCTTGTAGACACCCCACGCCGTGTTCTCGATGGCCAGGTTGACTTGAGCCAGGCGCGACGCCGGTAAACGCAGCACGATGACTTGCCCGATGCCCATGGTGATATTCCAGCTGACGACTTCGACACCTTCCGGCGGGAAGACTTTATGAAATTCCTGCTTGGCCAGCTGGGCTTTCAATTCGCTGAGCGGTCGTGATTGATCGTGTTTAAGAAACACGGTCAACATGACGGTGTTATCTGGCGTGGCGGCGATGCTTTTAGTGGGCAGTGTCGTGCTGGCCTGTAGCGTAGTTGCGCTGGGTAACAGCACGGCTGCCAGCAGTGCAGGCATTAATAGCGATTTGAATGAAATATATGTCTTTATCATGAAGTGTCTCTTTTGTTGTTGGTTTATATGGCTGGGTATAAAGAAGGTATTCAACTAGTTTGACATGTGAGTCTTTATCGGCCCTGTGTAAGGGGCATGTACAACGTAAATTCTAACCGGAGGGTTGGTCGCTACCATGTCGCGAGGGACTTCGCGAGAATACGTGAACTCGGTGCTGTCCAGTTTTTCCAGCCTTCTGACGATGGTGCGGTGCGGGCCAAGGTCAGGCACCAGGATGTGGGTCTGTTTGTCGCCAGTGACCAGGAAATAGCCGCCCCCTCCGTCAGGGTGTTTCGAGCGTCCTGTATCGGTGTAGAAGAACTCATAACGATTGCGCTGCGGATCCCACATCGATATGCCCACCACACCGGGGTACTGGGCCTTGACGTCGTTTTCTGGTTCACCCTCTATATAGACTTTGGTGGTCAGCCATTGGGGCGATGAGGCCAGGGCACGTATATCCGCCTCGGGTTCAACAGGCTTGGCGTAAGTGGCAGGCGCGCCTAATAAGCCTGCAAAGAGCAGGCCGGTAACTGCAAGGGTGAGTCTTCGCATTGTCAAACTCCTTGAGCGTTGACTAAGTGTTGTTATCGTGTTGTTGGTCGGTGCGCGAAGATATTAGTTTGTAAATTTGTGCACGCTCAATAGCTGTGTATGGTTCTGTAACAGTTGAAGTGTTGTATGAGTAATAATATGTTTTTGAAGGAGGTTAATTCTGAGCTTGTTGTCGGACTCTTCTTGTATGTTTAGCGCTTAATAGTAAAGAGCTACTTTCCGTTTGACTTCTCGGTCATCCAAATCCTCCCCTCGGGACGGCCTCTGAACTGCTGCACCGCCTAACCATTCCTCAGCTAAGTCTTTGCTTCTCCAAGAGAATCCCGGACAATCCGGCCCTTGTTTCGGCCAGGGCGCTGCCTGTCAGGTTTTTCTGACTCGTGCTGGCCGTGTGAATGCGGAGATCCGACCGGATGAATGATCAGGCCAATAGCGTCGACGAACGCTATGCAACGACACCTGCAACGCTCACAAGCTGGAGCCGCCAGGACACTACCTGGATGCTCGGGCTATTCGGTACCGCCATTGGCGCCGGTACTTTGTTCTTGCCGATCAACGCGGGCCTGGGGGGCTTCTGGCCGCTGGTGATCCTGGCGTTGCTGGCCTTCCCGATGACGTTCTTTGCCCACCGTGGGCTGACCCGTTTCGTGCTGTCCGGCCGTGAAGGTTCCGACATCACCGACGTGGTTGAAGAGCATTTCGGTATCACGGCCGGTGCGCTGATCACCTTGCTGTACTTCTTTGCAATCTTCCCGATCCTGCTGATCTACAGCGTGGCGCTGACCAATACCGTCAGCAGCTTCATGGAGCACCAGTTGCATATCCTGCCGCCGCCCCGGGCGATCCTGGCGTTTGTGTTGATCCTGGGTCTGCTGGCCGTGGTGCGTTGCGGTGAGCAGGTGATCGTCAAGGCCATGAGCTTGATGGTGTACCCGTTTATCGTGGCCTTGCTGTTCCTGGCGGTGTACCTGGTACCGCACTGGAATGGCGGCATTCTCAGCACCGCCAGTGAAGTGCCGGCACCGTCGGCGTTGCTCAACACGCTGTGGCTGGCGATTCCGGTGATGGTGTTCTCGTTCAACCATTCACCGATCATCTCGGCCTTTGCGGTGGATCAGAAGCGCCAGTACGGTGCCCACGCGGAGGAGCGCAGTTCGCAGATCCTGTCCCGCGCGCACTTGCTGATGGTGGCGATGGTGCTGTTCTTTGTGTTCAGTTGCGTGCTGACCCTGTCGCCCGCACAGTTAGCCGAAGCGAAAGCGCAGAACCTGTCGATCCTGTCGTATCTGGCTAACCACTTCGATAACCCGACGATTGCCTTTGCCGCACCGTTGATTGCGTTCGTGGCGATTGCCAAGTCGTTCCTGGGCCACTACATCGGCGCCAGCGAGGGCCTCAAGGGCCTGGTGGTCAAGACTGGCCGCCGTCCGGCGCCCAAGACCCTGGACCGCATGACCGCAGCCTTCATGCTGGTGGTGTGCTGGATCGTCGCCACGCTTAACCCGAGCATCCTCGGCATGATCGAGACCCTGGGTGGGCCGGTGATTGCGTCGATTCTGTTCCTGATGCCGATGTACGCCATCCGCAAGGTGCCGGCCATGGCCAAGTACCGTGGGCAGGCGTCGAATGTGTTTGTGACTGCGGTTGGTTTGGTTGCCATTACGGCGTTGGTGTATTCGCTGGTTGCTTGAGCCCTGATGCGGTCTATCTGACTGAACTTTGTGGGCTGTAGCAGCAGACGGTAACCACGATGCGAAGCGAGCCGCTCTTGATCTTGCTCTTGATCTGCTTTTGATCTTAAGCGCCCCGTTAAACCACGCTGGCCGGAATTCGACAGGGATTTGGGGGGTAAACCGGCAGGGATGCCGGTTTAGCC
>JAAIGE0100953706.1_pt1 | contig 18525 bp, 17 predicted proteins | sample 6487951 | NCBI WGS metagenome assembly JAAIGE01 (sample SAMN13974128, study PRJNA590717) | phyllosphere metagenome | biome: tomato field; feature: multiple bacterial spot infested tomato fields; material: tomato leaves; isolation source: leaves from tomato fields | host: Solanum lycopersicum ...
CACCGCACCAACCTGGGCCTGGGCCTGTTCATCTGCAAGCAGATCGTCGATGCGCACGGCGGCCAGATCACGGCCCGCTCGGAGAGCGGCATGGTCGAAGTGACCATGAAGCTGCCGGCCAGCGGCGCAGAGACGTAAGAAGACAGACGCTGCCCCGGCCGCAAAGGTTTCCGCTTCGTGTCGCGCGGCCCGACATCCTTCCAAGTTCTGCCCCGAAGCCAACCGCTCAAGGCGACGCAGGAAATCCAGTCCTTCGATGTTAGGTCGCCGGGCAAGCACCGGGTCCCCGTCCGAGGGAAGTGCGCCAAGTCCTTTTCTACAGCGGGGCCTCGCAAAACACTCTGTCCAGGTACGACGACCAGCTTCGTAGCTGATGGTTCGGGCGAACATTGCGCGGGCGAGTTCTCTTGCCAGTGAGCCCATGCCCTGTGATGACGTAACCCCTCTACGGCGCGCAGCCCACAGGTGCGCGTATCGTCGTCAACTTTCGCTCAGGGACCGCTGTCTTGCTTGGCCAAGTCGCATGGGGTGGCCGCTTATGTAGCGGCTACTCCGCGCGCAGAACCGTTCAGCATGCAGAAACCGAAGGACCGGTTTTGAGGCTGCGGCGGAAGGCTTTCCGTCGCACAGCTCTCGTCTCTTTTGCGTGTGGTTTCGATATTAGTTGAAATATCGTATATTTCCAACCATGGATGAATCACAAGTCGTCGACTCTCTCGCAGCACTCGCCCACCCACTACGCCTGCGCATCTTCCGCGCGCTTGTGGTTGCTGGTCCGGAAGGTCTAACGCCCGGTGTTATGGCCGAGGCACTGGAGACAGCCAACACCACACTGTCGTTTCATCTGAAGGAGCTGACGCACTCGGGTCTGGTGACGCAAGAGCGTGCGAGCCGCAATCTGGTCTACCGCGCCGCCTTCGACCGCATGAACAGCCTCCTGGGCTACATGACGCAGAACTGCTGTGCCGGCGCAGCGTGCGAAGTGGCTGATATGAGCTGCAAGTCCTGCTGATTCCACAGTTTCCCCACCACGACCGCTACCTGTCATGACCACCGAGAAGCCTCTGAACGTTCTGTTCCTGTGCACGCACAACTCTGCCCGGAGCATCTTGGCGGAAGCGCTGTTGAACCACCTCGGAGGTGGCCGCTTCAAGGCGTTCTCCGCAGGTAGCAGTCCTCGCGACAACCAGCAGCCAAACCCGCTGACGATAGCAGCATTGCAGAGCGTTGGAGTTTCCACCGAAGGCTTGCGCAGCAAGAGCTGGGATGAGTTCGGAGCACCGGACGCGCCACACATGGACCTCGTCATCACGGTGTGCGACAACGCGGCAGGCGAAGCGTGCCCGTACTGGCCAGGTCATCCGGCCACGGCCCATTGGGGATATGCGGACCCCTCCGAGGTCGAAGGCTCCGATGAAGAACGCGAGGTCGCTTTCCGTCAGACCTTGTTCGCCATCCGTCAGCGCCTGGAGCTGTTCATCAATCTACCGGCCTCAGCCATCAACAAGCTGACGTTGCAGCAGTCCGCCCGCGACCTGTCCAACAGCTGATGCTCCCTGCGGCCGCTCGGCTGCACCCACTGAGAAGAAGAACAGAGCATGCTCCCGGCCATCCTGATTTTTGTTTGCACCCTCGTCCTGGTCATCTGGCAACCGCGAGGGCTTGGCATCGGCTGGAGTGCATTGTTGGGCGCCATCGTGGCCATTGCTCTGGGCGTCGTGCACTGGGCAGACATCGCCGTGGTCTGGGGGATTGTGTGGAACGCGACTGCGACGTTCGTGGCGGTCATCATCATCAGCTTGCTGCTCGATGAGGCGGGGTTCTTCGAGTGGTCTGCGCTGCACGTGGCCCGCTGGGGTGGCGGGAGCGGCAAGCGGCTATTTGCCTTCCTCGTACTGTTGGGTGCCGCTGTGTCTGCGGTCTTCGCCAACGATGGCGCTGCACTCATCTTGACGCCCATCGTGATGGCCATGCTGGTGGCGCTTGGCTTCTCGCCGGCAAGCACGTTGGCCTTCGTGATGGCAGCAGGCTTCATTGCCGACACCGCCAGTCTCCCACTGGTGGTCTCCAACCTGGTCAATATCGTCTCGGCCGACTTCTTCCGTATTGCGTTCAACGAGTACGCATCGGTCATGGTGCCTGTGAACCTCGCTGCTGTGGGCGCCAGCCTCGGGGTGCTGTACCTGTACTTTCGCAAGGACCTGCCTCAGACCTATGCCTTGGAGCGCTTGAAAGAGCCGAGCTCCGCGATTCGGGACATCGGCACCTTCCGAGCAGGATGGGCGGTGCTGGCACTGCTGCTGGTCGGGTTCTTCTGGCTGGAGCCGCTGGGTGTGCCGGTCAGTGCGGTGGCTGCGGTCTGCGCAGCGCTTCTGTTGGCAGTCGCGGCGCGGGGCCGGACCATCAGCACCATCCAGGTCCTGAAGGGCGCGCCCTGGCAAATCGTGGTGTTCTCGCTCGGGATGTACCTGGTGGTCTACGGCCTGCGCAACGCAGGGCTCACCAGTGCGCTGGCCCGGGCACTCGACGTCTTTGCCGAAGGCGGTGTATGGGGCGCTGCGATGGGAACCGGCTTCCTGACGGCGGGCCTGTCCTCGGTGATGAACAACATGCCCACGGTGCTGGTTGGCGCTCTATCCATCGACCAGTCGGGCGCCACGGGTCTGGTCAAAGAGGCCATGGTCTATGCCAACGTGATTGGCTGCGACCTGGGACCCAAGATTACGCCCATCGGCAGTCTGGCGACGCTGCTCTGGCTTCACGTTCTGTCCAGCAAGGGAACGACGATTGCCTGGGGATACTACTTCCGTGTCGGGGTCGTTCTGACGATTCCGGTACTGGCCGTCACGCTCGCTGCTCTCGCGCTGCGCCTGAGCGTGGGTTGGTTCCTGAGATACATATGACCGATACCACTGACCTGCCCAACATCGACCGCGCCCAGTTTCAGCCGCTCGACCTGGCCCGACTTGCGCCGGCTGAGCGGGCATCGCATCCCCCGCGCATCTTGCTGCTCTACGGCTCGGTCCGCGAGCGCTCATACAGCCGGCTGTTGGCTGAGGAAGCGGCTCGGCTGTTGCAGGCCATGGGAGCGGAAACACGAATGTTCGACCCTCGGGAGCTGCCGCTGCCGGATGGCGCACCGGACGACCACCCGAAGGTTAAAGAGCTGCGCGAGCTGGCACTCTGGAGCGAGGGCATGGTGTGGTGCTCTCCTGAGCGCCACGGGGCGATGTCCGGCATCTTGAAGTCGCAGATTGACTGGATTCCGCTCACGGCGGGAGCTATTCGGCCAACACAGGGCAAGACGCTGGCGGTGATGCAGGTCTGCGGCGGGTCGCAATCCTTCAACGCTGTGAACCAGATGCGCGTGCTGGGCCGCTGGATGCGCATGGTGACCATCCCGAACCAGTCCTCAGTAGCCAAGGCGTTCACCGAGTTTGACGAAGCGGGCCGAATGAAGCCATCTGCGTACTACGAGCGCGTAGTTGACGTGATGGAGGAGCTGGTGAAGTTCACCTGGCTGACGCGAGATGCGACGCCGTACCTTACTGACCGCTACAGCGAGCGGCGCGAGTCTGCCGAAGCGCTGTCGAAGAGGGTGAACTTGCGGAGCATCTGAGGGGGCCCCAAGTCCGGTTTCCGACTATCCAATCCGACGGCTGGGCAGGCGGAAAACGGCAACTGCAGTCACCAGCTCAGAAGCCTGTGCACTCAGCGCGCCCGCTGCCGCAGCCATTTCCTCTACCAAAGCAGCATTTTGCTGGGTGGCCTGATCCATCTGCGTCACCGCCTCGGCTATTTGCGCAACTCCCGTGCTTTGCTCTCGATTAGCCACACTTATTTCGCCCATTATCTGGGTCACACGTCGAACCGAATCCACCACCGTTTCCATTGTCGCGCCTGCTCTGTCCACGAGCGCGCTACCCCGAGCCACATTTTCTACACTCGCTTCGATTAATCCCTTAATTTCTTTCGCGGCTTGGGCGCTTCTGCCAGCGAGACTTCGCACTTCACTTGCCACAACGGCAAACCCTCGGCCCTCCTCGCCTGCCCGAGCAGCCTCGACCGCCGCATTAAGAGCAAGAATATTGGTCTGAAATGCGATACCGTCAATCACCCCGATAATTTCGGATATGCGGCTACTGCTTTGATTAATCTGCCTCATAGTCTGTATCACATCCGCAACTACCGTCCCCCCTTCTACAGCCACATTTGAGGCCTCCATTGCTAGCCGGTCTGCCTGAGCAGCGCTGTCAGCATTTTGGTTTACCGTAGAGCCCATTTCCTCCATGGAGGCAGATGTCTGCTCGAGCGCACTGGCCTGCTGTTCAGTTCGCGCTGAAAGATCATTGTTGCCCGAGGCGATTTGCGCACTCGCTGATGCAACACTCTCCGCATTAGAGCGGACGGAAGCGACTGTATTAACCAAGCTTTCTTGCATGCGCTGCAATGCACGGAGCAACTGACCCGTTTCATCGTTTGAGCGGATTTCGAAAGAATCCGTCAGATCCCCGGCGGCCACGCGCTCTGCTGCTGCTACCGCAACGGCCAATGGCCGAGTAATTGAGCGGACGATGACTGTCGCGAGCACTATAGCGAGGATGATCGCCATCATCGCAGCCAGCGATATGTCACGTCTTAAAGCGTCTGCCGCAGATTCAGCTTGCTCCGCAGCCGCCACTGTCTTTTTCGATTGGAAATCGAGTTGTTGTTGTATCGCAGCCTGGTAGGCCAGTTGAGACGGGCGGAGACGGTTTTCCAGGAAGTTGACTGCCTCGTCTCGCTGACCCGCATTTATTAACCGCAGATACTCATCCCCCGTTTTAATGAAATCCATCCTCAACCCGAGCATAGTGGATAGAATTCCCCTACCTTCTTCTGATTTTATTAGAACATTGAGTTCTTCAAGCTGCTTAGCAGTCGCCGCCCTTTCCGCAACAATTCGATTCTTAGACTCCCTTACAATTTCCTGCGAGGAAAAAATCGCCAAATTCCGGAATTGAATTGCTTGAACATTCACCGCGTTTGATAACACACCCATGCCCTTGGTTATTGGTATGCGGGTGTCAGTAATGTCAATCAAGGACGCACGCTGGGCCGAGGAAAGAGAAAGTACAACCGCAGAAATGCCCATCAAAAGGACCACCATCGCCAGAAAAGAGACTATCAAGCGAGTGGAAATTGTTAGACGTCGCATAACTTTAATCCTCCCTTTAACTCAGAATATCGGCGTCATTAATTCACGTCTCCGCGAACGAAGGACGTGAAATTAAGTTGTCTGCGACGATTGCGTTTCTCCGTCATCATGGCGCTTGCTAAAAGCGTGCAATGCCTGAAACTCCGACGGAGTCTGGCCCGCAGGGTATCGACCCCCCTCATGTCGATGAATTAGATCGTCAATTGACATTGCTTGACCAAAGAGAAATCCCTGAAACAGCTCACAGCCTGCGGCTAACAAAGTATTTTTTTGTTCCTCATTTTCGACGCCTTCAGCGATGCATGCCAGTCCCAGCTTTTTGGAAAGCTCTAGCATCATTCCCACCAGTGCCTGGCCTCGACCAGTGTCTAGCCCCTGAACAAATGCGCGGTCAATTTTTAAACGACTGATCGGCAATGTCTGCAACCTGGCCAGCGATGAATAGCCTGTGCCAAAATCGTCGATAGCGACTGTAAAGCCAGCGCCGGTTAGATCTCGTAACCGCTGCCCACCGGACCTTTCGTGTTCCATAACTAACGATTCAGTAATTTCCAATACTACGTCGCTGGGCGTCAAATTATTCGCATGCACGCAATCCAGTAATTGCATCATTAGCGCGTCATCCACCAACTGAGCCGCAGAAACATTGATAGCGACGAACTGGATATCAAGACCTGCGGCCCTCACGCCGGCAAGATCACGACAACTCTCCTCAATCGCTTTCTTTCCAATTTGTGATATTAATCCTGCTGATTCGGCTATACGAATGAACTGCCCTGGAAATATCGTTCCCAAGGAAGGGTGCTCCCATCGCGCGAGAGCCTCCATGCCACGAACCCGGCCGTCGCACGCAACAATTGGCTGATACAGGAAAAACAATTCCGAATTGCTGATCGCTTTTCGTAGATCCTGGGTGATTTTATAATCTGCCTGTCGCTTCCGATCGAGGGCTTCGTTGAAGAACGATAGTCTATTTTTTCCTCGACGCTTGGCTTCATAGAGAGCGGCGTCAGCTCTCCTTTTAATCTCCGTAGTATCGGTCATATCGGATTTTATCTGTGCTATCCCGATACTCACATTGCAAGAAAAAACCCAGCCTTTTACTTCTATCGGCGCGCTAACTTGTCTGCGTATTCGTTCGACGAGATTTTGAATTTCGGGTTTTTCACCCCGACGCATCAAGATAGAGAATTCATCCCCCCCCAGGCGAGCAATCACTCCATCGTGAGCGTTTAATGTGAGACGGCGAGCCACATCGCGCAGGACTTCGTCGCCTACCTCATGACCCCGGGCGTCATTAACTTTTTTAAAGTCGTCTAGGTCCAGATAAATCAACCAAGCGCTTTCGCTTGAGCCCAGTTGCAACTGACTGATTTCTTCATCCAGAACCAGCCGATTGCTTAAGCCGGTGAGATGATCATGAAGTGCGGCTTCTTGTAAGGCTACTGTGGCGAGCCGAAGGGATTCACGATGTCGCTTAGTCGCCAAAAGCCAAATTAAAATTCCGAGTAGCTGAGCAAAAAAAACGACAACCACATCCCGATATGCATCAGCATAAGAGTCGGACGGAAAAATTTTCAAATGAACGGACTTTGACGCGCCGTCGGCACTTGTTTCGGATACACACAACAGGGCGGGCGCGAAATCGCGGCTACAGGCTTCGTTGGAAGTCACTGGTTTGCTCACAGTGCTGCATTTGCCGTCACTGCAGAAGGACAACTCAACAACGTCATGATGCAGTTCCATCACGGACGCCAGATGATCAGTGAGTGACTCCGTCTCGTGTGGATCAGCCAGAACAGACCGAGCAAGATCAACCCCAAATCGTCTTTGCTCTATCAGCCCATACTTGACGTTCACAAAAAACGTGACAAGGCAGCTGATTAGCGCCAAAAAGACGAACAATTGCCAATGCCGGGTCGTCTTAAGTGGCTGCGCGACAGGACTGCTCATGCTGGAAGTCTTAGGCCTTGGGTTCTGGGAACTGCTAAGGTTCGCTCACCGTCAAATGTTGTACTCAGTCCGTACTTTTGGCTCTACGGAGATACCAGTAAAGGTGTCCGCATTGCCACCCATAAGCGATTTTCCCTCCGACGAAGCTATTTGCATCATCAAAAGCTGGGCCGTAAGCGCATTGGCTGTTGACCTAAGTCAACATGATGACCGGTCCTTTCGCGCGCTCATGCGTTCTTCTGCACAGATTGAGTGAGCCACGCGTCGCATCTGCTGTCGAGGTGACGACGATCTACGACGTTCTTTCGCTTGAGCTGTTAACACGAGCGTCTTACAAGTCCTGGTCCCTCTGCGAGCAATTAAGACAACGCTCGCCTTGGACGTAGACTCGGCCGCAACGAGGCTGCCATGAGAGCCAAAACGTCTTGCCGGTGAACCTCAGTGCCGTTCTGCCTTGAGACGCCATTACATGTACAGGTCGCCGAGCCTTCTGCTCGCCAGGGTTGTGAGACTGGGTAGCGCGCAGGGGGCACACAAGTGTGGCGGAATAGGGTGGGATCTGGCTAAACCACCGCAAAACGTTCCTCGGAAGACGCGGCACCACACATCAACTTTTCGACCACCGTAGAACGTTCCGTTCCATCGATGCGCGCCTTGGCATACCACGCCGCAATCAGCGCGACCAATTTCCGGTTGTCTTCTAAGAATAGTCTGCTTTCCAGGCTGTTAAAGCGGCAAAGCCGCTCGATGACGTCGAAGTCAAGCGTCACGCCGTTCTCCGACCAAGACAACTGCAGCATTTCAAAACCAAGCCCAGGTGGTATCTCGATGGTCGTGGCCACGGATCAGACTCCAAGTTGCAGTCTGCACCTGAAGATTGGCGCTGGTTGCACCAGCGCCTGAGACGTGCAGATCTGTGTGTGCAGCAGGCCGCAAAAAAATGCCCGCTAGCGCGGGCAAAAGCGACTTAGTCGCCAGAGGGTTGCCGGAACATCCGGCGAAATAAATATTGCAACGTTTAGTCGTTTTGTCTGTAGGATTTTCCTTACGACGCAGGGCCCAGTTGGATCGATGGAAGACCTTCGGTCAGCCACAGTGCGCAAACCCTATCAATGTCTGTATCTTGGTTCCCTACCCAGTTCTGGTAATGCCACGATTGTCTGCAAACCACTGCAAGCGGAGAAAGTCACTAACCTAACGAGGGCAAGCTCGCTTAACACTAAAGCTTGGGGTGGCACTTGCATACGCACTTTAAAGCCTAGCGCTCCAATGCTACCTCTCACCAAATGAATGAGCCGAAATTCCAAATTCCTCGAGTGGCGTGATGGCAAAGGATTCGTACCCTTTGTTGTGACTTGCGTTTTCTGCGCGATGTTACTGCTGGGCGCCTGGGCAACCATTGTGGCGATGCTTCGTTGGCAGTGGTCAGAAACGCTCGACGGCGAGATGCGCCAGAACACGAACACCGCACGCGCACTTAAGGAGCACACGCTGCGCGTGCTGGACACAGTGGATCAGGCCATGTGGCGGTTGCAGCATACGGCTGTCGACGGGCCACTCACTCCTCAGGATTTCACCACTATTGCGAACGAAACGGGGATGGTTCCGCACATCTTGACCCAGCTGTCGTTGGTAGGTGCCGACGGCCGTTTTGAAGGCAGCAACCTGGATCCGGATGGCACTCGCAGCAATCATGTGAGTTTGATGGATCGCGACCACATCAAGGCGCATCTTCTTCCATCGGACATTGCCTCAACGCCCGGGGGTCTCTTGCATAACGGCCTTTTCATCAGCCGCTCAGTGCTTGGCAAAGTCTCTGGCGTCTCGACAATTCAGCTTTCGCGCAAGGTCACGGCGGCTGACGGCCGCATCATTGGGGTGGTTGTTGCATCACTCAATTGCCGACATTTCATGGACGTCTTCAAGGGTGTTGAGATGGGGGCCGAAGGAGGCGTTGTTCTCGCAGGTTTGGATGGTGTGATGCGGGTGAGGGTTCTGGGCGGTGCGGCAACTGATGTCGACAACCGTCTTCCGGGATTTCTAGTGGAGAAAATGCGCTCTTCAGAAACCGGGGCAGTATTGGCACCGTCCTCTGACGGAGTGTCGCGAATCATCGGGTTTAGCCGCGTGGGTAGCTATCCGCTAGCGGTACTGAGTGGCACTTCGGAAAAGGAAGCATTTGCTCCTTGGCGCACCACACGCAATACAGTCCTTTGGCTTACGGCCTTACTTACGCTTGCGGTCATTGCCTTCGTTGCCGTTTTTCTCACCAGCATTCGAAAACTAGCTGTAAGTCACGACGCACTGATAAGAAGCGAAGCGGACGCTCAGCGGGCAAACCGCGCAAAGAGCGAGTTCTTGGCGGCGGTGTCGCACGAACTCAGAACGCCTTTGACGAGCATAAGAGGGTTTTCCGAACTCATAGAGATGCGCAGCAATGAGCCTCAAACGCGAGAGCAATCGAGTCTCATTCGCCAAGGGGCCGAGCACTTAAATGCCGTACTGACGGAGATACTAGACCTCGCGCGAATTGAAGCGGGCGCGATGCCTGCACACGTCGAGTCAGTGGATCTGCCACGGATACTGCAAGATGTGATCGAGCTATTTCGTGTCAGTGCAGCGGCCAAGTCGCTCGAACTCTCCTTAAAGCGGGCCGACAACGTGCCGATGCGCCTGACGACCGATGCGCTGAAGCTCAAGCAGATCCTGAACAACCTGCTGTCGAACGCCATCAAGTTCACGACAACAGGCAGTATTGAACTCATTGTAGAAGCCAGCCCAGATAACGCCATGCTGCTGTTCCATGTCATCGACACAGGACCCGGGATTCCAGAAAAATTGCACGGGGTGATTTTTGAAAAGTTCAGCCAGGGTGACAGTCGAATAAGCTATCAGCACGGTGGAACCGGTCTTGGTCTTTCTCTTTCACGCGCCCTTGCCGAACTGCTTGGAGGATCTCTGACGGTTACGTCCCGAGTAGGAAACGGCTCGACGTTTACCCTGTCACTTCCGTCCTCACTGTCGCTAGCTGGGTAAGGTTGTCACGCGGCTAGAGCCGAGAGTTGGCCGCACCAGAGGTCATTGAGATCCGGAAAATTCCACTTTTCAGGGTTTTCACGCGCGACCACTTTCTCGGTGCATCCGCGTTCCGCCAAGTCCACCAATATAGGGGCAAAGCGCAAGCTGGACTTCGTCGAAAAGAACACCTTGACTTTAGGAGTGACCAATGACTGTCGCCCTTGCTCAACGACCACGCCAATACGTCCGGAAGTCAACCGCACCAGCGATCCCACCGGAAAAATGCCGATGCTTTTGACAAACGCCTGAAATATGCGGGGATCAAGGTGGCCATTTGTCCAATCCGCCATACGGCGCAGGGATTCCGCTGGGTCCCATCCCCGCTTGTAGGGACGATCGGAGGTGATGGCGTCGTACACATCACAGATCGCCGTCATTCGTGCGATGAGACTGATCTCGTCGCCCTTAAGCTTGTCGGGGTAGCCTGAACCGTCGAGCTTCTCATGGTGATGGCGGCAGGCATCAAGCACGGCGTCTTCTACGGTGCCGCTTTCCTTGAGCATCTCGTACCCTCTCAACGGATGGTTTTGAACCATCGCGAACTCACAGTCCGAGAGCTTTCCGGGTTTGTTAAGAATCTCACGCGGAATTGCGGCTTTGCCTAGATCATGCAACAACCCCGCCATTGCGGCGCTTCGCGTGTGCTCTTCACTGAGATTGATCTGCTTGGACAAAGCGACCATCAAAGCGCACACGGCTACGGAATGCAGATAGGTGTAATCATCTGCAGTCTTCAGTCGAGCCAAGCTGATCAACGCACTGGCATTTCGGGTCACTGAGTCGGATATTTCGTCGACCAACTGACGAGCACTACTTGAATCGACCGCCTTTCCCATGCGCGCCTCTTCAAACATGGAGATCATGGCGGCCTTGGATTCAGAGCACAGAAGCGCCGCTGCTTGCAACTCGTCCTGCATGCTTGTTTCCGCCCTGTCACGCGATCTGCGAACCACCGGTGTAGGCGCAGCAGGTGGGTCAATCGATATAACAGGAAAGGTCTCCAACATACCGAAGTCTGTGTCCGTTTTTTGTTCGGCCTCCTCACGCGACATTGCCGCAACGCCCATGTCCACGTCCCTGCCCTTGAAAGCGTCAATCCACACTTCATGAATCGAAGCTTGCCGAATGCGCTCGATATCCTTCAACTCCTTCAGAACAAATTTGGCCTTCCAGAACGGGTGGTCCATCCATGAGCCACAAAAATCATGGACGTACATGCCTAGAGCGAGGTCGTCGGTGTGAATCTTTTTCAGCATGAAAACACTCTTCGAATTGCATTCATGGCCCTACTGGGGCACCCAGCCAGGACTCAGCCTGTGACAGTTACATCTACTGCAGCGAAGGACTTCGGATGAGCTGTCTGTTTGAGGTGGCGACCATGAGCGGTCAGCGTGGTTCGCCTGGCGAGGCTACTGAGCACCCTAGCGTCCAACCGCTATCAGTCGTCATCTCACGTCTCTTTGCCCGGTGCTGCGCCAAGACTGCTGATGCACTCCAGTAACTTGAGCGGGCTGAAAGGCTTGATCAAGTAGGCATCGGCACCCGCCAGCCTGCCTGCCTCAATGTCTTGCGGAAGACCGCGCGCGGTCAGAAGAATGACAGCCGGCAAACCCAGAGCGGGCGTAGCTTTCGCGTAGCGGCACAAATCCAGCCCGTCGACATGGCCTGGCATCATGATGTCGAGTAGAAGAAGGTCTGGGCGCAGCGTTTGAAGCACACCGAGACCTTCGTCAGCATTGGTTGCTTCGAAGATCTCGTGGCCCTCGAATTCAAGGGTTGCCCGAATCAGCGTGCGGATGGCCGCATGGTCCTCAACGATCAACATGCGCATGCCTGCTCCGCACTGTTACCTTATATATCAATTTTATCACAAAACAAATCTTGCGAACTGATAAAATTTGCGTCATGGTTTCCAATTCTCTTTCCTCGCTATCCGCTGAGTGCACAACCCGCGAGGTAGCAGCGGCGCTTGGTTTGGCCGTGCGCTCGGTGCAATTGATGGTCGACCGGGGGGATCTCCATGCATGGAAGACGCCAGGGGGCCATCGACGCATTTCGCGGGCATCGGTCGAAAAATGGCTGATCAGCCGCCAGGGTGAAGCACATGGAGACATCGGCGCAGCGGCAGCCGATTGGAGCAAGCTTGGGCGAGGCGCCACGGATGCAGCGCCGCGCGTTTTCCCTTCAGATGCGGTCAAGGGCTCTAAAGACGCCGGCCGTGCTCCGCGCGTGTTGCTGATCGAAGATTCGACGCACTTCCAGAACTTGGTGAAACTCTTGATGGCCCACGACTTTCCAGACGTGGAACTTCATCTTGCCGATGACGGAATCGTGGGCTTGGCCATGGCAGGCGAATTGAAGCCCGATGTGCTGATCGTCGATATCCTTTTGCCGGGCATTGATGGCGCCACCCTGATTTCTCGCCTGCGCTCACACCCCCTGTTTCAACACAGCCGCTTAGTGGTCGTGACATCACTCGACGAGGAACAGCGTGCTCCCTACGCGTTTGCTCTCGCAGGGGTGCCAGTGGTCCACAAACCACGGCTGGTCCAGGAATTGCCTGCGTTGGTGGCAGCCTTTCTTCACCCCCCCACTGGCAAGCTCCAAGCGTCATCGTGAAGCATCGCGTTTTGATGGTAGAGGACGACCCCTCAGTGCGGCGCTTCGTTCAAGTCGCGCTTGAGCCGCTGGATATGGATCTCGTTCACTGCGCGACCGTCGCCGAAGCCAAGACGGCGTTGTCAGATCGGACCACGCGTTTGGTTATTACGGATCTCAATTTGCCAGACGGGACAGGTTTGGAGTTGCTGGCGTGGATCAAGGAAAGCCCGTCGCCGCAACTGAGCAGTTGCATATGTGTGGTCTTCAGCGGAGATATCCAGCCGGTCATCGCAAAGACCCTCAAGTCCCTGGCTGTTTGGCGAGTACTGAACAAGCCTACCTCGGTCGGCGCTCTGGTGTCCTGTGTTACCGAAGCACTGTCGATCCAAGCCGGCGAACAGGCTGAGGCTCCTTTTGAGCGGCAAGATCCAGTCTGGGAGTTTTTCGGTGGCAACCGAACTCTTTTTGAGACGTATCAACGGGCCTGTCTGGCGCAATTTCCTCAAGATTTGCAGGACGGAGACGCTGCGGACAGGGCGCAAGATGCGACCGCACTACGTCGTGTGGCACACAACCTTAAATCAGTGCTTGCGATGCTTGGAGAAGCGTGCGCTGCGCAGTGGGCTCGTGATACTGAAGAGTGGGCCGCATGCCGTCAGATTGAATCCATGCATGCCGGCTGGCTGGTATTACGAAAGCGCATCGAGACTTTGATTGCATCGCCTAACCATTGATGTGCGCTCGCTGCCGAAGCCGCGCCCAGGTGAAAGCGTGTCCTGGACGAAAGAGCAACACCACCCGGGGGTGGTATTGAGCGATGGTTTCGAGAGCGGCGTCCGTCGGCTGAGGTCTTAGAAGTTTTCCCAATCCCCGGCACCCTGTGCTCCTGCACCGATGAGGCTTGGCACCGGCATTGGCGTCATGCCCTGCTTTACGATCTGCACGCCCCGAGCCGCCGCCTTGAAAGCAGATCCCGAGGTCAGTTGGGTCGCCAATTTTGTGTTGGCGGGACGGCGGGAAGACGTGATGCCCATGGTTTGGGAGATCGGTGAAGGAGCAGACGCAGGCCGCTCCTCAGAAGCAATGATGTTGAAGGCTGCAACCACCTTTACGAGTTCTGCCGCTTGTCCATTGAGGCTGCTGGCTGCGGCAGCCATTTCCTCCACCAAGGCTGCGTTCTGCTGAGTGGCCTGGTCCATTTGTGCAACTGCTTCGTTTACCTGATCAACGCCCTGGCTCTGCTCCGAACTCGCTGCGCTGATCTCAGCCATGATGTCCGTCACGCGACTGATAGCGGACACTACTTCGCTCATGGTCTGGCCGGCACGGTCTACCAGTGCCGAGCCTGCTTCCACTCTTTCAACGCTCGCGCCAATCAAGTGCTTGATCTCGCGAGCGGCCTCTGCCGAGCGACTCGCGAGGTTCCGGACCTCGCTCGCGACTACCGCAAAACCGCGGCCTTGCTCGCCAGCGCGCGCTGCCTCCACCGCTGCATTGAGCGCCAAGATATTGGTCTGGAAGGCGATTCCATCAATCACGCCGATGATGTCTGAAATCTTGCGAGAGCTGTCGTTAATATCCTTCATAGTACGGACAACGTCCGCGACCACCTCACCGCCCTGGCTGGCCACGGTAGACGCATTCTGGGCCAGCTGATTTGCGTGGCGTGCGTTCTCTGCGTTCTGGCGCACAGTAGAGTTCAGCTCTTCCATGGAAGCGGCAGTCTGTTGCAGAGCACTTGCCTGATTTTCCGTTCGGGCAGATAGATCACTGTTGCCCGCAGAGATCTCCGCACTTGCGGTAGCCACGTTGTCGGAGCCATGACGCACCTGCGCTACGACGTTTGTCAATGAAGTCTGCATTGCGGCCAATGTCTGCAGGAGCGGGCTGAATTCGTCGTTGGCGCGGTCGATGATTTCACCAGTGAGGTCGCCATCGCGCACCCGAACTGCGATCACTTGCGCCTCAGTCACCCGGCGCTTCAACACGCTGCCAACGTACCACGCAAAAACCATGAGCGCGACAGCAATGGCTGCGACTGCCGCTATGAGGCTGTTGAGCGTCTGCTTTGCATTGAGCTCGATTTCTCCCAGGCGTCCAGTGAGCAACTCGCTCTGGTGCTGCTTTTGCTTGCTCAACATCTCAAGCACCACATTGCGAGCAGGAATCGTCTTTGCCACCAGGTAGTCGAACCCTTCGTCCTTCTTTCCCTGCTCGATCAGTTGGATGTTCTGCCCAGCGACTTGCCAGAACGCTTCCAGTGCCTGAACGAGCCTTGCGTACTCGGTGCGTTCCGAGGTGGTCCGGACGGTTTTTTCGAGAGCCACCTCGTCGGCATCAATCAGGCGCTTCTTCTCGGCGATGTCCGCCAGTGTGTTCTTCACGTCAGAGGGAGTTCTCACAAGGAGAGCGTGGCGCAGTTGAAGCGAAGAACGAGTCACATTCAGCTCCATGGCTGCAAGCCTGAGCTGATGAGGTACCGATTCTGTCGCGACATTCTTAGTCTGCGCAGTCACGTCTGTTAGGTTGAACCAGGCCAGAAGGGCCACCAGACCCAGCCCGCCGATGAGTCCGAAGGACAGTAGGTGCAGCCGCTTGGCAATGCCAAAGGATTTGATGAAGTTCATGGGAGATCCTTTTGTGTACGTGTGTCGGTTTCAAGGGCGCGTCAGTGCTCGAGCGACAGCGATGCAGAGGCGGGCTCCAGGAGCTTTTCGATGTCGAGCAAGATGAGCATGCGATCGTCCACAGCACCAATGGCCAGAAGATGGTCCTGTCCCGCTTCCATGTCGAGCGCAGGTACTGCCCGCAGCTGTGCTTGCTCCAGAGTTAGAACGTCAGAGACGCTGTCAACAACAATTCCAACTAACTGCGGGCAGAGGTTGAGCACGACCACCACCGTCAGATGGTCATGCGTGGCGGTAGGCAGCCCGAGCTTGAGGCGCAGGTCAATGATGGGCACGATCTCCCCGCGCAGATTTACGACGCCTTGCAGGTCAGCGGCTGAGTTTGCAATGCCGATGGGCTTTTCGTAGGAGCGGATCTCTTGAACCCGCTGTATGTCAGCCCCGTACTCTTCGCTACCTATCCTGAACACCAAGAATTCGCGCAGGTCGGTTATGTTCACTGAGACGTTCGATTTGCGACTGGACGTAGCTGCCGTGTGATGGTCAATTTGCGTCGACATTTCGACAGAAGTGATATTTTAACAAATTCTAATCGTCGGAAATCATTTGTGTCAAATATATGATGCAAATGATTGTGCTCGCGTCGCGTGAGTGCTCCTAACCTTGGCAGAGGGCTGTACTGGTCTAGGGCCGTCGCGCGAAGGCAGCTACAAAGTGGTCTAGAGCTCACAAGCGACCCTGAGTGCATGGGGGAGGGTCCAACCTCAAGAACGGCTGGCGGAACAGCCATGCTGGGTTGGCTGACGCTCAAGATCGGGGCCTTGGACAGGAGCGTCTGGGGAGACTGGCAGTCCCGTTCGAAAAGCAGGTCGAGTCCTCGACCGAATGTCTGGTCTAGCGGTCACCGCAGCCCTGATTTGAGAGCATGAAGCAGACATCAAAGCGGATATCTCGACCGAAAGCTTTGGCCGATAGGACGCGTCCGACCGAGCGCAATCGCTGTAATCAGGCGGTTAAAAGATACTTTCGATCCGCCGCCTAGTCGGCGGTGACGGCTCCAGCCTCGCAGTGCGCATAGGTGCCGATGAACCCACCGCACATCAACGACAGGGCTACAAAGGAGGCACCGCAAGAAACTCTATTCGTGTACGACGAACCAGCTCTTCATAACTGATGGGTCGAGTGACCGTTGCTGCGGGCGAGTTCTCTTGCCAGTGAGCCCAGGCCTTACCACTCGAGGGGTCGTACACCAGTTTGAATAGGTGCGAGGGCACGGCAACTTCATTGCGGCCAATCGTGCGCGCGTTCGGCTCAAACACAGGACCCGTGATGACGTAAACACTCCCACGCGCACGCATGACATACCGGCGCGTATCGTCTTCCACCTTCGCCCAAGGCCCGCTGTTCTGCCGGGCATCTTGCGGAACCATGTTGGCCAGCGAGAAGGATTGCGCCATGGCCTGGGGAGTACCCATGTCGCCGGCCGGCGCCATATGGCCACGCGACCAGCCGGAACCCCGGTAATCATCCAGCGTCGCGCGTTCAACGCTCGGCAGGCGGGCCTCGGCGTAGAACTTGTCCGTCCGCGGCAAACCTTTGGCTGCCTCCAACGTCTGGCGGTTTAGCTTCTGCGCCACGAAAACCGGCGTCTTGGTGTTGCCCGAGTGCAGCACAGCGAACGCATTGAAGCAGAGCTCCCGGAGCTTGGGCGCCGAAGGCGTGATGGGAGGCGTCCCCTCTGCGAAGTGCTGAGGACAGTCCCGGAACCCTCCGGTGGCAGGACCGCTGGCTCGAGCAGCCGCACGCGGCTCGTCCTGCCCGATGCCGGTTGGCACTACTCCGCAACTGGTTGCCTGCAGAACCACGACGCCGGCCGTGAACACGGCAATGAGCAGCCTTCGCGCGCCGCTCGACCCCTTTACGAGATCGCTGGTTTCCCAGAAGGCTTCTTCTTTCGCTTGGTTGTCATCGGCGGGCGAGTCTACTGATGTGGATGCGGAGGATGCCCTCACGCAGGAACGGATGGCCCCTCCGGCCGATCAAGATTTCTTTCTACGATTCCGAAATTGATCGCGAGCGCAAGCGATGGCGCCAATGCTGGATCAGCTGCTACGGAATGCGCAGCAATCCTCGGGCGGTGAGAAAAACTCCTACGCTCCCGGCTCGGCAGATCAATATACTGTACGTAAATACAGTATTAAATCATGGCCTGCGCAGCACCCCCGCTCACCCATCCACCGTCGAGCTTCGACCGGTGGCAGCTGCCCACCCATGTGGCAGAAGCGGTCTGGAAAGGGGACGAGCTGGGAGCGTCGGAAGGCAGAACTGTATCCACAGGCCATGAGCTTCTGGATCGGGCTTTGCCAGGCAATGGATGGCCCACGGCCAGTCTGTCAGAAGTGCTCCAGCCGCAGGCCGCGGTCTGCGAGTGGCGCCTGCTCTCGCCGGCCCTGTCGGGTCTGCTGGCAGACAAGGACTGCTGCCTTTATCTCGTCGCGCCGCCCAAGCAGCCCAGTGCGATGGGACTGGCGCAACTCGGCGTCCAGCCCAAGCAGGTGGTGTGGATCGCGGCCGACGGCCCCGCAGGCCGGCTCTGGGTGACCGAACAGTTGTGCAAGTCCGATCCGGCAGGCGCCGTGCTGTCATGGCTTCCGCAGGCGCGGCCGGAGCAGATCCGCCGGCTCCAGGTACACGCCCACAGCTGTGACGCTCCGATCTTCCTGTTTCGCCCCGAATCAGCTCTGCGTGATACGTCGCCTGCGCCGTTGCGCCTGTCGGTGCGTCCGGGTGCCGGGTGGCACATTGATGTCCAGGTGCGCAAGCGCCGCGGCGCGTCGCTTGATGAGGTGCTGCACCTCCCGGCGATGCCAGGCAATCTCGACATCGTCATTCCCCCTCGGTTGCGCACGCTTGCGCCGCTGCAGGTCAACGGCTCGGAGGTGACCCATGCTGTGGGCCGCACTGCTCCCCGTCCCGACAGAATCCGAGTCGCCAATTGATCCGCTCCCCCTCAGCGTTTGGGCCCTGCAGTTCACGCCCCGCGTCGCGGTGGTTGAAGGCGCGGTCCTC
>JAAIGE0101280610.1_pt1 | contig 18521 bp, 30 predicted proteins | sample 6487951 | NCBI WGS metagenome assembly JAAIGE01 (sample SAMN13974128, study PRJNA590717) | phyllosphere metagenome | biome: tomato field; feature: multiple bacterial spot infested tomato fields; material: tomato leaves; isolation source: leaves from tomato fields | host: Solanum lycopersicum ...
AACCCGCCACCGTCCGCCTCGACAAGAGCAGCCCATCCGTCGTCTGACGCAACCACCGCAAGCGAGTCCTCGGTGAACGAACGGTAGGCACCCTCTTCCAGAAGCGTCTCAGCCTGTTCTTCTGCGACAGCTTGGAGGCGGTCTAGGGCTGCGCCCTCCCGGCTCGCGGCAGCCCATGAGAACGCCCCTACGACAGCAGCAACCACGAGCGCTACAATCGCCAATGCAGCAACGGCCCAGGCGGCTCCGTTATCCCGCCAGGTAGGCGCCTCGTCAGTATCGGAGGACTCAGTCACACTGCCGCCAACGCGAACTCCAGAGGGATACCACTGCGGAACGCCTCGACGATGGGCTCGACCCGGTACCCAGCCTGCAACAGCGGCAAGCTATAGGAGACAGGGACTCCCGCGCTGCGCAGGCGAGAGACCACCGGGTACTCCCCCGCCCAGACCCCATAGCTCTGGAGGTAGTCGATGCTCATGCTCTGGTCCCAGTAGAACTTGATGATAGGGACGCTCATCGAGCGGAGCGCGTGTGCGTACTCAGCGGGGACACCTGCGCGCCACAGCTCGAAGGCTTCAAGCTCGCGTGCAGGCGGCGTACCGTACAGCCGGTCCGCTGCCTTCGCGTACTCCGGCGGCATAGTCGAGATGTCCACGGGGGCAGTCTACCAGAAAAGCAGGAGGCCCGCCAAGCTCTCACCTGGCGGGCCTCCTAACCCAGTCTTTGCCTTCTCGCGTCACTGGGCGAGCGCTCAATGGACCGACTCTCTACGGTTGGGCAGTTACGAGCATACCACACTCGGAGCCGGATGAGAAACACTCCTCAGCGCGGCGAGTCCAGAGCAAACGCGTACTCATCTGGCCATGCTTCCGCTGCGGCATGCTCCAGAGTCACCGGGTCGATGAGCCCCAAGGAGGTCAGCCGAATCACCTCAGAGACAGGGACATCGGCTCCCGTCATGCGGCGGTACGCGAGGTGGACGAACAGGTGCGACGTGTCCCCCTCATAGTCAGCGTCGTAGCCGCTCATGAGCGTCTGGAGCGGGGACCGAACCGTGTTCGAAATCGCTTGGTAGGCATCCACCGGGGTCACAACATCCAGAACATCCCGGAGAATCTCGACTTCGAGGATGGACTCCGTCCGCGAAGACAACCGAGCTGCCAGGCGCTCCAGTGTCGCGCCCGTGTTCGAATAGGCCACTCCTCGCCGAGCGATGTCGATGTACTCCATCCCGGCGCCCGGCAAGCCCGTCAGCGTGGCAAGGTCAGTCGGGCTCTCGCCCGTTTCGTGAATGGCTTTGACGAACGCAGCCGTGTTCCGGACGAACCCGTTCGCCCAAGCAACCGTGTACACGGCGCGCTCCTGCGAAGGCGACTCCCGCTGCGAGATGAGGTACTCCCGGACCGTCTTGTCAAGCACCGCGATGCGGAACGCTTCAGCGCTGCCTCGCGCGATAGTCCTCAACGCGAGGGACTGGTCGTACGGCCGAATGCCCCTCATGGGACCAGTCTAGAGTACCGCCGCGTACTCAGCGGGTACGCCTGAAGAGATGGCGCCAGGCGGGATACGACCGCTTGTCACCCGGATGTACTCCGCGAACTCATTGACCGTCATACCGGAGTCGCGCGCCTCTGCCGTGGCAGGGAACGTTTCTGCGAAGAACTGTTGCGGGTCTATCGGCAGCGCCAGCCCCGACGGGTAGTAACGGAGAGCCGCAATTTGCCACTCGTCCATCTCGCGCACATCCGGCACCGCCATCGCGAACAGCAACGGAAGGTCCGAGTGGCCTAGCAGCTTCCGCAGGCGCGAAGTCCGCCGTATCGCGCCGAACTTCGAGCCAGTCACCTTGCCTGCGACGAGTTCGAGCGTGGGGAAGTTCATCCATCCTTCGAACGCCCATCCGGGGACATCGAAGAGGTACGCGATGGGGCAACGGTCAGGCGCGCCCTCCGGTATCTGCACCGGCCAGCCGCGCGCCTCGGACCACCCAAGATGTTGGGCACGCTCCACCAGATGGGAGGGCAGCGGCCCAGCGTACATACGATGGAGCTGGCTGAGACGGTAGTCGTACTCAACGCTTCGGAACGCCCGTGCCAAGCTCATAGCGCCATCAGGAGCTGCTCGGCTGGTGCATCGTCAGGAGGTACTCGACCGGCACGCCATTCCTGTGACCGTCAGCGATGAAGGCCACGTCATGCACCCCGCCTAGGACAGCCCGAGCAGCGTAGGCGACAGGCGCCCCTTCCATCGCCGCATCGATGATGACGCGTTCAGAACCCAGCGTGAGGTCTCGCATCTCCTTGCCTGAGACGCCTGCCCGTGCGTACACGTCGAAGTAGCTGATTTCGGTGACCTTCAAGCAGAACGACCGCACGAGGTTGCGGGCTGTGCCCACGGTCTCGAAGCCTGGCCCATCACGGTGCCAGTGGAAGTGCTTCAGCTTCAGAAACAGGTTCTCGGCAAGCGGGGTCGAACCAACGTAGTCGTGCAGAGCGCGGAGCACCACCATGTCAGCGTCCTTCAGCAGAAACTTCAGGAGCAGTGCCCGTTCTGCCGAGTCATCTCGGTAGCCGCCCGCATCCCCGGAGTCGAACCACAGGTCAAACTCCTCCGGGAACCCGAACAGCATGTGATGGACCGTGGTGCCACGACGCTGAGCTTCGTCCCGGAAGAACTCGCGTGCCTTCTTGTGGTTCTCGAAAACGTACCCTTGCTCCCAGGGCACCTCGTCCACGAGACGCTGGAACAGCTCCGGCTCGCGAGAGAGTGCATCAGCCCATCCGTCACGGTAGACTCGCTGCGCTGCGGCAGAAAGGCCTCTCTCATCCCAGGTCAGGACAGAGCCATCAAGGAAGAACTCCGACATGAACGCCGGGAGACTAGTGTCCCCCTTCGGTATGCCGGGGAGCTTCGCGAGAGTCATGAAACCTACTCTACCGGGGCTCGCCGCCCGTGTCAATCCGTGACGCTGGTGAGATACTCCGGCGCGATGTTGTTGCGGAATGCAGCGACGATTGCGGAGAGTGTCTTAGCGCCTGCAAGTAGGCACGCTACAGAGTACGGGGCTGGGACGCCGAGGAACGAAGCCTCCATGACAATGCCGTAGATGATGTCTGCCTGGCCAGTCCTACTGATAGCGAGCCTGTGCAGCTCTACCACAGATGGCAACGAGACCCCGCCAAGCCACAATGAGTAAGCCTTGTCACCCGATGTCAGTACGCGGGTCAGGTACCGAGCCTGATAGTCTTCCGCAGGCCGGTACCGCCCTACGCTCACGCCAGACGGCCACCTTACGTTGAACGGACCGGCCGTTGTCTCCCGAAGCCCCAGGACCAGCTCAATCGGCACCACCGAGTACGCAAGCATGACCGCGAATGCTTCCCCATTCTCCATATGGAACGAAGCTGCATGACGAGGGTCCACGTCGAACAACGCCTCGGCAACGGCGATGTCATCTCCTCCGGCTTCGCGTCGGAAGTAGTCGGCGACAGCCCTGTCATGCTTCGGCCGACGTACCGGATTGCCAGCCGGGAGGGGAACCTCCGACCAGAGACCCTCGAACAGCTCCGGGTTGCGCTCGTACGCCGCCAACCACATCGGCGCGATAGTCTCGGAGACCAGCTCCGGCTTCACGCGGCCGGGTCCGAAGTAGACATACCCACCGAGATAGGTGGACAGAACCTCCGGCGCCTGTGCGTCGAACTCCGCGTTCGGGTACTTCTCGATGCTCATGCTGCCTCTGCGACCTCGAAAGCGTAGTCGGCAGGGATGCCTTCGAGCAGCGCATCCACAGCGACCTTGAACTGCTTCGACTCGAACCGCGAAGCTGCCAGGCCACGGAGCAGGGCATCGTCAAGAATGCCTTGGGACACACCCTCCGCCAGCTCCTTGATGTGGTACGACCATCCCGGTGCTGAAGCGCGCACAGCAAGAACCCGAGCAACATGCGGCAGGCGAACGCCGTTCTCCTTGCTCGCGCGCCCCTGAGACGCCCGAAGGATGCCACTCATTCCCGAAGTCGTCCTCATCTGGTCCACCTCGAAGAGGTCTTCGGGGCGGACACCGCCAGAGGTCGCAGCCCACAGGTAGTCCAGGTAGTCCCCGCGGAGGTCATCACAGTAGAAGTTGAAAGCTGCCTCCAGCTCCGGCGACGCGCCGGACAGGAGGCGGAAGATGGTCTTGCCCCTGCGCCGGGCCACCTTGTGAAGTACGCCCTCGATGATTTCTGCCCGCACGCTACCGTCAGTGATAGCGTCTTCCAGCAGGCCGTCACGGTCGAACGCTTCCGTCTCCTGGTCCAGCTCTTCGCTGTACTCCATGTAGACGTTGCCGAGGTACGTGCCGTCACCGTAGTGCGCACCGTAGTGCCGAGACGGGAACAGGTCGCTGAAAGCGCCGCGAGGGCCACGACCGGTGGGCAGTACAATCTCGCGCTCCTGCTTGATGTACTCGCGGAACTTCTGCTGCATACCCATGAAGCCAGAGTACCCGTCTGGTGCCACTGTGTCAAGCGGACGGACCCGTGGTAGGATGACGCCATGGAACCATACGCCTACGACCTGTTCTCCAGCGCGAATACCCCTGCCTTCATCTGGGGCGGCGCTATCATCCTCACCGGCATCGTTCTCGGCATCCTGCCGTTCTTCCCGCTCGGCAAGCGTGACTTCCTCGCCTGGACCTCGTTCATCGTCTGCGTCGCTGTCGGCGGGCTCATCGGATGGGGCGTCGGCCGGGACATCATCGCCTCGAACAACAACGAGGCCCGCATTGCGAACCTCATCGAGCAGGCCGAAGACGTTTACGACGTCACACTGACGGAGGAGCAAGCGGCTGAGTTCGAGCCTCCCCTGGGAACCCCGCTCGCCTCCTACGAGGAGTTCGGCAAGGGTGAGGTCGAGTTCATGGGTTCGGCGGTTCCCGTCATCCTCGTCTGGAACGAAGGCGTGATGTTCTTCGCCGTCGAGGGGACGGACAGCTCGCTCCCGACCAAGGAGCAGATGGAACAGCAGCAGGAGCAGGCTGAGCAGGCCCCCGCAGACTCGGAAGCCCCCACCGAGTAACGGCATACGACTGAGGCCCAGGGTTGATAGCCCTGGGCCTCAGTCGTATGTCGGGGTTAGCCCTTGAACGTCTCCCAGTCCGATGCAGACACCAGCTCGCCTGTCTCCGCATCGTATCGGAGGACCACCGGGCTCCCGTCTCGGTCTTCGCCCAAGAACGGCTCCCCTGGGACGATACGGACATCCGAGCCGAACGTGACGCCGTATACCCGCTCAATCTCGCTCTGCAAGACCGCGCTCTCGCTAGAGGTCAGGTTCCAGACAGTGGCTTCGATGCCCCATGCAAGGAAGCCCACCGCGATGGTGAGCACCAAGGCTATGGCCATCCCCTTCGCGAACGCTCCTGAGTTCGGTCGAACATCCCGGAGGTCATCGATGCTGACAACCAACGCAACAGCGCTGGATACAGCGAACATGGCGAGCATCGTGACCGGCGCCCAGAAAGGCACGAACTCGGTCACACCGCTCAGGTCAATCATCGGTCTCCTCCGAGAACAGCGCGCGGGCCAGCTCCAGCGGGACGCCCATCTCCAGCGCGACCGGAGCGTTCGCCGGGCCTAGCTCCTTCAGGTACAACTCGATGGAGGCATGGTCCGTGCCATTACGGAGCGTCCGGATGAGGCGCGCGAGGTCGGAGTCAGCCGTCTTGTAGGACAGCTCGGACGGCTTGACGCGATGCTGCACGGCCGAGTAGAAGTACGCCTCGCCGACGGCTGCCGCAGCAGCCAGGTCGTAGCCCGACTCATCGTCCAGGAACCGAAGTCCCTTCCGGAGCGGAGAGGTGCCCTCGCGCCCCTGCTGAGACACACGCGTCCAGTTCACATTTCGGCTGATGCGTTCCGCCACGAGAGCAGCGAACGGGTACTTGATATCAGACAGCCGAGCCTTCGGCCGCTGCCATGGCAGGAGAGGGGCGAAGCCGTTCTGTATCGAACGGGCCTCACCGTCGAACTCGTACGGTGCGCCAACCTCCTTCAGCCAGGACATCGGGCCGGTGAGCTGACGCATCGAGAATGCGATGAGACCGAAAGAGACCAGGCCTGAGGCAATCACCTGCCAACTCAGCGTGTAGATGCCGACGCCCACCATGAGGGCCATGGTGAACAGACCGAAGACGAAGAGGTTGCGAATCTTCGCATACTCCCGGTAGTTCACTTCATCGCCTCCATGTACTCGAACGGGATACCAGCAGCCAACCCGTCCTCGACCGCTTTCACACCGAACCGGTCGATGTGCATGACCATCGTATCAACTGGAGTGCCCTCGCGCAATGCCGCCACGGTGTTCTTCAGACCGACGACCTTCGCGATAGCAGCGCCAGTCGCATCCATCTCCAGACGCATGTGCCATGCGCGCATCAGCTTGAACAGCTCATCCGGCGAAGACCCGCCCGCCTCACCGTACGCCTGCGCCACCCAGTGCGTCGCGAGATATGCCTGGTGCCCGCCGTCGGCCCGCCGATATGCGTACCGACGGGCTGCCAGTGTCAGCGCCGCGTGAGGGTCACGCCAGCGCGGTCGGAGAGCCGCTACCGCAAGCATCGCTTCCTTGTCGCGGGGGAGGCGATGCAGGGCGAGCCAGAGGGATGACTTCAACCGGATGGTGCCGTAGACGCCCAGCGCCGCAGCGGGAGCAAGAACCGCAAACACCATCGATAGCAGCTCCGGGTCATGGGGGATGCCAAGCAGACCGAGAGCCATCATGACAACTGATGGCACAAGTAGTGCCCCACCCACGGCCCCGGCAAGAAGCCAGAGCCCCATCTTCTGGCTCATCAGGCCACCGCGTAATCGATGGGGATGCCGTTCTCCATCGCATCCAGCGCAGCCCCCGCAGGCACCTGCCGGAAGTAGGCAAGCACCGTGTCAAGCTCCACCCCATCAGCGCGGAGCTTGCTCGCCCGGCTGAGCCACCCGTCCACGCTCTCCGCTTTCGGCGTCCAGCGGACCTTCTTCCGAGAGTACATGGCCCGAAGACACGGCAGAATCTCGTCGCCAAGGCCAGCCGCAGCCGACCCCTGCGTCAGGCGTACGAAGCGGGCCATCTCCATGCTGGACACGGGATGTTCGAATCGGTAGAAGTGAATGACGGCGAGAGCCGCGGCATCCGTCCGCAGCTCTCGCATACGAATGTACGGAGACAGCGAAGAGAGGGCGCCCTTGTACCCGTGGTCAACACGATAGCGTCGCATCCAGAAGAACACGCCCCAACGACGAGACCAGCTCCACACGACCGCCCAGCCGACCGACCACGCAGCGAACAGGGCAGCCAAGGCACCTGCTATCACAAGCATCGATGCGCCCGTCAGAAAGAGGACGAGACCGACAACGCCGCCGGTCACGATATAGGCGGCAGCAACCACGACTCTCAGGTTCTCCCGAGCGTTCTCAGTCAACGGACACACCCTGGTTCTCGCTCCAGGACTGCACGGTCAGTGTGTCGTCCACGTTCATCCGGGCAAGAGCGGGCTTCGGGTCGAAGTGACCGTAAAGAGCTTCACCCTCGGCTGCAAGCTGGAGGAGAGGGAACAACTCCTCACGACGGCGGCGCACCGATGCAGGCAGCGTCGCCGTCTCCAGGTCTTTCTGGAAGGAGCCAGCCACGTGCGCGGCAAGTGCACGGAGCATGTAGATTTCGTCGAGGGCGACGGAGAGGGCCGACGGAGTGTACCCAGCCGAGTACGCTGCCGAGTACGGCGCATCGGCGCGACGGGAAGATGCCATGAGCCCATCGTAGACGGCCGACAGGCCTCTGTCAAGCCATGCTGAACGCGTAGTCGAGGGTCGGCCTCTCGCTCTCTGCAACGAAGATGGCCACCCAGGCATGTGCCTGGGTGGCCATCTTCGGGTGGGGTACTGAGTTCACAGACCCAGCTTGTCCCGGAGGCGGATGAACTCCGCCATGTCGTTCTCGCGCTCCGAGGTTGCGAGCAAGTCCTGCTTCGCCACCTTGTGGTGATTCTGGCTGGACGGGCCACGGTCCGAAGCCATCGTCTCAACGATGGTGAAGGTGTCGGCGGTAGCGGGGCGGAGGGGGAGCTGAACAGCGAAGCTGAGGTACCCGCCGCTCTGCTTGACCTTCGCGTCCACGTCGAACCCGAGGTTCGCCAAGGCGTAGGACTTGAACCGAGTGAGAACGCGCTCTTCGAAATCGCGGATGGTCTGGAGAGCCTCACCCGCGCGGGTGAAGTCATCTTCGGTCAGGACGGGGGTTGCAGTGTTGGTTTCCATGAGCCCATGGTACACCCGGGCAGCACGGGTGTCAAGCGGTCAGAGCGACTGCGCGTACTCGACCGGGATACCCGAGTTGTACACGGCCACCATCTTCCAGACAGGCATCTCCGGGAAGTGGAGCAGGTAGCCGATGGCGTCCGCCGCCGGAACATCAAGACCACGCAACGCAGCGAAGCGCTCACGGTCCTGGTCCGTGGTGTTCTTCTTCGGGTTCCCCGTCTTCAACTGGCTCCGGTAGAGCGTGTTCCACAGGTACGCATCGTCGATGCTGAAGTCGTCCTGGAGCAAGCTGATGGCCTGGTTCCGGTGCTCGCGCGGGACTGCTTCCAGTTCGGCAACCGTCGGCCGCTGAGAGTAGAGCGCCGGGAGGAGGACCGACATTGGCACAGCAGCAGCGCCGCCACGGGTCACCTGCTCATACTCCTCCAGCCCAAACATCTCGAACGCCGAATCGAACCTCGTGCCGAGAGCAGCGATAGCCTGCCCCTGGGCGATGAGCAGGTTCTCCGGGCGCAGCTTGTGCAGAGATGCGCCCGGGTCAGGGTCAGGGATAAGCGTGTCCAGCCACTCGTGGTTCTCTTCCCAGAACACGCGCCACATCTCCGCTGCGGTTTCCTCGAAGAGCTGAAGCCCCGCCCTCGGGTCGTAGGCTGAAGACATCAGTCGGAAGAACGAGGACTGCTCAGCCTCCAGATAGGAACCAGGGGACACCTTCAACATGCGCTGGAGAATGAAAGTCGGCAGGAACCGCGGCAGCTCGTGGGTCTTGACAGGCATCAGACCAGCGTCCCGTACTCAGCCGGAATCCCCGTGTCCCACAGGTCAGCAATGTCCAGCACCGTCAGGTCACGGCGTTCGCCGAACTGAAGAGCGTACTCAGGGTCAACCCCACGGCGCCACAGGAGGACGATGTCGAAAGCGTTGCGCGCATGGCCGTATGCGTTCGCGTACTCCGGGGTCACACCAGCCTCATGGAGCACGCCCAGCATCGTAGTTGATACTCCGGGCAGCGCAGCAACGTAGTCGTCGGGGATGCCGTGCACGTGCACGCGCTTCGCACCGCGAGGCTTACCCTGAGGCATTCGGTCCATGACCTCAGGATACCTCAGAACGCGCCCGATGTCTACTGGCTGGAGGAGAGACGGGTCAGGTCTACCGTGTACGAAGCGTCACGACCCTCCGGGGGAGCCTGGTACCGCAGCTCTGCCTTCCACACATCGTTCGAGAATGTCACCGAACGCATACCAGGAATCGGTTCGTACTCCTTGTCCAGCTCCCACTCCGCGTAGGAGAACTGGTCGATGAGCGTGTTGAACGCCGACTCATCACCTGCGAACATGAACTGGTAGCGGTCATCATCGAAATGCCACCGCGCGCCATTGAGCTGCGCGTTGTTCTGCACCGGCACCCCATATGGGTAGCCCTGCGGAACACCGTTGAGCACATCGAAGGTACCGTTCGGTTCCGACTTCCGAACGTCAGGGAACGGCTGCGCAGCCTCGGGGGTCAGCACGACGAAGCCGTCAGCCGGGAGTGTCAGCTTCGGCTCCTCAACAACGGCGGCAGCGGCCTGCGGCCGTTCAGCAGCCACCCCGGGCTCGAAAATCACGACGGCAGCAGCAGAAGCCGCCAAGGCGAGCATCGCGGTGGCGGCAAGAATCCCAGTCTGAACCTTTCCCATACCACCGAGTCTATCAGACGATTCTCAGAACGAAGGGGCGCCCAGTAGGCACGCGAACTCCAGCGGGACACTGCCCAAGTACGCCGCGACAATGAGGTCCGCAGGCACGCCCTCAATCACCAGCGCGGCAGCGTACCCCGGAGGAACAAGGTAATCCTGCTCCGCGAGGTGGCCGACGATAGCCCATACGCGCGGAGAGTAACCGCTGGCGCCGGGGAGCGCAGCGATGTACTCGATAGCCGAGTCCTCGAAGTTGAGCGTTCGCCAGAGCTTCGCGCGAGCGAAGAACGCTGACAGCCGCGTCACCTCCTGACCCGGCTGGAGCGAGACCATCATCTCGTACGCCCCACTCTCGCCCCGGAAGAAGGCAGCGGACATGGCTGATGCCAGTTCTGGGTCGCTGGCCTCCGCCAACGGCACGTAGAGGTCGTACAGCTCCCGGTCCGACATCGCCCCGTCATCAAGCTGAGCCGGGAACAGATACCGCTGCCGCCACAGCCCCGGGCCGGACTCCGCCCTGCGCTCACTCGCGCGACGGCGGTTCGTGATTGCTCGGCGCTCAGCACGAGAGATGTCGGACATGGGAATCTCCTACGCGGTCTCATCCTCATAGTAAGCGGCGGCGCAGCCTCGCATCAGGCCATGACCTCTCGCAGATACTCCGCGGTGATACCATCGCGATGTCCTCGCAGGACGACAGCAGCCGGAATCGCAGCCCCTGCGTCTCGGACGTAGCCTTCCGGCACGGCAGCCTCCCACAAGCCAACGATGTCCGCAACGCCGCGGCCGGTACCTGCTGCCGCGTACGAAGCAGGTACCCCCTCCAGATACAGACCAGCCACGTGCCAGGCGACGGGCATCGTATTCATCGTGTTGCCCAGCGCTGCGTGGAGCCGACCGTACACCGAACCGAACGATGCGGTGGTGGGCGGCTTCAGTCCGGCGCCGGATAGGTACTTCGACCGCGATGCCTCCACGGCGTAGCCAGCAGGCACTCCCAGCGAGTAGAGCGCTCGCGCGTCTTCAGCCCGAAGCCCCCGCATCGCCCCGATATCGCGGACGTAGTCCAGAGGCATGAAGTATTCTGTGAGCATCAGACGAACCACAGTCTGGTCGTTCCTCGACGTGATGTCATACGAGTCGAAGACAGTGAGAGAATCCGTGCTGTTGAACCGAAGCTCCTCCAGCAGGCTTCTGACCTTGGACGGTAGCATCGTGGGGAGCGCAGGCGGGGACTGGAACGTCAGTGCGCGGAACACCAAGGCCAGGCGCTCGTAGCCCTCTGATACCCCGCCCGACGCGGTTGCACGTGCCAGAACATCCATCGTCGGGACCGGCGCCCCTTCCACGTCGTACACCGCGGCAAGGGTTCCCCGCGAGACATCGAGCGCCACCGCGAGGGAGGCGGTCGAGTTCGCGAACACGCTGACGAAGAACTCAGCCATCTCCTCCCAGGAGGAGAACAGACGCTCGGCCGCATACCGCGCAGGCTGGGTCGCGTAAAGCTGGGAGAGCGTCTGAGAGATGCGCTCATCCGAGTGGGTCATGCGTACAGGCTACCACAGCACCTTGACAGCCGTTTACTCCCCGGCTAGCGTAAGTGGCATGTCAGGCTTCAAGCGCACCGTTCGGATGCTCATTCATATCTTGCGGCCCGGCCACTACCTTGTGCGCTACATCGACAACCGGATGCGGCGCTGGCACTTCGATGGCGTTGGCCGCGTTTACGCCTGCCAATGCGGGAAGAAGTGGTACTACTGAGACTCAAAACATCGGGAAGGCATCGTCGCCACCCAGCTCGCGCAGCTCGGCGACAGTCAGCCCCAAGCGGAACGCGGTGATGATGGGCTCATACCGCCGGATGCCAGCCGCCCATGCAGTCTCCAAGAAGAGCGGATTCACCTCGGCCTCAACTGCATGCACGAAGTCGTCCGTGCTCACCCCATACCGCGTAGCCGACGGTATCAGCTCACGGTTGTGCCACAGCGCATCAAGACCTCGATTCGGGTCCGAGCCGAACACCACCTCGACAGCCGCCCACTCTGCCAAGTACGCATAGAGCGCGCGGCCTTCCTCAGTGGCCGGGCTGTATGCCGGAGCACCTGAAGAAGCGCGCGGCACGAAGATGCGCCGGTACAGCGGGTCAAAGAACGCATTCAGCGCGAGTAGGTACGCCTGGTCCAGGAGGCGACCGGTCAGCCCCAGGCTGTCAATGCGTGCGCAGACATCCGAAGGCAGGCCGAACAGCAGCTCCGGCGTCAGGAACCTCAGCTCGTCTTCCAGGTCCAGACCGTCGCTCAGCTTGCGCCAGAGGCAGAACCGAGCTTCGTCACGAACCGACTCGATGAACATGTCGAGACGTTGGTCGAGCGGAGCGATTCCCTCTTCAAGCACCGCTGCATCCAAGTCGAAGGTGGTGGCGTCAGCGACCGAAGCATAACGGGTTGACCATCGGGCGAAAGCGGCCCGGTAGTTCCGTTCGGTGAACGCGTCCATGCGCTCATCTTACTACTCGGTCGCCGAGAAGTTGGTTCGAACAAGTGTTCGAATGTTCGCGAGCTTCTATTCGAACACTTGTTCGAACTCAGCCCACTGCGGAGATGAGGAACTCCACCGCGATGCCATCCGTGTACGCCCGCGCGATGGCGGCAGTGTCGTAGACGCCTGCGGCCATGCATGCTTCGAGGTACTCGGCCGAGACCGACGCCTCGGCCAGGGGCCAAACGGGGACATCCCGGCGGTCTCGCAGGACTCGCAGGAGGCCCCGCGCTTCCTCGCTGCCGCCATCGACGAGCCAGCGGGCCAAGCGCTTCATCGAAGTCGATGAGTAGATGCGCCCCTGCCGCATGCAGGCTGCCATGTCGTACTTGGCGATTTCGCCCTCGACGATGCGCACCGTTTCGATGAAGTCGGCCAGAGGCACCTCTTCGAGAAGCGAGCTGTTGAAGCGGGGAGAAGGCGAGATGCCCTTCCCACTGAGACGCTCCTCGATAGCCCGGCCGAGAGACTCCCGGAAGCGTGCGTCGTTCTCTGCGGTGACGTTGAGGTCCATGCTTGAATGGTACCCCATGTTCGAATCCTCCGTCAACCCCTCTTCCGACCTTCGAACATCCGTTCTAAGAACCCGCGACCGGGTTCTGGGTCGTCAGAAGCGTCTTGTACCAGCATGTTGGCACAAGATGGCAGTCGAAGCTCGCGTCGAGCGTGCGTTCATAGGGTTTCGGCTGACCGAAAACTGGCGTTCTGAGGGCCTCTGGACGCAGTCGGGACGCAGTTTCGGTGCACCGAAAACAAAAACCCCAGGTCAGACGGCAAATCGGTGTTCGAGACCCTGTGTCCCGGATTTTACACCTCTGACCTGGGGTTTTCTCCGGCTGTGTCCCGGCTGCGTCCCGGCCGGACACAGAGTCTGGGAAAATGCTGAGAGCGGCTGAAGCAAGCAGTGACAGGCGAGAACCCTTGAAAACACTGGGGAGAAGGGGCCTCCCTACTACTACTTACTCTTCAAATTAGGTTAGAATTGATAGATAGATAGGGGGTGCGTCACTGCGTCCCGGTTGTAGAGCGGGTCATGTGCAAACCGGTTGTATTGTGAGATATAGACAAGGGAGCCTATAAGGGGGTGTTCCCCGGGGATTCAGCCGCGATTTCGGTCCACCGAAATCTGGAGGCCCGTCGCGTCGAACATTCGAACATTAGAACGGAGGCGCCAGAGTCCTTGTAGGCTGCACGAGGGCCAGGGCGTACTCCATCATCCCGTTCGAAGCGGTCAGCGCGCCCGCAAGTTCGACAGTGTCGTAGCCGTCGTACAGCAGTAGCTGAATGGCCCGCGCATCAAGCCCCGCAGCAAGCAGGACGGGGAGCGTCTCGATAGCCGGGAGGATACTGTCCATTGGTTCGCCGTTCAGAAGACCGAAGCAATCCGGCGCTTCCAGAGCGAACCCGGAGACTGCCCAGGAGTGCATGACCTGAAGCACAGCCGGTGGCTGACCATGAAGGACGGGGAGCCTCGGACCACGGCCGCGGAACCCGTCCCACTCGCCCGGCTGATGCAGAACCGAACGGGCGAGCCGGTCAAGGTGGCGCAGCGTAGCTCCCGTGCCTCGTGCCTTCAGCGTGTCCGGGTTATCCGCGCCGAACACCTCAGCGTACACCTTCCAGGCGGGCGTCTCATTCCGCATAGCCGACTCACACGACCTGTCTGTTCGAACGTCTGTTCGAACGTTGCTGACCGATGTCGGCGATTCTTCGAACTTCTGTACTAGTAACAGCTTCCAGCAGGTATTCGAGGGGGACGCCCGGGCTGTCGCGCACCGCCCGACCGATAGCCACGGCTTCAGCGCAGGCTGTGGGCGAGTGCGGGAAGTCGAAAGCGAACAGGATGTCCGTGAACCCCATGCTCCTCAACGTGGGGACGGACCAGAGGAACGCTAGTATCTCTTCAGGGGCGTCGCCGTAGTAACCGAGTGCCACCGTCCCGTTGTCCGAGATGAAGAGGTCATCGTAGTCGATGGAACGCCACATCTCCATCAAAGAGGCCAGCTCCTCGTCGGCAAGGAGCAGCGGGGCGATATCAGGCTCCGCAGCCTCGTAGATGGCGGCGGCTCGTTCCCCGATGTGGTGTGCGACGGCTGAGACAAGCGCCGAGAGCGGGTGCCCGTACAGTGCAGATTTCGGGAGACCGAAAAGCTGCGAGAAGGCTGTCTTCGAAATCTCAGACATGTGCCGCAGCCGCTGCGAACTCGATGGGCACGCCCGCCCGCCATGCATCTACGATGCCCCGGAAGCCGAGACCGCTCTGGGCGAGGACGCCCGCGTATGCCCCCGGCACACCCATACGCGCCAGCGTCCGGAAAGAGTGGGACGAGAAGCGGGGCTTAGAGCAGGCGAGCAAATCGTGGTGGCAGAGCCATTGGCGAAGCTCTGCCGGAGGGTAGCCTTCCGCGGCCACCGCGAGCATCAGGTACGGCCGGAGGCTGTGGAACTCGTCGGACGGGTGCCCGAGCCGACGGGCCATGCGCGGCAGCGGGTTGAACGGCCAGACACCGACAGACACGTCGAATCCCAGCGCGCGCAGGTAGCCGAAGGCGTCAGCGGGCTCGTTGAAGATGCGGACGAACTCGTCCAGCTCCTTCTCGCACTGCGCCGGGCTGTCGCTGAGCACGTTCGTGAGCGCTTTCCGCATAGCGAGGTGGCGCACCTGCGCTTTCACGTCACCCATCGATAGCGTCCAGGTACTCGTCGGGAACCCCGGCCCGCTCCATCAGCTCATAGACCTTCAGGTAGGAGAAGCGGTCCAGTAGCCGTGCAGACTCCTCCAGTGGGATGCCCTGATGTTCGAGGAGGACGGCCATGTTCAGCATCCGCTCAGTGCTCCCGCCCCCTCCGCGCTTCTTCCACGCGACAAGCGTGGGCAGCATCGCGGCGACGACACGGAGCGGAACGTGTTCCTCGATGAGACGCAGGGTGCGCAGTCGTTCGTTCGGGGTACGGAGCGCGGCTACTTCCTCTAGACGCGGCCGGTGCAGATAGACCTTTGCGAGCGCTTGCATCCGCGTGACAGGCGAATAGGTGCCGCCAGCCAGGAGCGACCGGTAGGCGCCCAGGCCCAGGAACTCGTAGATGTCGGGGAACAAGGCGTCGTAGGCTGCTGCGAGACGCGCTTTCAGCTCGCCGCGGTCGTCGTCTCGATGGATGGCGGGAAGCATCGGGTCGATGGCCCCGTGGTCGCGGAGCCAGGCATCCGCCCAGATGCGGCTGGAGTAGCTCCGGTTGACGATGGTGTGCGTGTCGGCGAGAGACACCTGGTCGATGTGTCGTGCTAGCGCAGACCGTTCGAAGTCAGGGTAGAGCTTCGGCGCGTCATGGATGATGGCCTCGCTGAAAGCGTAACCGTTCACCGGGATGACGCTGAACTCGTCGGCGAGTGAGTCAGTCATCCTCGGCCTCGTCTTCCTTCGGGGTGACGACTTCCCGGAGGTACTCCAGCGGGAGGTCGTTCTCGCTGCCGAAGATGAGCTGCTGCCAGGAGAAGCCTTGGGCCAGTCCCTGCTCGATGTAGCTGGCAGGGGCACCCAAGTCGATGAGCTTCGAGAGACTGTGGCCAGCAACTCGGCCTTCGGCAGTGTGCACATTCTTCATGTACCGGTAGACGCTGGGGTAGTAGGCTGGGAGCTTCCTGTTCCAGCGGGTGGACGCCCAGACCTGTGCTGCGAAACGGATGCCAGGCCGAGGATGCCCGCTGGCCAGCTCTTCGGCGACCTGGGCCTTGTTGATTCTGGTGGCCTCCGCGAGACCAGCGATGATGTCTGCTTCGCCCAGCCCGCGGTTCCAGAGAGCAGTCTGCTCCTCGTATCGGAACTGCTTGATGAACCCCGGGTAGTACGGTGTCCGGCTGAAGACAGCGGTCAGACCGCCAGGCCGATACTCGGACACAGTGCTCATGGGGCAAGTCTACAGCCGGACACCTCCGGTGTCAAGGCTGCGCCATCTCCAAGAGGTACTCGGCCGCGATTCCGTTTTGCCATCCGGCAACCACCGTCTCGTGTTCCATCCAGGGGAGTGTGAGCAGCGCGTAGTCGAGCGGGACTTCGGCGGTCCAGCACGTAGCGATGTCTTCGTAGGAGCAATCGGCTCCCTTCTGGGCGTTCTTCGCCCAGAGCGCTGCGGCGTAGTAAAGGTCCATCCGGCACTCCCAGAACACCTCCACCCACTCGGGGAAGTTGGACATGTGCCGCAGTCGCCCGGTCCAGTGAGCAGGGATACCCAGGCTCTCGAACTGCTTGATGGCGTCCGTCTTGAAGCTCCAGTCGCAGCCTGCGGCATACTCGGCGGAGATTCCGTGGTCCCAGTACCCTGCAATCTGTCCCGACCCGCGAACAGGATGACGCTTACCGCGTAGCGCTGCGACGTACTCCGGTGGAACGCGGTGTCGCTGATACGTGCGCAGCGCCGCTTGCACCTGCGGGCTGAAATTGGCGCCCAGGTTGACCGTGGCATCGATGGCTTCCAGCCACACCAGCAGCTCTTCTGGATGCATGTTGTAGTAGAGCGGCATCATCAACGCGTTGACACTGTTGACGGTATCGACCATCGCGTTGAGCGCTGCCACGAACTTCGCAGGGTCAGAGTCCTGGAAGAAGTCGAGGTGCTCCTGGGTTACGCCCGCGGCTGCAAGCTCAGCGGGAATCATCGCGGGGCCTCCGGCGCGTACTCCAACGGGATGCCCGCGTTCCAGAGACCGACAACCGTCTCTGTGGTGTGCCCGGCGTCGAGCAGGGCCTTCGCGTAGTCGGCGGACACGCCGTGGTGGTAGAGCGTGATGAGCACAGACGCGAACTCGCTCGGGCGCGAGCCCGGCTTGACCATCTCGTACGGGACGCCTGCCCGAGCAAGCCGCACTATGCTGTCCGGTGCGAAGCCCCGGCACGCGGTCACGTACGAGGGGAGGACGCCTCCACGGTAGAGGTCGGCTACCTTCGTGGCATGAGCGACCGGTCCGCACGTCTTGTGGTCGATGGATGTCACAGCGAGGACGTACTCCCGAGGAACGCCGACGGAGAGGTAGAAGCTGACGGTCCGGTAGACAAGCTCCAGCGTCTCCTCGTACCGATGGCCGCACAGGATTCGCCAGAGGTACGCCTCCATCGGGTCCATCCCGAGACGCATCGCGAGGCTGGCCGTGGCGTGGTCATTGGGGAAGCTCACAGTACCGCCTCCAGGTATTCGAGGGGCATGGTGCGGTGCAACCGGATGGTCGCCTCCACGCTGAGGTGGCGGCGGGCACATGCAGCCGCGTATTCTGCTTCGATGCCTGCTCGGTACACAGCGATAGGGTACACCATCTCGTCGATGTGTAGCCGGGAGGCGTGCGAGATGGACTTCCCGTTGGACAGCCCATCGTGGAAAGCGCTAGCCCATTCAGGCGAGACCCCAGCATGGTACAGGGCGGCAATGTCTTCTGAGTTCCATCCCAGGGAACCGGCAATGTCCTCCCACGGCAGGGCTCCGGCGTATTCGACCGGCACTTCTTCTCCGAGCAGGTTCGTCGCGGTGAGGAGGGAGTACCACGAGGTGTCGCCGCAAGCGGCGCTCGCGTAGTCGTAGGCCGCGGCCGAGTACGTGTCAGGCATGCGCCACCGCCATGTACTCGACCGAGATGCCCTCATCGAAGTGGCGGAGGATGTCTTCAGCGCTGAGTCGCGACTGGAGACCGGCGAGAGCGTAGTCGAGGGGAACTCCTTCGCGCCAGAGCAGGCAGATATCGGTGACATCCCCATCGCCCAGCCAGGCGTGCAGCTCCTTCGCGTACCGGGCCTTCACTCCGTTTTCGTGCAGCACGATGATGTGGGGTGAAGTGAAGTACGCGCCGAGCTTCGCTGCGTACTTCGCCCTGACCCCGTTCGCTGCCAGCCTCCACCGAGTCGCAGCGTTCATCCACATCACCCGATGCTTCCAGCCTCCTGCACCCGGAGAGCCGGGCATGACAGAGCGGCTCCGCGGTTACATGCGCTTCAACTGCGACCCGGACTACGCCCTGGCCGT
>JAAIGE0100112992.1_pt1 | contig 18519 bp, 26 predicted proteins | sample 6487951 | NCBI WGS metagenome assembly JAAIGE01 (sample SAMN13974128, study PRJNA590717) | phyllosphere metagenome | biome: tomato field; feature: multiple bacterial spot infested tomato fields; material: tomato leaves; isolation source: leaves from tomato fields | host: Solanum lycopersicum ...
AGCCCGGCCCCGAAGGGGAGACGCCAAACCTCTCTCCTCCCTCTCTTAACGGGGAGAGGAAGGGGGAGAGGGGCTAGCCTCGTCTCTGGCAAGCTTCTCTTCGACAGCGGCCCGCACATAGTCGGAGTGGCCGCGTGGCTTGCCGATCACGGCGCCGATCCGAGCGGCAGTGCCCTTCGCGAGCTTGAGACTGAACATTTCGTCACCCTTGCGGCTTTGCGTGATAGCTGGGATCACCTCGCGCGCGTCGTAGGCTTCAACGGCCTCCGGCCGCAGCGCGTGCTCTACGGCCGCGATGGCTTCCGCCTCGGTCACGTTGAACCACTCGCTCTGGTAGTGGCGGTCCCGGAGCAGCCAATGCGCATAGGCCTCGGCCGCACGGGCGACGCGGTAGCGGTTCACCTCCCATTCCCTCACGACGCAGGCAGGTCCGCGCCCCTCGCGACGGGCCGCCATAGCCCGCAGGCGCGGCGTGCGGCTGTGCCCGATCTTGTAGGGACCGCCAGGAATGCCGAGGACGTACACATAGGTCGTGTCGGTCAGATAGGCGGGGAGCGGCTTAGCGCTTGCCATTGGACGCCTCCAACCGCTCTAGCGCCCATTCGATGAGGAGGCGGGCGGCCTCCGATTTGTTCGGGATCGGTCGCTGAACGGCGCGCCACTCCTCGATCCGCTTCAGCAGCGCCTCCGTCGCGATGACGTTGATGCGCCCTGACGGGCTGTCCTTGTCGAGCTTCGGCGGCACATCGGCCTCAGAAATCGTGTCCGTCGTCGCCATAGCCACCTCTTGCGCCTTCGTCCATCATGTCATAATGTCATAATGACAGATGGGCAAGAGGAGACAGGCGATGCCCCATTGCAAACACCTTCGTAAGCCTCGGGATTTCCACGTTGTGGCGCACTTCCGCGGAAGCTCTTGGGCCGTTGAATTCATCTCGGATGCCGGCCGCCGCTATCGGACGCTCTTTACCGCCTATCGGAGTGAAGCCGACGCCTGGAGCCAATCCGTGACAGCCTACGGATGGTGTGTGTCGGGGCAGCCCTTACCGGCCGCTACACCGTTCGAGCGGGAGGATTACGTCCTCGCGATGAGAGAGGCGGCCTGATGCCTTGCACCTGCATCGCCGTCATTGACGAGAAGCTGGCGCCAATGAACGGGCGCCTCGGCGTCCGCTTCACGGCTGAGCGCGCCGGCACGCTGCTCAGCACCGCCCTGCTCGTGGTCGAGAAGGTCAACCCGCGTGGGAAGAAGCCGCCGGGGCTGCTCGCCAAGTTCTGCCCGATCTGTGGGACGGCCTACGAGCCACCCGAGACACAGCCGATAGAGGCCGCCGATGCCGAAGGTCACTGATCCGCAGCAGCAAGCACTGGTGAAGCTGAAGGCCCACGGCGGCGAAGGCGTGCTGGACAAGCACGGCAAGGTCGTAGCCGGCGGCGTCCGTCTGATGGGCTTTGACCCGGTGACGTGGCTGCGCCTGCTCACGACAGGCCACCTTGAGGTGCGCGGGCCGCTCCGTGTGGGTCTGACAGCCAAGGGCGACGCCGAGGCCGTGCCTACGCCGCGGAAGGTCAATCCGCACGGCATCCAGAGCAACAGCTACCAGCAGCCCGCCCGTCAGGCAGGAGCCGAGTGATGTACGACGAACTGATCCAAGAAGACGACGACCGCGCTTGGCGGAAGGACGGCGAGCGGAACGGCTGGACCCTGCCGCCGAAGGCCCCGTGGCCTCTGCGGCTGCGCTTCATCCGGTCCTTCCGTGCGGGCTGGCTGCGCTACCGCGCCGAGCAAGCCGCACAGCAGTGGTCCTCTGTCGGCATCGGCGTCGGCGGCGTGAACCCATACGACCATTGGGTGCTCTACGCCGTCCATCGTGGCTGGTGCTGATCCCGCCTAACCCCTCACCCATGCCCTCCGAAAGGGAACCGATATGAGCGACGAGAAGATGCAGGTCACCTTCCACCTCGTGGGCGGCCAGTCGCTCACCTTCCTGATGGAATTGCAGGACGGCGCCACGCTGACGCAGGACGACATTTCAGGGTTTGCCGAGCAGTTGAAGGACACCACCCGGATGCATCTCAGTCAGGGCAGAGACTGGGCTTTCGCGATCCCCGACATGAAGAACGTCGCCATGGTTGAGGTCAAACCTGCCGCCTAACCCCCTCCACCATCCCCCTCAGTCTGAAGAGAAAGGGAGAGCGAGATGCCAAAGTGGAACCATCACCTGCGCATCAAGGAACTGTGGGCTGAGCGCGCGGAAGACGACGACGCTCAGGCAAAGGAGATCGCGCCTGAGGTCGCCATCCGGATCAATCGCCTCGCCAAGCAGGTGAAGGACGAGGTCGTAGCGTACGAACTCGAAACGATTGCGGAGCAGTTCGAGGACGTGCCGAGCACCGATAGTCCGCAGCGGGCGTTCAACTACATCCTGAGCGACCTCTACGACCTCGGCGACCGCGAGCGGATCTGGATTGGCTAGCTCTCTTCGAAGCTCTCGCCAAGGCAAAGATAGAGGACAGAGATATGAGCGAACTGAAGCTCACCGAAACCGAGAGCGAATTCATTGAGGAGATGCAGGGCGCCCAGCCGCCGCCAGAGGAGTCGTGGCACAACTTCGACCCAGACTTCCGGCAGAAGGACATTGAACGCCTGATCCGCCGAGGATGGTTTGAGAAGCGCACCGATGGCCGGGGCTATCGGGAATACCGATGGACCCCTGCTGGTCGCGAAGCTCTCGCCAAGGCTTCTGCCTGAAGAGAAGGATTGAGCGCGTCCTTTCGGGTCGGGCTACTTGGCAGAGCCGGAGCTGCTTCGCATCTCCGCCCGAAGGGCAAGTATCCCTCGCGCGGGGCGGAGTGAGGTGATTGGAGACAACGATGCAAGATATGGTCGCAGTTGATGTCCAGACCATGAAGACCAGCGCGGGAGCAGACTACTTCGTTCGCATCCGCTGCGGCGGGCGGGAAACGACGCCCTTCATGTTCAAGGAGCGGTTCAAGGCTGCTTATGAGGCGGATCATCTCTCTTGGGTGTTCGGCCTCCGCGCGGACGAGCCCGACTTGATGGCTTACGGGCCCGACACCTACCCCAATGAGACGCGCCCTCACCCCGACCGAGGCTGCATCTCGGCGCGATACGACGACTAACCCGCGCTAGGGACTGAAGCCCGATAGGGCCGAGACTACAGGCTCGGCACGAAGTGCGAAGGCCCGACCCACGCTAGTGGGGAGCGCCCTGCCGATACTCTCCCCCTTCTGAAGTGGGGAGCGCCAATCTGAGGAGGAGAGGACGATGGACGCTCAAGAGATTGCCAACCGGATCGCCCTGCTCTGGAACCCCATGCCGGTCATGGGCGGCCAGCAAATTGAGAGGCTTCGTGGCGGCCAGCGCAGGCTGGTCGAAGACCTAGCAGCCGAGATCGCAGCAGAGACGGAGCGGTTCCGAGAGGCCCTTGTCGTCATAGCCGGCGGCGACGGCGATCCGGCCGTGATCGCGCAGCAGACGCTGGACGGGACGGAGAACGACTAGCGCCGCCCACCATGCTATCTCCGACCCATGGCCGATCCGATCACCTGGCGCCGGACCTTCAACGACGCGCCCCACGATTTCGTCGCGGAGCGGGACGGTCTCACGCTCGGGCGCATCTATCGGCACAGGCCGGGCGGGTTGGAGCGAGAGGTCTGGTTCTGGACCGCGAGCGGGCTCATCACGACGGCCGCGGAGATCGGTAAGGTGTACGGCGAGGCGCAGACCCGCGAGGAGGCGATCGGCGCACTCCTCGATGCCGTGGAGCGGGCGCGGGCATGGGGCGAGCGCACCGGCAAGCCTTACGTGCGGCCGAACCCGCCGGAATGGCTGCGGGGGTGAGGCACAAAAATGCCCGCCGGGCGCGTGGCCGGGCGGGCTGAATTTGTAGCGGGGCGGGAAGAGGAGAGAGGGGGATGGACCAGAGCGACGAAGATTATGAGGCCGCCCGAGAGCTTGCCCTAGAGTTGGATTTTATATCGGCAGCAAAATGGCTGCGAGCACAGACGGGATGCACGTTGAGGGAGGGGCTGATGGATGCAAAGCGCATTGCATCTCAGAGCCCAGGAACGCCGCTCGCTATCAGTGCGGCTGAGTATCCGGATAGCTTCTAGGGTAGCGCACGCTGCGGGCTCGGGGACAGGAAGGCAGCGTGGCTTGGGCGTGAGGGTGGAGGGGAGAGGAGCCGAACGGTTCTTTACCATGCTATATTGATGGAGGTCTTAATGGTCGGTACGGACAAGTATTTACCGCCAGAATGTGAAAGGCGCTTGCTGGATGCTGAAGCGCGAGCCGAAGCCGCCCTTGCCTCACAACGCTACTGGTCGCAAGAGGCCTCTCGTGCCGCCGATGCCCTCTCCGAAGCGAAGGAAGAGATTGAGCGCCTAGAGCATAATTTGGACGTGGCTACGCAGGAGCGCGACGCCGCGTTCGATGCTCGCGACAGGGCATTCGCTGAGAGGGAAAGGCCTTGAGCGCCCACCCCCTGCGGGTCCCGATCTGGCGGCCGGTCTCTGAGTAGAGGAAGCACGAATGAACGTGGACATCGTGACGCTTGAGCGTCTGGCCGCCCAGATGAGGGTCGATACCCAGCGCGGCAACGGTCTGAGCCACGCGGCGGTGCAGAGCATCGCGAGCATCATTGAGCAGTCCATCGGGGCGCCGGTCAACTGGCCCTCCCGCGTCGCTGGCGTCCACTTTGCCGACGATAGCTACCCAGGAAGCCCCTCACAGCGGCTCGCATTCAACCACGGCGTGAAGTGGGCGGTGGAGCATTACAGTCCGTCAGAGTTCGTGAAGAACCGGCGCTGGTAGTTCGGCTCCCAACCTACCGCCCCTCACTCCCAAGGCGCTTCCTTCTTCACCAGAGCCCCGACCACCATACCGAAGCCAAAGCCTAGGAGAAGGGCCATCACGAATTGGCCGGGGTCGGTGATGGTCACGACGGGACGACCTGTGCGGGGAAGAGTGCGCCCGTCTCCCACATATCCCTAAGCCACCAGGGCGTGCGCTCCACCCAATCGCTGATGTCCGGCCGGTAGACGAGCAGACCGAAGACGACCAAGGCCGCCGCCCCGAACATGGCACCGATCGCGATCTTGTTGCGCCGGGGGAGGTTGCCGTCGAAGGCGCCGGGGGCTGCCACGTGCAACAGGGCTCCGATCACCGACAGCAGCACGGTCGGCGCCACGGTCTCGATGGTGAGCATCCACGCGGGGGCGCCGGCTAGCCGGTAGAGGATGGAGTACAGGGACTGCGATAGGCTCGCCAGCCAGCCGCAACAGATGCCGAGCAAGAGGAAGTCGGTTCGCGACGGCTGCGGCGTAGTCAGCGCCCGCACAGCATCCGAGCCATAGACCGCCAGCACCATCACGCTCGCTGCCGCCTGTAGCACCCGGCACGCGATGATCATGTCCTCGTTGGGGACGAACATATTGATGACGGCGTAACCGAAGCCGCAGACCACAACCGTCAGGAAAATCAGGTCCCGGATCTTCTGGGGCTCCTTGGGATCGTAAATCAGCACTGGCCGCCCTCGTCCTGTCCATCCATGCTTGCCAGCACCTCGTCCACGAGCTGCCGCGCGTAACTCGCCTCCCGGCGTCCTGAGGGTGTCTCGCGATGCTTGATCCGCTCGCGGATCTTCTGCCCGGCGGCGGCCGTCCGCTCACGGCTGGCGGAGGCCGCCACCACGACGGCATCGGCTTCCTTCGCCGCCCGCTGTTGGGCCGCGAGATTGCGGGCAAGCGCTGCGTCCAGGCGCTCGGAGCGGGGCGGCCGGTGAGGTGGGCTGAACAGCCATGCCATGAAGCGCCCTCCGATCACCGCGGCCCCCAAGGCTCGTCCTCGTTAGGGGCGGGCTCGCGAGAGTTCGTGCGGCGCTGGCCGAGAAGGTGGGCAATGCCGGCGATAGCCTGCGAGACGTTCCGCAGCCCGTGCTGGGCGTCCCTGGCGATCAGCTCGACGCGCTGGGACAGGTCGGCCACCGTCTGGTGACGCACGTCCAGCGTGGCGCGGATCTCACGAAGCACGGCCTCAAACCGCTCGGTGGCATCGGTGGATGCCTCCACGGCCGTGACCAGCGCCGTTCGGTCCGACAGGGCCTGAGCGTTGAGAGCCTTGTTGTCGCTGTGCAGGCTTCGAATGACGAGGCCGGCGACGATCAGCGCGAGAATGAGAAGGACGGAGAGGACGCCGAGAACGCCTTGCGTGAGAAGGACATCGGTCGCCTTGGTGGCGGTCTGTTCGATCACGGGCCTACGCCGCCTCCACCGAATAGGGCTTGCGGCGCACAGGGCATTCGGCACAGGGATCTCATAGGCATGGTGGCAGCGTTCCTTCGTTGCCGCTGTGCTAGGGACGGTGGCGCGCGGCGACCAAACTGAGCGCTGCCGTCCCGACTGCCTCGCCTTTGGCCGGGGCGAGAACCGGCATGGGGTTCAGCCGAAAAGCTGGCCGAAGATGCCGCCGGGCTTGCCTTCGGGGCGGCCGGGGTTGTTGATACCCTCGCGTACGCTCTCTACGGTGGACGCGATCAGGCCCTGTGCCTTGGCCGTGTTGTAGAGGTTGAGCGCCACGATCACGACGGGCAGCACCCACGGCGGCAGGAAGCCCATCACCGTCTGGGCGTACCAAGGGATGTCGGGCTGCGTCTGCCAGCCTTGGACGAGGGCTACACCGAAGGTTGCCGCCGCCATCAGCACGGAGCCGACCGAGGACCAGACGATCTTGCGGCTCTTGGTGACAGCCGGAGTGCCGGCGGCGGCCAGGTCGCTCGCGGTGATGGATAGGCGCTCGGGCGAGACTACAGCCTTGTAGCGGTCGCCCTTGGCCTCATCCAGAAGGCCCTGCGTCTGCGGCCCGTACCGGCCATCCACGCTCACCCGCTCGCCCATGTCGGAGGCGCGCTGCTGAAGCTGGCGAAGGGCGTTCTCGAACTTCGGACCGATCTTGCCGTCCACCAAGCCAACATCGTGGTAGCCCAGCGCGATCAGGCGGCGCTGGATGGCCCGCACGGTGAACTCGGGCAGATCCACCACTGAAGCCGACGGACGGGCTGTGGGGGCTTTCTTGGCGACCGGGGCGGCCTTCGGGGCGTCACCGACCTTCACCGGGCCGCGATCCGTGCTGCGAGCTTTCGGCAGCGCTACCTCATAGGGCGTCAGGAACTGATCCCGCTCGGCCGTCCGGCGGCTCGTCACCTCCGGCGGCTTCACCCACGACATGATGGCCTTGGCGCAGCCGGCGCGGTCGCCCTCGTTCAGGCGCTTGAGGAAGGTGGACTTGCGGAAGCCGCCGGGGCCGATGTTGTAGCAGATGCTGACCAGCGCATCGCGCTCATGGTCGGCCAGCGACACCTTCACGGAGCCGTCCACCGCTGCCTCGTACTGCCGGAGATCGCGGTCGAAGATCTCCAAGGCTTCGGACTCGGTGATCACCATGCCGGGCGTCACCTTCGGATCGCCGGCCGCCGAGGTGTGGCCGACGCCTATGGTCCAGACCCCGACGCTGTCCTTGTAGGCGCGGGTTTTCAGAGCCTCGCGCGAGACGAGCGCGGCGCGGCCGATAGCCGTCAGCATGGTCGTTGATCCGATTGTCAAAGAGCAGCCGGTTCCGCCGGCTCGGGGTTGTGCTATATTGGGTGGGTCAGTGCGGAAGCCTGTAGCAATCAGGCCGAGTGAGTCGGTATCGTCGCCGCAAGGCGAAGGCGAGAGTGGGTGCAACTCCCGCGCGCCGGGCTAAAGATCCGGAGCTAGATTAGCGCCTAGCCCGCACTGACGCCCTACCGCCACGGCGCGAACATGCTGAACATCGCCCCGGGTGCGCCCATCGCCGCGTTGGTCACGGTCAGGTTCGGGACAACCGGCGCGCCGACAACGGGCGTCGTGTGCGTGTTGGTGTTGCCGTAGAGGTCAGCCGGCTTCACGAGGCTTTCCCAATAGGCGCGGGTGCGGGCCTGATCCGCGAGGAAGGCCGCTGAGGACGATGAGCCCTTGGCCGTGCCACCGCCGCCACCGCCTCCGCCACCGCCCTCCATCGGGGGCGAAGCCGCATTCACGTCGAAACCGCCAACATCGGCCCCGGAGAACCCATAGTCCGACATGCCGCCACCGCCGGGCGATCCACCCGAACTGAACCCGATGTTGGTATCCAGCGGGTAGGCCGTAGCGAAGGACTGGTTCGTCGCCCCAAGGCCGGAGCCGACGTTCGCGCCGGAGAAGCCGAAGGGATTGCTGATACCGCCGCCCGGCGAATAGCTCGGCTGCGTGAAGCCGGGGCCAAGCGTCGGGGTCGTCATCGGCGGATTGAGCGTCGGCGTGGCGGCGGGCGGGGCGTAAGTCGGAGTCAGCCCGGTCGGCCCGATGGTCGGAGACAGGTCTGGCGGCGCCTGCGTCGGCGTCAGGGACGGGGCGCCAATGGTTGGTGTGGCGGCTGGTGCCCCATAGGTGCCCGCGTTCGTAAACGCCGTGAGAGGGGAGGCCCAATCAGTCGGGGCCAGCGTGCGGGCTTCCTGCGCGCCGTACCGCAGGAAGTGCTCAAGCGGGTTGAGCCCGGCCATCGCCACGTCTCGGTTAGCCGCGAGGTAGGCGTCACCGTTGAAGTGGTTGCCGAGCGTGTCGATCGCCCGGCCCTCACGGGCACCGTAGTTGCGGAAGTGATCGAGCGCGCTTTGCCCGGAGGCCGCCACGTCGGCGTTGGCTCTCAGGTACTCGTCCGGGTTGAACGTGCCGGTCTGCGCTATGATCGTCGGGCCCGGCCCTTGTGTCGGGGTGAGGCCCGGAGGCCCCTGCGTCGGGACGAGGCCGGGCGACGTGACGGAGATCCCGCCATCAGGCAGAAGCGTCGGCGTGGTGCCGAACGGCCCCAGCGTAGAGGCTTGGACGGTGCCGCCGTAGGGCGAGATGGAGCCGGGAGCGGCGTGGACGCGTGCTTCCTGACCAGGACCGAGCGAGCGAACGTCGAACTGCCCCCAGCGCAGAAAGTGATCCGCACCCGATTGTCCGGAGGCGGCCACGTCGGGATTGGCGATGAGGTATGCCTGCTCATTGAAGCCCGGCGGCAGGCCGCTGATGGCATTCGGAGCGCCGATGGTGGAGGCCGTCGAGCCAGAGCCGACCGTCGGCGTGGTCGAGGGGCCGAGCGTTGGGCTCAGGCCGGGGGCGCCGATGGTCTGCGATCCGCCCGGCGCCGCGTGCACCTGAGCCTGCAGCCAAGGGGCTAGAGCGCGGGTCTCGAACTGCCCATAATTCAGATAGTGATCGATGGCCTGCTGATTGCTCATGCCGCCGAGGTCGGCGTTGGCACTGATGTAATCTTGCGGCGAGAAAAACGCCGGCAGGCCACCGGAAGCAGCGGGCGCACCGATAGTCGAGGCCGTGTCGCTCGGCAGAGTGAGGCTCAAGCCGGGGTTGAGCGAGCCGGGCCCGACGCCGCTGCTGACGTTCGTGTTGCTGAAATCGTTCGGGCCGGGCGGCTGGCCGTACGGCGAGATCCCATTGCCGAACGATCCGTTGCCCGTGCCTCCGCCCACGTTGAGGCCCGTGAAGCCGAAGGGGTCTCCGGTCTCTGTCGGGGGCAGGAAGTTGTTGAAGGCGCCGGGCTGACCACCGCCCACGTTGACGCCAGTCCCGAAGGCAAGCGGATTGACGTTTCCGAACGGCGTCGCGCCGCCGAGGTTGTTGGAGCCGGGGCCGACCCCAGACGAGACATTCGTGCCCGAGAAGCCGAAGGGATCGCCCGTCTCATAAGCGCGGCCGAGGTCCGAGACCATGCCAGGGTTGACCGGGCCAGCGCCCTCCGATGCATCGAAAGTGTTGAGGCCGGTCGTGCCGGTGTTGAGGGCCCGAGCCGGGTCGTAGCCCATGCTCGCCGTGCCGGTGATCTTGGCGTACGCGCCCTGCCCGAAGTCGGTCGGCTGGACCTTCAGCGACTTGTCAAAGACGATGCCGGTGTCTTTGGCTTGGTACTCGTTCGGGTTGGCGACGAACTGCGTCTGAAGGCTGCCGCGCCCGCCCCCGCGCTGATCGCCAAAGGAGTTCACCACCGAACTCTGATCGTACCAATTGCGCCACTTGTTCCCGTACTCGGGGGTAGCCTCGACCAGATCCTTGTTGAGGTAGAAGTTGACGCCCGGATTGAGCTGCGGGGCGCCCTCGGCGCGCGCCGACAGGTAGGCGTCGGCAAGCTGCTTGATGTTGCTCGGAAGGCTGTTCGCCTTTGCCTGGATGGCAGACGTGCTGCTGTCCCAATCGGTGATCTGATAGGGCCGGTTCATCATCTGCCACGGCTGAAGGCCGGAGGCAGAGGCGCGGTTGGTCCATGTATCGATCAGGCCAGCGACATACCCGAGAGCATCGCCGTCGCGTCCCTGCTTGAGCAGGTTGGCGATGCCGTTCTCGCCCTCGTGTTTGATCATCGCGAGGAACGCGGTGTAGTCCTGCGGCGTAATCGTTGTGGGCATGCGGTGTTCCCAACGCGGAAAGGGCCGCTCAAGGCGGCCTCGGCTTCGTCAGATTGTAACAGAAATTACTAGTGGCAGACGGTCTGCCAGTCGCCTTTCAGCGGTCCACTGTAAATCGTGATCGGGGCGCCGTCTGAAAGGGCACTTGAAGCTGTGCCCCACTTCGCAGACAGGCCAGTGGTCTCGGCCTCTTGCCCAGCGTAGGAGTCGAACGACGTGGAACTGCCCTGAACGCCCGTCACGTCAACGATGAAGGGCTTGCCGTCCATCTGGCCGCGGAATAACGAGCGCTCGGCCTTGCGCCCCTCAATGGCTCGTTTGGCATGCGCTGTCGCCGTCACGTCAAACCGCTTGTCGCCATCCACGAAGGCCATGTGGCCCGCGCGGCACTCGGCAGCCTGCGCCGACCCAAGGGCCAGAACCGAGGCGATCAGACCGAACACAACCGCGCGCATCGTAGAGGCTCCGTGAAGCCATCAGAAGATGCGCGTGAGGTTGCCCTTGCGCCAGAGCCTCCCTCGGAATTATTTTGTGCCCTCGCGTACCTTGAGGCGCCCCGTGAAGGCTTTCGGATCCATCCTCTGCGCCGTGGCCTTCCTGACTGGCGGGTGTCAGTCTGTGCAGCAGCGGCAGCAATCGGAGGACGAGGCCACCTGCGCACGCCTTGGCGCCGTGAAGGGTACGGAACGTGACTTTCAGTGCCGTTTGACGCTTGAGACACAGCGCCGGAACGGCTCATCCGTCAGCGACGCCTTGGCTCAGCAGCGGGTCCAGGATCTCGGCCAGCGCATGATCCTCGGGCGCTGATGCTACGCTCACCCGCCGCTCGTATCGCCTGCGTCTTCCTCTTTGCGGCGGCGATGGGCGGCATCTACTGGCTGCAGCACGGCATCGGCCGAGAGTTCGGCATCGGCTTCTCAGCCGGGCTCCTTCTCGGCATGCTCATTGTCCAACTAGCTGTCGGGCCTCGTAAGGAACGAGCGGCTGAGCCAGAATACGAGCCAGCGCCTCGGCGTTCTGCTGGGCTTGGAGAGATTGGAGCGACGGGGCGGGAGCCTCGCCGGCCCGGATCATCTCACTGAGCTGCGCGACGCCGCGCTGCGTGCCGCGATCGGCCAGTTTCTTCGCAACGAGGCCGGCTGCGGGCGCAGCCGCCATCAGCGGATTGGCCGCCGTGGCGCCGAGGCCGAGCGCCGCCATCAGGCCGTTGCCCTGCGGGGAGAGCTTGCCGATCAGGCGCAGGGCATTCTGCATGCCGGTGCCGCGCACGATTTCTTCCATCTGCGCGATCTCGTCCGCCGTGTAGCCGGCCGAGAGCTTCGGGCTGTCGAGGATGCGCCGAATGGCCTGCCGTGTTGCGTTGTTGACGTTGCCGCCCGAGCCGATCGAAGCCGCCTGTCGCTCTGCGCCCTCTACGGCATCATCCACGCGCTGCGCCTTGCTCGCCCGAGCCCAAAAGCCGCGAGCCTCGTTCAGCGCCGCGGTCGCCGTGTCGGCGTCGCCCTTGATGAGGTCCGCTGGCTTGAGGCCGTTTACGAAGCCGTCCAGCTTCTCCACGATCTGCTTGCCAAGGCGGCGCTCATCCGGCTCCAAGCTGCTCGCAGCACCCTTCGCGACGCGACGCAGAAGGTCCAAGTCCTGCAGCGTCGGAGCCGTGCCCGAGGCATCATCAAGCCGGTTGAGCACCGCTGTGGCCTTCGGGTGCAAGGTGCGGTCGATGCCGGCCTCACGCAGATCCGTAGCGATGCCCTTCACGGCGTCAGCAAAGGCAGGCTGCGACACCTGCACGCCTGCATCGTCCGCCCGCTGGTAGGCGGCTCGGGCCGAGCCCTTCAGTTGGTCAATGGACGGGGCGGCCTCGCGCGGCGCGAACCGATCCGCGACGCCACCGATGACGCGGCCGACGCCGGCTGCCACGTAGGGAGCCGCCGCGCCGAACGCGCCGCCGGCCAGAGCACCTTCCGCCGCCTTGCCGAAATCACCTCCCGAGCGCACGGCAGCGTCCGCGCCGCCGATGCCCGCACCGGACAGGCCGGAGGCGATTGCGCGCGTTCCAAGGGCCGCGGTGCCGCCGCCGAACGCAGCCGGAGCGGCGGCAACGAGGGGCGCCGTGCCCAGCACACCGCCGGCCAGTTCGCCGCCGGTCGTGGCGCCCGGGTTCGCATTGGCCGTTCGCTCGCCGAAGCCCTCAACATCCTTGAGGGCTTGGTCGTAGGGGATGCCCTTGGAAACGGACCGGAGGAACGCAGCCGCCTTGTTCGTGCCACTCAGCAGCGCGGGGCCGACGATCGGCACACCGTTGATGAGGCCTCGCCCCACAGCGGCAGCGCCATCACCCGTCTGCTGCCCGGACTGAGCCTGATAGGCGTCCAGCAGAGCACGCTCTTGCTTCTGGTCGATGGTGAGCGGGTCCACGCCCTCTTTGGTCAGCCGAGCCCGCGCCTCAGGCGTCCACTGGCCGGCGCTGTTGCGAGCGCTGAGCCCTTTGTCGAAGAAGGGCTGCAACGCCGCCAGTGCGCGATGCTGCGCGTTCTCAGCGGGCGCTGCCGGCGTCGCCGGGGCATCCACCGCCGCGTCGTTCGCCCAGAAGGCACCGCCCGCGGCGGGCGGAGAGGCGATGGCGTCCTGTTCCCAGAAGTTTGCCATCAGCGACCGCCCTTCGTGCGCAGGGTGCCGTTCGGATCCACGTACTGCGAACCGGACGGAAGCGCGTCGTACTCAGCCTGCGAGGTGATACGCGGGGCAGAGCCGGTCGGCTGACTGCGAGGTGCGGCGGGGGCGCCGCTCTGCTGTCCACGCAGGCGCGGGTTCGGGACTAGCTTGCCCTCTTCAAACACCATTGGCGGCTGGTAGCCAGGCCCGCCGTCGCGAGCCATGCCCTTTGTAGCGGTCTCTCGGAGAGCGCGCTTCTGAGCGATCACGTCTGGGCTGTCGCCGGGCTGCGGGAAATACTGACGGTCTGCCGCCGCGTACTCATCCGAGCCGATAGCCGCGCCCGACTCCTTGCGGAGCTGCGCCGCGATCCAGTTCTGCTTGGCGGCGTCAAACTTGGTGAAGTCCTCGGAGCGCAGCATCGAGCCGACGCCGGGGATGGAGTTGAGCCCGCGCTGCACGCGATCCGTACCGACGCCCTCAAACTGACGGATCGTGCCCTCGTTCTGGAACATGCGATCAGCGAAGCCAGCGGACTTGTCCTGCTCGCCCGTGGTCTTGATGCCGGGTGAGGACGAGTACGGATTGACGTTGGCGCCACCCTCGTACTTGCCGGTCAAAATGTAGTTCGTACGCGCCTCGCCCGTCAGACCGAGCGCGTCGGCATTCTGCTTGCGCGCTTCCACCTCGTTCAGTTGGCGGATCGGCGGCGTGAGCTGCGTGACGGTGTTGTCGTCGTTGACGCGAACGGTCGAGCCATCCGGCAGCGTCCGAACCTCGCCCTTGGCCGCCGCCTCCTTCGCCATCTTCAGGCGTTCGGTATCGTTTTCGGCGCCGCGGGTCGCAAGGCTCTGCTGGAAAGCCGTGTTAGCCTGACTGCGCTCAATCTCGGACTTGCGCAGGTCAAAGTCGCGGTTGTCCTTGTACATACCATAGCGGCGATCATCGCGGCGCTCGGCGTCGCGCTGCTGCGCCTGCAGGATCTGCGGAAGCGTTCCCAGCGGGTTCTGCCGGGTGCCGGACAGTAGGGCCATGCCGATGGCGCTGAGAAGGTTCGGGCCATCGCTACCGGGCTTGTAGGGCTCGGAGTTGATGCCGCGCACCCGGTCGCCGCCCTCGCCCCCGGCCAGCGTATCGTTGCTGTCAGCGCCCGCCATCATGCCGACGCCGGGCAGGGTCGAACCCGCAGGATCGCCGAACTTGCTCGTCCAGCGGCTGGCGAGTTGGCCCGCAGTCTGACCAGCGCCGCCGTTCAGGCGCGCGGCTGCCGAGCCGACCACAGAAGCCGCAGGGGCGCTCGGGTTGGCGAGGAGGCTCGCCGCACCGCCCGCGCCCTGCTGGTGAGCGAGGTACAGTTCGCCAGCGGTCGGCTCGCGGCCGAGCCGGTCGCGCAGGTAGTCCTGGTTCTCACCCGCAAGCTGGGCAGCCGCCAGCGACGCCTTCACGGGGTCGCGCTTGTCGGCGGACGAGTTCAGGCCGTAGGCCCGGCCCGTGCTGTTGATGAACTGGAACAGGCCCTCAGCGGACGAGTTCGGGTTCTTTGCGTTCGGGTTGCCGCTGCTCTCGATCTTGGCCGTGCGCGCGAGGTAGCCGGCCGGCAAGCCCTGCTCCTTTTCCAAGACGGCGAAAAGGCGGTTGAGATCGCCCGACGCCACGGCAGCGTCGTACTCGCCCTCAGTCGGCAGTCCCGGCAGGCCCGGGAGGGTGCTCATCATGCCCGCGGCCATGTCAGTGCCTCGTCACGTACTTGATGCCGAGCATTTCGATCACGCTGTCGGGATCGCGGATCTCTTCAAGCTGCGCCATCGGGCCGACCGAGAGCGGCGCATCGCCGTCTTCCCAGCCGTAGCGGAAGGAGAACAGGACCGAGCCGTTCGACAGGACGCCGAGCGGGGAGATGTCCTTCTTGAGGCGCGCGTCGCAGAACAGGCCGCCGAGAAGCGATCCACCGAGGCTGCTTGTGCCAAGGCCGGCGATGGAAAGGCCGGCGCCAAGCACCTGCTGACCGAGGCTCGGCGCCGTGTTCGGTGCCGTTCCGACCGTGCTTGTCGTTCCGCCGTAGTTGCTCGGAACGATCTGGGCGTACTGGCCGAGCGCCGTCGTCGGCACGTTCAGGATCTGCTGCAGAAGCTGTTGCTGATCGCCGCCGATCTGCCGGAGCAGGGCGACCGCCTGCAGCTTCCGGTTCATATCGTTGCCGGTCAGGGCATCGCGGAGCGTCGCGATCTGCTGCTGCTGCTGGGCGTTGAACTGCGTGTTGAACTGGCCGGCGCTGTTCTGCGCGTTCGCGAGGAACTGAGCGGCTGTGTTGGCCGTGTCGGCGCCGTAGCGGGAGGCCGCGTTCGCGTTCGATGCGTCGGCGGCCTGAGCCGTGTTGTAGGCCCCCGCGTTGTACTGCAGGGCGTTGTTGAGGGCGCCCGTATTGAACTGGCCGGCCGTGTTCTTGGCAGCCGCGTTGAACTGCGCCGCCGCGTTGGCAGCCGCCTGATTGGCAAACTCGGTCTGCTGACGAAGCTGCGTGTTGGTCGAGGCGAGGCCCGCGGCCTTGTCGTACCCCGACGACATCAGGCCAGCGGTGTTGTTTGCCACCTGCTCGCCGAAGGAGCGGTCGAGCTGAGCCGCCTGCAGGGCCGCGCGCGAGCCGCCGAAGGAGCCAGCGGCGGCTGCCTGCGCACCGAGGCCCGCCGCCGTCTGCCCGTAGTTCCGGCGGAGCGTGGCGTTGCTCGTATCGACCACGTCCTGCGTGTAGGGGTTCAGCAGCGCACGGATACCCTCGCCGTCAATCTGCTGGGCGGTCGCCATGCGAGCGTCGTAGGTGCTCGGGTCGTAGGATGCCGCCGAGTAGCCCTGCGCCTGCGTGGGAGTGAAGGCGTAGCTCTGCGGGGTGTAGCCCTGCGGCGTGTAGGTGCTGGTTGCCTGCGACAGGTTCGGCGCCTGCGTCTGAAACGCGCCCTGCGCCACCTGCCGGGCCAGATCATAGGCCTGCGACTGGTCCGCGTTGACGCCCGCAACCCGCTGGTTCGGCTGCAGCCCGAGATAGCTCCCGAGCATCCCATAGCCGGAGTTCAGCAGGTTCTGCTGTGCCTCGGAGGCGTAGGCCGGGACCGTCTGCGTGCTGTTCTGTGTGGTCTGAACCGTGCTCGGCTGCTTGCTCATCAGATCTCTCGCGCAATCACGGTCGAGGCCTCTTGGTAGCCCTCAAATGCCCGCAGCCAGCCTTTCCGGCCGCCGATCACGATCAGGTCGCAGCCTTGGCGCTTGGCCCAATCTCGGATCTTCGGCTCGTAGGCGACGATTTCCTCAAGCTTCCCGCCCGAGAGCCAGCCTCGGAGCATTTTCTTGCGGGGGTAGGTCTCGACCACAGTGACCATGGCGGCGTTGGCGGTCGGCCAGAGTTGGACCGGCGCCGTCATCAGAAGCTCAAGCACGTCGTCGGCGGTGTGCGTGCCGAGGTCGCGGTCAAGCGCCGCCTGGATGAAGGGTCGGCAACGCTCAAAGTGGTGGAGGATGAACGCCTGCTCTTGCTCCGTCACCGCAGCGCCCCCGACTTCTGGGCGTCAATCGTGATGGCGCCGAACCGGAAGAACATGGGGGCAAAGCCGAAATCGAGCCGCAGCTTCATCTGACGGGCCGTGCGGCGCAGGTCGATCTTCTGCCGGTCGGGCTTGGCGGTCCAAGGCCCCCACGACCATTCCGGCCCGTTCGGGAAGGGGCGGCCCTTCAGCGTGAAGTCCACCGGGCCCGTCTGACCCTGGAAGTCCGGCACGATGCGCAGGATGTTCATCAGGTTGTTGCCGTCCTCCACGTCGAAGTAGGCCGTCTCCAAAAATCCCACGATCGGGTTGCCGTTGGCCGTCTGCCCGACCTCGTGCTCAAAGATCAGCCCTTTGGCCGAGAACATGATCGGGTTCGGGAAGAGTCCGGCGGCTACCATGCAGGTGCGATCAAGCAGATGCGTGCTCCAAAGCTGCTCTGCATAGTTATACACGATTGCGCGGTTGCATTCGACGCCGTACCGCTTGTCGGGTACAAAAAACCAAACCTCCGAGAACTCGCCATTGATGCCGGCATAGATCTTGTCGGAATTGGCCTCATCGATGTTGTCGAACACGTCGGAGCGGATCGGGCAGTCCAGCTTCTGCGACGTGGCGCCGTTGAACACGCGGAACTCACGCCGCCGCATGCTGAAGATGGCCCCGTTGTCCTCGGCCATCGCGTTCGGGCTGGCGATGGTCGGCACCTCGCCGTTCTGACGGAACACGAAGACCGTCGCGGGCGAATTCGTGAACTGCATCGTGTACTCGGCGCTGTCGAGGCAGAGAAGGTTTTGCTGCCGCGTCGCCTTGCCGGTGATCAGCGCTCCGCCCTGACGGATCGGGTACTCGCCAGCGAGGTTGTCGTTGTCCGTCACCCATGTGTAGAGCTGTTGCAGCCCCGACCAGCGCACTAGGGCGGGGTCAAAGACACCATCCAATCCCTGTGTGCCCAGCAGAACGACGAAGCCGTTCGGGTCCACGAAGGCCCACATGATGTTCGACGGGGCCGATTGGATCCGGAAGGCGCGGCTTTCCAGACCGAGCGTCACGTTGTCGAGCGAGCCAGCGAACGCCGCGTCCTTCACGAACACGATGTCGGTCATGCCGGAGGGGACGACGAAGGTACGGGTGTAGGTGCCTGAGGTGGTGATCGGGGTGGACGCGCCGAAGCCGGAAGGGCCGTTCACATCCAGAAGCGCGTTGCCGGCCGCACCCTGAACCTTCAGCGTCCCGGCGTTGACCGTGACTGAGAAGGTGACGCGCACCGTCTTGCCGGGCGTGACGAGGTTGGCGACGTTCTGATTGAGGTTCGACGCCGTACCAGCCGCAGCGTTCGCCTGCCCGCCGCTGATCGTCCAGCCCGTGCCCTTGGCCCAAACGCTATCGGCGGCGAAGTCGCCATTGAGCAGCACGTTGCCGTAGCCGGGTCCGAATGCAGGCTGCCAGCAGTAGAGGCCGCCACCGCGCGGGACCGCGACCAGATCCTCACCGAAGTTGTCGAGTGCCCAGAGGCGAGGCGCCGGGTCGGTGATGGTGGTGGTGCCGTAAGGGCCCTCGCCGTAGTTGCCTGAGCCCCAACCGACAGGCACCGCATCGACGTTGCCGGCCGGCAGAGGCGCCACGTAATCAACGGTCGCCGTGCTGCCGCTGGTGATGGTCGCATTGGCCGTCGCACCGCCCGGCGCCGTAATCTGGTAGCTGTCGCGGTTGATGACGGCGACCGGGAAAGTGCCGTTCAGCGTCAGGCCAGCGATCGGCGAGGCGTTGGCGAAGGTGATCGTGTTGCCGGTGGCGAGGCCGTGGAGCGGGTGCTTGACCGTGACGACGCCGCTGCCGTTCGTGGTTGA
>JAAIGE0100054769.1_pt1 | contig 18512 bp, 17 predicted proteins | sample 6487951 | NCBI WGS metagenome assembly JAAIGE01 (sample SAMN13974128, study PRJNA590717) | phyllosphere metagenome | biome: tomato field; feature: multiple bacterial spot infested tomato fields; material: tomato leaves; isolation source: leaves from tomato fields | host: Solanum lycopersicum ...
CAGCCAGTCGGTGAGGTCCACCAGCCGCCCGGCGATCACATGCCTTACCCCGTTGGCCGCTTCCAGATGTCCGTCGATCCGCATCAGCCGTGATTGCAGCAGCGTCTTGCGCTGGCGCTCGGCCAGCTCCAGGCGCACCAGCACGTTGATCATGCCGAACTCGTCTTCCAGGGTGACGAAGGTCACGCCGCTGGCGGTTTGCGGGCGCTGGCGGCCGATCACCAGGCCGGCCACGCTGACCATTCGCCCAGGCTCCACGGATTCCAGTTCACGGCGGCTGCGGCAGCGGGCGGCCCTGAGCTTGCTGCGCAGCAGCGCCAGCGGATGGGGGCCGAGGGTGGTACCCAGGGTCGCGTAGTCGGTCAGCAGGTTTTCGCCGACACTGGGACGCGGCAGGCTGATGGCGACCTCCTGCTGTGCCGGCAAACTGGCGAACAGTGGCAGCTGCGGCTCCACCCCGGCGATGGCCCAACGCGCCTGGTGGCGATGGCCAACCAGGGCCTGCAGGGCGCCGGCGTCGGCCAGGCGTGTGCGGGCGTTGTTATCGAGGCGGGCGCGCTGGCAGAGGTCGGCGATATCGCCGAATGCCGCCTGCTCGCGGGCCGAGACAATACGCAGCGCCGCGTCTTCACGAAAGCCCTTGACCAGGCACAGCCCCAGGCGAATCGCTGGCTGCGGCTTGCCGATATCTTCCAGGGTGCATTCCCAGGCGCTGTGGCGCACGTCCACCGGGTGGATGCGCAGGCCGTGGCGGCGGGCGTCCTGCAATACCTGATCGGGATTGTAGAAACCCATCGGCCAACTGTTGATCAGCGCGCAGGCGAAGGCCGCCGGCTCGTGGCACTTGAGCCAGCAACTGGCGTAGGTGAGCAGGGCGAAGCTGGAGGCGTGGGACTCGGGAAAGCCGTAGCTGCCGAAGCCCTTGATCTGCTCGAAGATACGGTTGATGTATTCGATTGGGTACTTCTTCTCGAGCATGCGATCCGTCAGCCGTTTCCGGTGTGGCTCCAGGCCACCATGGCGCTTCCAGGCGGCCATGGCGCGGCGCAGTTCGTCCGCTTCGCCGGGTGAGTAATCGGCGGCGATGATCGCCAGTTCCATCACCTGCTCCTGGAACAGCGGCACGCCCAGGGTGCGCTCGAACACCGGCTGCAATTCCTCGGAGGGGTAGGTGACTTCTTCTTCGCCGGTGCGGCGGCGCAGGTAGGGGTGCACCATGTCGCCCTGGATCGGCCCCGGCCGCACGATGGCGACCTGAATCACCAGGTCATAGAAGGTCTTCGGGCGCAGGCGCGGCAGCATGGCCATCTGCGCGCGGGATTCGATCTGGAACACCCCCAGGGTATCGGCGCGGCTGATCATCTCGTAGGTGGCTTTGTCCTCGGCCGGCAGGCTGGCCAACGTCCAGCGCTTGTTGCGGTAGACGGCCAGCAGGTCGAAGCAGCGGCGCAGGGCGCTGAGCATGCCGAGGGCCAGCACGTCGACCTTGAGCAGGCCGACGGCGTCGAGATCGTCCTTGTCCCACTGAATCACGGTGCGCTCGGCCATGCTGGCGTTTTCCACCGGCACCAGGGTGTCGAGCGGCGTCTCGGAAATCACGAAGCCGCCGGGGTGCTGGGAGAGGTGGCGGGGAAAGCCGATCAGCTCGCCAGCCAGCACCAGCACCCGGTGCAGCACCTTGCTCTGCGGGTCGAAACCGGCTTCGCGCAGGCGTTCGGCATCGGGAATGCGGTCGCTCCAGCGGCCGCAGCAACCGGCCAGGGCGTTGATCTGATCGGGCGGCAACCCCAGGGCCTTGGCCACGTCGCGAATCGCCCCGGCGCCGTGGTAGGTGCTGACCACCGCGGTCAGCGCAGCGCGCTCGCGGCCATAACGGCGGAACACGTACTGGATGACTTCCTCGCGGCGGTCGTGCTCGAAATCCACGTCGATGTCCGGCGGCTCGTTGCGCTCGCGGGACAGGAAGCGCTCGAACAGCAGGCGGCTGCCCTTGGCCATCGGGTTCAGTTCGGTGATGCCCAGGGCGAAGCACACCGACGAGTTGGCCGCCGAACCACGCCCCTGGCAGAGAATCGACTGCTCGCGGGCGAAGCGAACGATGTCGTGCACGGTCAGGAAGTAGCTCTCGTAGCCCAGCTCGCTGATCAGCGCCAGTTCCCTTTCGATCTGCGCCCGCGCCTTGTCGCTGATGCCATCGCCCCAGCGCCAGCGGATGCCGTCCTCGACCAGGTGGCGCAGCCAGGAACTGGCGTCGTGGCCGGCGGGCACCAGCTCGTGGGGATACTGGTACTTGAGCTCATCGAGATCGAACCGGCAGCGCTCGGCGATGCCCAGGGTTTCGGCGAGCAGTTCGGGTGGATACAGATCGGTCAGTTCTTCACGGCGGCGCAGGTGACGCTCGCCATTGGCGAACAGGTAGGCGCCGGCCTCGGCCACGGGCAGGTGGTGGTGTATGGCGGTCATGCAATCCTGCAGGGCGCGGCGGCCACGGGCATGCATGTGCACGTCGCCACAGGCCGCGGCAGGGATGCCCAGTTGCCGGGCCAGGCCCAGGCCATGTTGCAACAGTGCTGCATCGTCGGCGCCGCGGTGCAGCTCCACGCCCAGCCACAGGCGCTCGGCAAACCGCTCGCGCAGCCAGGCGCCGGCCATGGCGTCGTCGCTCGCACTTGGCAGCCAGATGGCCAGCAGCCCATCCGGCGCCTCGGGCAGGTCCTCGTCGAGCAGCATGTAGCGGCCTTTTTCCGCACGCCGCCGGGCGCGGGTGATCAGCGCACACAGACGCTGGTAACCGGCGAGGTTCTCGACCAACACGATCAGCCGGGCACCGCTCTGCAGGCGCAGTTCGCTGCCGACGATCAGCTTCACACCATGCTCCTTGGCGGCCTGCCAGGCACGCACGATGCCGGCCAGGGTGCATTCGTCGGTGATCGCCAGGGCGCGATAACCGAGCAGCTTGGCGCGCTCGAACAGTTCGGCGGCGCTGGAGGCACCGCGCTGGAAACTGAAGTTCGACAGGCAGTGCAGCTCGGCGTACTCGGGCAGGCTCATGCGAACCAGCCGTGCAGCCGCAATGGGCCGTCTTCACCGACGCTGCGAAACGCCCAGCCGCGCTGGCCGCTGCGTGTCTCGATCAGGTAGTAATCGCGGCGCACGTCCTCGCCATCCCACCAGCCGGATTCGATCCGCTCGGGGCCGCTGAGAATATGCAGCGGCTCACGCAGCACTTGTGGCTCCGGCAGCAGCCAGCTGGGCCGGGCAGCGCTCGGGCTGGGCAATGCAACGTGGCTGGTAGCCGTGCGCCAGGCCTTTTCCGGGCGGTGGTCGGCATGGGCGGCCAGGCCTTGCACGGCGTCGTCGCCCAGGCGTGCGCGCAGCCGTTCACGCAGCTGCTCCCAGCCCAGGGTTTGCTGCGGCCGGTCCTCGAACAGCGCCTGGTGCTGCGGCACGAAGGTCGGCAGGTCGCGGGCCACCAGGCGCAGCGCCAGTACTGGAGATGGCAATTGCAGCTGCTCCAGGCGGCCGCGGGTGAATTCCAGCAGCATGCCCGCTTCTCGCTCGGCACTGAGCAGGCCGACGGGCAGCAGGCTGTCGTCACCGTCACGGTGCTCCAGGTGCAGCACGAAACGCTGCACGCCGCAGTCCCGGCCTGCCAGGTAGGCGGCCAGGTCCGCGGTCAGGCGCCGCAACGGAAACAGCAGGGCCTGGGTCGATTCCACTTCGAAGTGCAGCTCCAGCCGGCTGTCGAACACATCCGGCGGGCGGTAATAGTCCAGCGCCAGTGGGCGCAGGCCCATCAGGGTATCCAGGCCGGCCAGCAGTTCAGGCGCAAAGCGCCGCGCCAGGCTGTCGCGGGGCAGCGCCTGCAACTGGCGCACCTGGCGCAGGCCCATGCGCGCCAGGGTCGCGGCCAATTCTTCGGGCAGGCCGATGCGATCCAGGGGCATGGCCGCCAGCCGCTCGCGCAACGCCTGCTCGTCGGTGATCGCCAGGCCATCGTGCAGGTTGGCGAGCATGCGCGCCGCGGCAGGGTGGTGCGCCAGGGTGATGCGATGGCGAAAGCCCAGCGCCGTCAGCTCTTCACGCAGGCGCGCCTCAAAGCGCGGCCAGGGCCCGAACAGCGACAGGCTCGATTGCACCTCGAGCAGCAGGCAGCGCGGATAGTGCAGGCTTACCTGGGAGCTGAAACCGTAGGCCCAGGCCGCCAGGAAGCTGCGCCAGCGCTCGATGTCGGCGGGGTCGTACTCGGCGCTGGCAAACGCGCAGTTCAGGGATTGCGCCGCCGTCAGCGTCAGCCCCGGGCGCAGGCCGAGCGCCCGCGCGGCCGGGTTGACCGCCTGCAGCATACGCCGCTGGGGCGTGCCGCTCAGCAGCACCAGCGGCGCTTCGGCCTGTTCACGGCCACGCAACACGCCGTCCATGGCCAGTTGCGGCAGCAGGATGCACGCCCAGCGCATATCAAGAGCCCCAGCCGCTCAAGTGAAACGTGCGTGCCGGTGGTTGCCCACCTCGGCACTTGAGCACCCGTACCTGGGCGGGCTGCGCCTGAACGGTCAGGCGCAAGGCCGCCGGCGAAGGGTTGCGCGCCTCATGCAGCGGGCGGTAGGCGAAGGCCAGGGTCTGCCCGGTTTCGGCGGCGATCTGCAGGCGGCGCAGGGCACGGTCATCGGCCCGTTGCGGCCACAGCACCACCGCCCCGCAACTGCCCGAACGCAAGCACTGCTCGGCTGCCCACAAGGCATCCCGGGCGCTCGCCTGGATCAGCGTCAACTGCTTCATCTCCACCCCAGCTGCCGACCAGGCGCTGGGGAAGGGCAGGTAGGGCGGCGCGACCAACACCACCCGCTCCCCGGCTGCGCTCAAACGCGCCAATGTCGGCAGCATCAGGCGCAGCTCACCGATACCCGGCGCCTCGACGAGCAACTCGCTCAACGCCGCTTCTGGCCAGCCACCGCCTGGCAATGAGGCATCCAGCAGCGCGTTGCCAGTGGGCTGGTGGCCATTGGGCGCGACAATGCCCTGGCCACGCCAGATACGGCGCTCATTGAGCAGATGATCGATAGCGACGACGGAAGACATGGCAGATAGAGGCAATAAAAAATACTGTTCAAATGTACAGTATTCTGCCCGGCCAGCAAGGCACTATCCGCCGAGCGGATGGCGGCCGGCGCGGCCAACGCTTCCGTATGCCAGCAGGCTCCGGCCCACAACCCCGATGCCACGGGCTTTGGCGTGCGGGATCGGGCACGCCGATCAGCGGATGGCCACGCAGCCGTCACCGGCAAATGAGCCAAGCATTTGATAGCACGCGAAAAAAATTACGCTATGGGCTTCGCCAAAGCGAATTCTGCTGGTATCATGCGCGCCGCCTGGGAAGATGCCGGAGTGGCCGAACGGGACGGATTCGAAATCCGTTGTATCAGCGATGGTACCTAGGGTTCAAATCCCTATCTTCCCGCCATATCTCAAGCCTAAGCCCCTGAAATTACTAGAGTTTCGGGGGCTTTTGCTATTTGCGGCATGCAAAGTGTCGAAGAAGTGTCGAAATCGCATCAATCGTAGTTAGAGGCCTCATGGCGACACTGTGTATTGAATCATGGTCAGATGATCGGCGTTGGGCTGGAGAAAATAGCTGGCCGCTTGAGGCTTTCGTTTATCGCCTCGGGCTTTGCACCTCACTTAGAGGCGCAGATTTAAAAAGAACCGCACGCGCGCTCATGAAAAAAGAGCTGTGTGAAATCAACGAGGTGAACACCGAGGCAGCTGAGGCACTGATTCATACACTTGAGTCATTAGGAGCCAAGATTGCCGTCACCAGGTAAAACTCGCGGGAACGCGCTTCTCCAAGAGTTCGGGCCCAGCTTGATAGCATCCTGCAGGTGATCCGGTGCCAAGTGTGCATACCGCATCGTCATGGCTAGCGACTGGTGGCCAAGGATCTTTTGCAAGGTCAGGATGTTGCCGCCATTGATGACAAAGTGACTGGCGAACGTATGGCGCAGAACATGAGAAGCCTGACCCGCGGGTAAGGCCAGCTTTGTAGCGTCCAGGGTCTTGTCGAAGCTGTTGAGGCAGTTCGAGAAGGTGCCATGCAGCTTGAAGTGCCGGTGGATTATCTTGGGCTTGGTTATTTGTTTCTATTATCGACGGCAATCGTTTCCACCTTGCTGATATTTGCGAATCACAGAAAAACCAAAGCCTTCGGTCGGACTGCAAAGGTGGCAGGCATGGCATGGTTCGCAACATTTATTACCTGTGCACTGCAATAATATTGGTGAGCGTGCGTATTCAAAGGCGAATATCGACCTGAAAGGTGAAAGCTATGTCATGGACGACAAGGTACATTCTAGCTGCAATACCGCCTGGCTTATTTTTTCTTGCTTGGAAGGTGGGTGTGTATTCCTTCGAGCATTTCCAGTGCGCAGGAAGCCTAAAGAACAGCAATGTGCAGTGTGCTGCTACAAGCTGGGATCTTCATAATTGGCTGACGCTAAGCCTGTTTTGGTGCCCAATCTTGCTAGTTATAACGCTGCCAGTCTCAGCGTTTTTCCTGATTGACACAGGCGCTAGACATATTGGATCAAAGCGGGAGTCGTGCAAGTGAGGATGTACTGCTGCCACATGTCGGCCCTTTTGTTCGGTCTTTTTATTCTGGGTGGTCCAGGATATACGTATGCTGAATCACAAGCGGAATATGTAGAAACAGCACGTAGCTCATGGCAGCAACAAAACAAACGAATGGAAGAAAGCTACAGCCGTCTTCTATCAGAAGCTGAAGCCGAGACGAATAACGAGCCTGTCGAGCAGCTAAGAATCGCCAAAACCCAGTGGGAGGAGTTTAGAAATTCATTCTGCCGGGCGGTGAGCAAAACCTACGGCGGGCAGTGGCAGTCTGTGCATGAGTCAGAGTGCAGAGTAAAACTCGCGAATCAGCTGAGAGAAACTACCGAGTCATATGGTTGGTAGTCCCGTGATGGGCCTAACGCCGCAGGTGATATTGAAAAAGCATTTTTTCCTAAGCTTGCTGCCCGTGTCTGGCAGCACCTTGCAAATTATCAGGTGTCAAGTGCGTGCATCGCATAGTCATCGTTCGTAAAAGAAAGCAAACTGATTTACGGGGGCAAGGAACGGTGATGAGAGCTAACAAGGATGATGTTCCTGATTATTTGCAGTCATGCAAAAAATAAGGTCCATAGCGAACGCTGGCGATATGGGGGCTCAGCCATCTTTTGCAGATTGGTAGCAGTGTCGCAAAACCCATTGTGATCGACATGGCGTAGCTCAAGCAGTCGATACGCTTTGATGGTGAGCCCATATTCAGTCAGCAGCCACCAGAAGAAGAAGGTGAGCGGTGAGTTTTCATGGACAGAACTAAACGGAGTAATTGAGCACTCTAGGTCTGCGAAACTATTAGAAAGGCTCTCTAATATATCGTGATTGCAGGAAGGGAGCGAAGGTCGCATTCGAGGAAATGTGCGGTAGCTACGAACCCGCCTACAATTCCGGCAAAAAAATGATGCAGTAATGAGGTTTTTATCCGAGACTCGCATACAGGCGGCGATGATCATGCATAAGACGGCCGAGTTTTTCTCTTTGAGATGTAAGCTTTTTTGTCTTATCAGTAACTCATGAGGATTTTAAAGTGCAGCTCCCTCCGTTTAGTCGTTCGTGTTTGGTTTCGAGGCTTAATGAGTTAAACAGAGAGCAGCAGTTGTTGTTCGGGATTTTGTGCTGTGAACGCATGATTCCTAACTACAGTAGATTCAATGCAGAAACAGGCTGGGGTGACACTGATGCGCTTAAGGAAGGTATTGAGTACGCATACAGATGTTTAGACAAGGAAGCTGATATTACGAAAGCCGACAGGTTGAGCGCTTTGTGCGAGTTTTCTGCTCCGCATACCGATGATTTTGATTCTTTATACGTGACTCTCTCTCAGGATTACTGCTTTTCGGTGTGCTGCTTACTGGATTTCATAAAGGCACCTAACTCACAGGCAATTGCACAGATAGGTGAGTTTTCAACCGATTCTATTGATTTGTTTATTCAGGAAACCGAGGGGCTCCTTGAGGGCGATCCATGCCTAGAAGAAAAAATTAATAATCATGAATTGATGCAGCAAACTCTAGCCTTTCAGGAAAAGGTATTGAATGCAGTGGCTACCGAGGCGTCTATTGGGTTCGGCTCGGCTAAAAGGTTAAAAGGCTTTCTTCTGAGTGAGGGAGGCGGACGTCTGGATAGAGAATAGCTGATCAAATCTCTACGCTGCACTGCATGAAGGATGCCATGAATAAATTGGGTAAGTATTTATGAGTAGGCTTAAAGGCTTTGCTGTTTTGTTGTGTTTTGCTTTCTTATCTCATGCCGCAAGTTATGGGGTTGAAAGGTTCTATAAAGCTGCTGTATCAGAGTACATTAGTTCTAGTGAAAATCCATCCAGGCATCTGTTCATAAATGGCAAGCCGGATGAAGAAAATTTTTATAAGGAGGAAAGCTCTGCAGCTATTAATGAAGCTACAGGAGTTTTATTATTATTCGATAGATACCGCCTTGCCGCTAATGTGTTTCTACAAGTATTGCTTGCGGCAATTTTTTGCTTGTTTCTTTTCAGGGGGCGGGAGCTTAAATAGAAAAGCGTTAATGCATTGCTGCATGGCGTAGCAGGCTACAAATACTGAAGTATAGAAAAGTTAAGGAATAACTTGTGAAGAAGGGAATGCTATCAATTATTTGCATAATATCGATTTTCCTGAATCTAACGATTGCTTATGCTGACGAGCTTTCGAGCATACGCAAGGCTGCGGACTCAGGCGAGTGCGTAGTGATGCATGAAGGGCGAGAGGAACCAGCCATTGCATTGACTGCGTCGGCCTACGACATTCCCGCCTATGACAAGCAGGAAACCTTGAACCTGATTTCTGCATTCCTGGCGCACGGCTGTTCTATTGAGGAACCTGATAGCGCGGGAACGTCGCCAGTCAATGTTGCTGTGTTGCTAGCAGAACCCGACCTACTGCGCTTTATGCTCAAGGCTGGTGCGAACCCCTCAGTGAAGATATCCGGGTCTAGACCTTGGACGAATGGAAATAACAGCGTCGAGTTCGCTGAGCTGCTAAACAAGGTAAGCCCCAGCGAGCAACGCATAGAAATTATTAGAATACTGAAGTCAAACTGAACGATTTTTTGGAAGAAATGCGTAAGCTTCAAGTTTTTTGTAGATGCAAGTGGTTATAAGCTAAGGTTTGCGGATTGTAAGTTGGTGATATGTTGGTATTTTGTTATTTTAGGTATTTTTTCTTGCTATGTGCCGTGATGACCTCTGCTGTGTATATAGGAGAATGCCAGCGCTGGGACGTATCGAATGAGTTTGATGCCAGGATTACTCAAAAAGGGAAAAAATATCGCAGCACATTTAGGTTGGGTATTGATAGTGCCTCATACCGTGTTCCCGGTTATTTTCTAAGTGACAAGGATGGGCTAGCGAATTTTTATTCATTTAGAAAGGAAGATATAGTAAAAGTCAGGGTCGACGAAAATGATAATGTCGCGTCATTAAAATTGGGAGGGAAAGATATATTTGTGTTGCGCGATTATTATGAGGGTGAAGAACGGAGCAGGATCATGTTGGGAAAATGCATTGCATTTTTTATGATTGTTTACTTTATTTTCTGGTGGCTTGAAAGAAAAACAGCTCAGTAAAAATAACTGGGCATACTTACCATGCAAAATGCTGGCTGATGTCAGGGCTGAGATAGCTGGCAACGCCAATTACGCCAGTGCCTATGCATGCCAAGACCAACCTGTTGATGGACCTGAATAAAAGATCATCACCGAGCTTTTTATCCACCATACATCTATCGCCACAAGAACAAGAAAAAACGGTGGTAACACTAGTAGCGCTATAATAAGACCGATTTGATCAACTGGCCGCATAAACGCAACAGCGGCGACGATCAACAGTAGGGAAAAGCCAAATTTGCGCAGGCGTTGCGATTTAGGATTGTCGAAGGATGCCATCTCATTCCTTGAGCGTTGCTGATCGGCGAATCTTACGCTGCCGCCTGGGAATGTGTCGAAAACACTGTGCTGCATAGCCACGAATCGCCACGCTGAGCCCTAGCTAAATCACAGAATGGCACGCATTGTGACGCACTGAAACCGCTCAAAAACGGGTTCAGATCCCCACCTTCCCGCCATACCGAATAACACAAAGCCCCTGAATCTTCCGAAGATCCAGGGGCTTTGCGTTTGTGGCATGTAAGATTTTCCGCCCACCTAGTACAGCAGCGCATTCACACCAGAATCGGCAGCCAATGTTGCTTCCTCCCGCAATCTCCTGGCGCGCAACGCCGCTTCGCACCCAAAGCCCTACACATTTTTCTTCCCCACAACACCCCTGAAAGCTTTACGAAAGGTTTCGGGCGTATTAATGCTGTAACCGGTGTACCACCGGCGGACGGCCTCTGAAAAAGCCGCCTAACAATAATAATCAGTGGAGAGCCTTCCCATGCTCGTCACCGCCCGCAGTGCCGCTTCCGTTCACGCCTTTCCCCGTTATGCCCTTGCCGTTCGGCCTCCTGCGCCGGGTTTGACCCTGGCCGCTGCCTGACCGGCTGCGCGGTATACCTGCCTTTGCAGCTTCTGCGAGGGCATCTGTTCGTACTACAAAAATAATCAGAGGTGCGTTCCATGAATCCCATGTTTCGTCGTGTTCTGCTGTCCGCTTGTTGCACGTTGCTGGCCGGCCAGGCGCTGGCCGATGAGCCGCGTCGCCCCGAGTGCATCGCGCCGGCGTCGCCCGGCGGTGGCTTCGACCTGACCTGCAAGCTGGCGCAGAGCGCGCTGGTGCAGGAGAAGCTGCTCAAGTCGCCCATGCGCGTGACCTACATGCCTGGCGGCATCGGCGCCGTGGCCTACAACGCGGTGGTCGCCCAGCGGCCTGCCGATGCGGGCACCATCACCGCGTTTTCCAGTGGCTCGTTGCTCAACCTCGCCCAGGGCAAGTTCGGCCGTTTCGACGAGAACGCCGTGAAGTGGCTGGCGGCCGTGGGCACCAGTTATGGCGCCATCGCGGTGCGAGCGGATTCGCCCTACAAGAACCTCGGTGACCTGATCACCGCGCTCAAGGCCAACCCCGGCAGCGTGGTCATCGGTGCCGGCGGCACCGTGGGCAGCCAGGACTGGGTACAGACCGCGCTGATCGCCCAGGCCGGCGGCGTCGATCCCAAGCAGATGCGCTACGTGTCGATGGAGGGCGGTGGCGAGCTGGCGACCGCGCTGCTGGGCGGGCATATCCAGGTGGCGAGTACCGACATCTCCGACTCCGTGCCCCACGTGCAGTCCGGCGACATGCGCATTCTTGCCGTGCTGGCCGACCAGCGCCTGGAAGGGCCGATCGTCTCGGACATCCCGACCGCCAAGGAGCAGGGCTTCGACGTCACCTGGCCGGTGATCCGCGGCTATTACCTGGGGCCGAAGGTCAGCGACGAGGCGTATGCCTGGTGGAAGAACGCCTTCGACACGCTGCTCGCCTCCGAGGATTTCGCCAAGCTGCGTACCGAGCGCCAGCTCTATCCCTTCGCCATGACCGGCGACGAGTTGGATGCGTACGTCAAGAAGCAGGTCGCCGACTACAAGAAACTGGCCAGCGAGTTCGGCCTGACCAAGTAAGCGCGAGCGCACGCCCCATGGACGATGGCGCTGTCGGCACCGGCAACGCGGGGTGGCGTGTGCTCGCTCGACGAGGATTTTCCCGATGATCCTGCAACGCATTTTCGCCGTGTCGCTGTTGGCTGCGTGCGTGGTGCTGGCCGTGATGGCCTGGCCCTACCAGGCGCCGTTCTCCTACGAGCCGGTCGGCCCGCGGGCCTTTCCGCTGTTGATTCTGGGCCTGATGGGCCTGGCGCTGGTGTTTCTGGCGATCCGCCCGACGCCCGTGGCCCGCGCCGATGACGAACCCGAGCTGGACCGCGCGACCCTGACCAAGGTGATCGTCTGTTTCGCCTTGCTGCTGGTGTTCGCCGCCACCTTCGAGCCCCTGGGCTTCATTCTCAGCTCGATCCTCATCGGCGTGCCGATGGCCCGACTGTATGGCGGGCGCTGGCTGCCCGGCGCCATCGTGGTGGTGGCCATGAGCGTGCTGCTGTACTGGCTGTTCGACCGTGTGATGGATGTTCCACTTCCCCTTGGCCCGCTGGCCGCGCTGGAGAACTGATCCATGGAAACCTTGAGCTACCTGGGGCACGGCTTCGGCATTGCCATGACCCCCTACAACCTGATCACCGCGCTGATCGGCACGTTGATCGGCACCGTGGTCGGCCTGCTGCCGGGCCTGGGCCCGATCAACGGCGTGGCGCTGCTGATTCCCATCGCCTTCGCTCTCGGCCTGCCGCCGGAGTCGGCGCTGATCCTGCTGTCGGCCGTGTACCTGGGCTGCGAGTATGGCGGGCGGATCAGTTCGATCCTGCTGAACATCCCCGGCGAGGCCTCCACCGTGATGACCGCGCTGGACGGCTACCCCATGGCGCGCCAGGGCAAGGCGGGCATCGCCCTGTCGCTGTCGGCCTGGAGCTCGTTCCTCGGCGCGCTGCTGGCGACCTGCTGCATGGTGCTGTTCACCCCGCTGTTGGCGGCTTGGGCAGTGGCCTTCGGGCCGGCCGAATACTTCGTGCTGATGGTCTTCGCCATCGTCTGCCTGGGCGGCATGGCCGGCGACAAACCGCTGAAGACCTTCGTCGCCGCGCTGATCGGCCTGTTCCTGTCGGCGGTCGGTATCGACGCCAACAGCGGCGTGTACCGCTTCACCGGTGACAGCGTGCACCTGGCCGACGGCATCCAGTTCGTGGTGCTGGTGCTGGGCCTGTTCTCGATCAGCGAGATCCTCCTGCTGCTGGAAAAGACCCACCACGGCCACGTGGCGGTCAAGGCTACCGGGCGCATGCTGTTCAACTTCAAGGAAGCGTCGTCGGTATTGATGGTCAACCTGCGTTGCAGCATTTCCGGCTTCATCATCGGTGTGCTGCCGGGCGCCGGTAACACCCTGGCCAGCGCCGTGGCCTACATGACCGAAAAACGCATGGCCGGCGCCAGCGGCAACTTCGGCAAGGGCGACATCCGCGGCCTGGCTGCGCCGGAAACCGCCATCGGCGCTTCCACCTGCGGCGGCCTGGTGCCGATGCTGACTTTGGGCGTTCCCGGCTCGGGCACCACGGCGGTGATGCTCGGCGCGCTGACCCTGTACAACATCACCCCGGGCCCGCTGCTGTTCGAGCAGCAGCCGGACATCGTCTGGGGCCTGATCGCCTCACTGTTCATCGCCAACGTCATGCTGCTGATCCTCAACGTACCGATGATCGGCCTGTTCACGCGCATCCTCGCCGTGCCGAGCTGGGCGCTGGTGCCGGTGATCGCGATCATCACCGGGATCGGCGTGTATGCCGTGCACGCGACCACCTTCGACCTGTTCCTGATGGTGGGTATCGGCGCGATGGGCTACATCATGCGCAAGCTGGACTTTCCGCTGTCACCGGTGCTGCTGGGCTTCATCCTCGGCGGGCTGATGGAGCAGAACTTGCGCCGCGCACTGTCGATCTCCAACGGCGAGCTGGGCATCCTGTTCTCCAGCCCGATCACCATCGGCACCTGGGTGCTGGTGGCCGCGATGATCATGCTGCCGATGTGGCGCGGCTGGCGCCGCCGGGTGCGTCGCGTGCAGGCGGCGGCTTGAGGAACGGCCCGGGCCTCGTTGCTTCACGCGAGGCTCGGGTTATTTGGCTGGATGGGAGTTCGTGAGCTATCGATCAGAAGGCCGGCTCTTCAGTGTCTTATGCCTTGAGGGCCAAGGTGTTGGTGCGATTGAGGCAACGTGATGAGAAGGCGCGGTAGGACTCACACCGGGTCTTGAAGCCAGGCCGGAATATCACGCATACCGTGCAGCACACGCCAGATATCAACATGGCTTGTGCAATCGACATAGAAGATTGTGTAGGGATAGCCATCGATCGGCCACGAACGTAGCCCAGGTATGTTCAGTTCATGGGCATAGCGAGGTGAGCCTGACTGCGGATAGCGGCCTAGTTGTCGATAGGCCTTTTCCAGGGCATCGATGAAGCCGATTGCAGCCTGGTCTGCTGATCCAGGTAGACGGCAATGGCCTGCTCAATATCAAGGTTGGCGAGGGTCCGGGGGATGACCCGTTTGTGCCTCATCCGCGAGCCTTGCGCGCCCGGTCGCGGAGGGATGCGAAATAATCGGCATCTGCCGGCGCTGTAGGCGCGGAGGCGGCCCCTTCCAAGAGAAGGCCTCGAAGTTGCTGGCGATCCTGATCCTTGCGAATCAACTCCCGCACATACTCACTGCTCGTGCTGTAGCCACGCTCGCTGACCTGATCATCCACGAAGCGTTTCATGTTTTCAGGCAGGGAAATATTCATGGTGCTCATGGCTGAGAGCCTCTTTGCCAAATTTTGCCAATCATCCTGGCAGCATAGGCAGTGCCGAAACAGCGGTGCAACCCATGGCTGTATCCCGATAAGGCCGACACGCAAAACAAAGCCCCGGGCATTGGGGCTTTGGTTTTCAGCTTGGGCGGTCAGCTAGCGCTGGCACCACCGAATTCATGCCAGATCCGAAGCCTGATGCCGCTCCGGCACCTGCTCGGACTCATCGCCCCAGGTGCGATTCACCCGGCGGCCGCGTTTTACTGCTTCGCGCTCGGCGATCTCGTTGGCCCAGCGTTGTACGTGGGTGTATTCGTGGGCCGCGAGGAATTCGGCGGCGCCGTAGACATTGTTGCGCACCAGCTCGCCATACCAGGGCCAGATGGCGATATCGGCGATTGTGTAGGTGTCGCCGGCCAGGTAGCGATTATCGGCGAGGCGCTGGTTGAGCACGTCCAGTTGGCGCTTGGCTTCCATGGTGAAGCGGTTGATGGCGTACTCGAACTTCTCCGGGGCGTAGGCGTAGAAGTGGCCGAAGCCGCCGCCCAGGTAGGGCGCCGAGCCCATTTGCCAGAACAGCCAGTTGAGGGTTTCGGTGCGGCCGGCTGGATCCTTGGGCAGGAACTCGCCGAACTTTTCCGCCAGGTACAGCAGGATCGAGCCGGACTCGAACACGCGGATCGGCTTGTCGCCGCCGCGGTCGAGCAGGGCGGGGATCTTCGAGTTCGGGTTGACGCCCACGAAGCCGCTGGAGAACTGGTCGCCTTCGCCAATGCGGATCAGCCAGGCATCGTACTCGGCGCCGCTGTGCCCCAGGGCCAACAGCTCCTCGAGCAGGATGGTCACCTTCACGCCGTTGGGCGTTGCCAGGGAGTAGAGCTGCAGCGGGTGCTTGCCCACCGGCAGTTCCTTGTCATGGGTCGCGCCGGCAGTGGGGCGGTTGATCTTGGAAAACTGGCCACCGGAAGCTTCAAGGTGCTGCCATACCTTTGGCGGAACATAGGTTGATTGAGTCATCGAATCCTCGCTATCGGCGTGATGGGGCAATGCATGTGAACGCGAGGCTAGCCCGAATACGCCGGCTATTCGAGAGGCCATGGCGCATGTTGGGTATCGATCGGGTTGATAACGAGATCGAAGGGCCGCCACGATTCGCCACGGGTTGCGGCCCCCGCAATGATCGCGAGCGGCCTAACGCCCTTGTGGGAGCGCCGACCCGGCGCGAAAGCGATTGCGGCCTGGCTGCAAGGCCGGCGTCGTACAGACGATTCGCCGCGGGTCGTGGCTCCTACAATGACCGCGAGCATCCCCACGCCCTTGTAGGAGCGCCGCCCCGGCGCGAAGCGATGGCGGCCTTGCTGCAGGACTGGCGTCGTATAGAAGATTCGCCGCGGGTCGCGGCTCCTACAATGATCGCGAGCATCCCCACGCCAGCTTGGGAGCGCCGACCCGGCGCGAAGCGATGGCGGCCTTGCTGCAGGACTGGCGTCGTACAGACGATTCGCCGCGGGTCGCGGCTCCTACAATGATCGCAGGCAACCCACTGCCCGTGTAGGAGCGTCGCCCCGGCGCGAAGCGATGGTGGCCTGGCTGCAATACCAGCGTCGTACAGACGATTCGCCGCGGTGCGCCCTGGAAGGATCAGAAGCGCACACCGCCGCGCGCATTCTTCTTCTGCAGAATCTCCGAGGCCTCGTTGTAGGCCTTCTGGAAGGTCTCGCTGCCGATCCACTGCACGGCGGCGTCTTCATCTTCGTTGTGGAACAGGCTGCGATAGACGATCAAGAGGCCCATCATGAAGTCGGTCGCCGCTTCCGGGTCTTCCTCGGCGACCACCAGCTCCAGCACCGGGTACTGCAGGAACACCACGCACAGGGCGAGCAGGCTGACGGCCTCGGCCTTGTGCATCGCCTGGAACAGGTCGTCGAAGTGCGCCGGGTCGAAGCCGTTTTCCTCGATGTCCTTGAAGTCGATGGTACTGAGGTCGATCTCCACGTCATCGAAAGGCTCGTCGATCAACGGGTTGGCCAGCACCGGGTGCACGACATTGGTTTTCGGCTTGCCCATACGGTTCTGCTTGGCCTTGGTCTTGGCCCGCTGGGCGCGTTTTTTCTGCTTGTCGGGGGAGGCCATGGTGGCGGAGTCCTCGTGTGGAGCTGAGAGCGGATGCGCATTGTATGCAGTCTTGCCCGCTCTGTTGCGCAACTTTATGGAGGCCACCATGGCGTGGTTCGCAAATAGGTGGCAGGCATTGCCGCCGCCCCTTGGCAAAGCCGCTGCCTGGCTCTAGATTGCCCGCAGCGCAGCCCGCGCTCGGCAAAGGGATTTAACCATGAAGCCTGCTCGCCAGATGCTCGCGATGCTCGTGCTCAGCAGCCTGTCTGCCCAGGCCCTGAGCCAGGTGTACACCTGGGTGGACGAGAACGGCCAGAAGCATTTCGGCAGCCAGCCCCCGGCGACCCAGCAGGCCGAAGCCGTGACGATCAAGCCGGGCTACGCCGGTGAAGCGCGAGCGCCAGCCCCCGAAACGCCTACCCAGGGTGCTGCGGCCGAGCCTGCGCCAGCCAGGACGTCGCGGCGCGAAATGTGCCAGAGCGCGATGGCTGGACGGTCGTCGATCTCAAGAACCTGCGAGAGATCGCCGAAGAGCGCAAGAGCGCCGGGCGCATCACCGCAGCCGAATATGCACAGGCGCAAAAGAACCTGGATGGCGTGGAGCAACGGATCAGCCTGCAGGACTGCGTCACCAGCGCCGGCGAGGATCAGCAGCGCTATGAATGCCTGTCGAAGGGTGCCGGCGTGCTGGTGTGTTCCGGGCTGATGGCGGCGGCCATGGAAGAGGCCGAAGGCCAGGCCAGGCAGCGGGCCAGAGAACCTTAGTTTCGGCATGTTGGCCGTGCCTGCTCGATGTGCGCATTAGCCCGTTATCCAGCCGCGCCATACTGGCGGCGCGGCTGCAGCACCAAGCATCTGATCAGGCTGCCACGGGCAGGCTCAGGCGGAAGCGGATCGGGGCGCTTTCACCGCGACTTTCCAGGCAGATCTCGCCATCGTGCAGTTCGGCGATGCGCTTGACCAGGTGCAGGCCCAGGCCGGCACCTGGGTGCTGCTGCGCCTGGCTGCCACGAAAGTATTTCTGGAATAGCTGCTCGGCCTGGTCGGCAGGAATCGCCGGTCCCTCGTTGACCACCTGAATATCGAGAAAGCCCGCGTTGTCATCGAGTATCAGCTGCACGGTGGAGCCTTCCGGCGCGTGGCGGTCGGCATTGGCCAGCAGGTTGCGCACGGCGATTTTCAGCAGGCCGTCGTCACAGCGCAACGTCTGTATGCGGCTGAGGTTGCTGACGCTGAAGCGCTCGCTCGGCAGGTCGCTGGTGATACGTTCGAGCAGGGGCTCCAGAGCGTGCTCGGCACGCCGTGCGATAGCGGCGGTGCCTTCCACGCGGTCGTTATTCAGGTAGTCGTCCACCAGCGAGAGCAGGCGTGTGGAGGCGTCGCGAATGTTCTGGCAGCGCTGCTCGTTGCGCTCCGGCGAGGCCGACAGGTTGCGGGCGATCTGTTGGGCCGAGGTGCCGATGATGGCCAGGGGCGTGCGGAACTCGTGGGACACCATGGCCACGAACTCGCGTTGCTCTTCTCGCATGCGTTGCTCCTGCAAGAGTGCCTCGCGCAGCTCCGCCTCGAGCAGGGTGCGCTGGCTGATCTCCTCGCGCAGCTCCAGGGTACGCTCTGTGATCTGCTGCTCCAGGCGGACGTTGTGGCTTTGCAGCAGCTCCTTGAAATCCGCCTGGGCCAGACGCTTTTCCTCTTCCAGCTGCCGGTAGTGATGGATGATGCGCATGCTCATCAGCACCATGTGCAACAGGGTGCCGATGGCCAACGAGTTATCGGTGACGAACGAGGCCGGTACCAGCCCGAGGTTGCGCAGGAAGGCCATGAGGACCCCGGCGTAATAGACGCCGAACACCAGCAGGAAGAAGCGCGCAGGGCGATGCCCTCTGAACAGCAGCACCGTGGCCATGGCCACCAGAATGACGATGGTCAGCAGCGAGGTGGTTTGCACCAGTGGCGCGCC
>JAAIGE0100421852.1_pt1 | contig 18493 bp, 12 predicted proteins | sample 6487951 | NCBI WGS metagenome assembly JAAIGE01 (sample SAMN13974128, study PRJNA590717) | phyllosphere metagenome | biome: tomato field; feature: multiple bacterial spot infested tomato fields; material: tomato leaves; isolation source: leaves from tomato fields | host: Solanum lycopersicum ...
AGGTGTAGTTCGCCAAAACGCCGACATTCTTCAGGAAGCCCGGCAGGAACGACAGCTGGTGCTGATAATTGACTTCGAAGCCTTTCAGCTTGCCGCCTTCGCCGTTGATCGTGCGACGGACGGTGACGGGCACATCGGGTGCGAGCCCCTGATCCGTCGCGAGGTTGAGCGGGAAGCCAAGCTGGTTGAAGGGAACGAGCGTCGAAATCTGGGTACCGCTGAGCGAACCGATATCCTTCTGGAACAGGCTGACGCCCAGCAACGATCCCTTCGCGAAATACCATTCGGCCGAAAGGTCGAGGTTGAACGACTCGGTCGGGTTGAGGAGCGGGTTGCCCTGGCTGAACACCTGGTTTGCCGCCTGAAGTGTCAGGCTGCCGCCAGGGGACAGGGCGCCGAGGCCAGGTCGGGTGATGACTTGCGCCGCGCCAAAGCGCAAAAGGACGTCGGGCGTCAGCTCTGCGACGAGGTTCATCGATGGCAGCCAATTCTCATAGCTGCGCTCCACCGTAATGGGGACTGCTGTCCCGCTCGCCAATCCGTAACCGAACGAGGTCTGCTCGGTCTTGACGTAGCGCACGCCCGCATCGCCGCGGAACGTGATGCCGCCCAATTCCCTCTCGAAATCGATCTGGAACCAGGCGGCCTTGTCGACTTCCTTGATGTTGCCGGTGTTGCCAGCTGCAGTGACATTAGGGTTGAGGCCCGCGACATCGCGACCATTCACCCGGAAGTCGACTGACCTCCCATTGATGTTCGTCACGCAGTTACAATAGATGTTCAGCGTATCGACGAAGCCATTCAGGTTGGGGATCACATAGCCGCTATATTTGGGATCGCCGGTCACGCCGCTGAACGGGCTCGTAAGCGATGCGATCTGTGCCGGAGTCAGCGTGCCGGAGGACGTTTCTGCGACGAAGCGACGCGATTCGAAGGTGTCGTAGCGGAAGCGACGATATTCACCCCCGAACGATAATTTGAAGCCCTCTGCAACATCCCATTCGCCACCCAGCTTGGTCGACAGATAGTCATTGGTGACGGCGTTCTTGCGTAGGCGGATGTCCGACTGACCGTTGATGAAGGACCAGTTTGCAGGATCGTTGGGGTCGAAGCCCCAATTGATGACTGGCGACCGCTCATTGTCGCGATAGTCCCAGCTAAAGCCGTCGGAATTGAGCCGATCAAGCACGATCGTTGTCTGAACCGGACCGTCGAACTTCGACTTGGAGTAGCCCGCATAGGCGTTGAGGCGGAAGCTGTCGCTCAACTCCTGCTTTATCACGGTATTATACTGATAGAAGGTCGTGCTGAATTCGTCGTGACGCGATTCCACGCGCATGTCGACGTCATCGAACACGCCGTACACCAGTTCGTTCTGATCGTTCACTTCGCCCGTGCGGATGATGCTCTGGGACTTGCCGCTTGCACCCGTGCGGCTGAACGAGATCGCTTCGATGTAGTTTTCGTCGCGCTTCGTCTTGGACTTCGAATAGAGTCCTTCGACGATGATTTCGGTCCGATCGGAAGGTTTCCACTGGACGGCGCCGGTCAGACCCAAGCGAGTGATGTCGTTCTTCCAGCTATCATAGCGCGGGATGCGCGGATGATAGACCAGATTTCCCCAGTTCGATCCGTTTGCCGCAGGCACGGTGTTCAATTGCGCAGCGGTGTAGCCGGGCAAGGTGGACGCCGCATTAAAGCCGCCGTTGGCACCAGCCGGGCTCCAGCGCACCGTGGAATGGCCCTCTTCGTTGATAGTGCGGGTCGAATAGGCGCCCGAGAAAAGCGCGCCCAGCGTGCCTTCTTCATTCTGCCAACTGACGAGGCCAGCAAGGCGCGGATCCCATTTTTTCGACAGATCGTTATATCCGGCGCGGGCCGAACCCGCGATCACGAAGCGGTCTTTGTAATCGAGCGGACGGGCGGCCTGGAGATCCACGGTTGCGCCGAGCGAGCCTTCCTCGACGGAGGCCGAGGCCGTCTTCCGCACGGTCAGCGAATTGAAGAGTTCGGACGCGAAGACGTTGAAGTCGAAGCCGCGGCCACGGTTGACGCCGCCGCCCGCGTCCGAACCGCCGGTCGTTGCGACCGCTTCCATGCCATTGATGCGCACGCGCGTATATTCAGGGCCAAGACCGCGAACGGAGATAGCGCGGCCTTCGCCGCCTTCGCGGGAAATCGCGACGCCCGGAATGCGCTGAAGCGACTCGGCCAGATTATTGTCGGGAAATTTGGCGATGTCTTCCGCCTTGATGACGTCGACTGCGCCGGACGCGGTGCGCTTTTCAAGCTGCGCGCTTTCGACCGAATTGCGGAAGCCGGTAACGACGATATCGGCAGCGGTAACATCATCCTGAACCATCGTATCCTGTGCGACGGCAGGCATCGCGCACGCGACGGCAAGCACTGCGGCGGATGCACCCCAGACTAAAGGATGACGGATCGAGACTGTAGAAGACAGCATTTCTAGACCTCCCCATTATTGCTTTTACTGGCGATCAACGCATTTTTGCGGAGAACCCGAACCGCGCATGACACCGGTTGCATCGCCTTATGACACCGGTATCAATGAATGACAACCACTGTTGCTTGTTTACGTCAGCGCATTCTCCACTTCGTGTACGAAAAAGGGATCGATCAATGCAGCGGCTGCATCGGTTTGTTCGAATAACCTGAGAGATGGGTCAAACATGGGCACGCAGGCATGGACGAATGCTGTTGATGTTGTCCGGGCATCGATCAATTGACATTGCGGCATGGAAGCGAATGGCTTGCCGCGTCTAACTAGACGGGCAAGAAGCCATAATGGCGGGTGGGAGAGACAGACGATGCCGGGCGAACCAAACGCGGCCGCGACACCGACAAGGGTGCGATACCTCATCATCGCATTGGTGTTTGTCATCACGTCGCTCAACTATGCGGATCGTTCGACCTTCTCGATCGCGGGTGCCTCCGCCTCTGATGAGTTGGGCCTGAACTCGATCGAAACCGGCTTCATTCTCTCTGCCTTCGCATGGGCCTACGCCGCCGCGCAGATTCCTGGCGGCGCGCTGCTCGATCGCTTCGGCACACGTCCAGTCTATATCGCCGCCATAGCAGCCTGGTCCGCTTTTACCGCGGTGCAGGGAGCCGTCGGCTTCTTCACCGGCCTGTCAGTCATCGCGCAGCTTTTCCTGTTACGTTTCCTCGTCGGTTTTTGCGAGGCACCGTCTTTTCCGGGCAACGCGCGGATCGTTGCGGCCTGGTTCCCGGCGCGCGAGCGCGGGACCGCTTCGGCGATTTTCAACAGTGCGCAATATTTCTCGCTGGTCGCCTTTGCCCCGCTGATGGGCTGGATCGTGCATATGTTTGGTTGGCGAAGCGTGTTTTTCGTCATGGGTATACTGGGCATTTTAGCGGCGATCGCCTTTGCCGCGTTCATTCGCGATCCGGTCCGTCACAAATGGACCAACCAGGCCGAGATCGACCTGATTCGCGAAGGCGGGGGGCTGGTGGAGATGGACACCGAGATCGCGAAGAAGCGCGACCCTACCTTCACTTGGAACAATGTGCGCCAGCTGCTGGCCAATCGGATGATGGTCGGCATCTATCTCGGCCAATATTGCATCAATGTGCTGACCTATTTTTTCGTGACATGGTTTCCGATCTATCTGGTCAAGGATCGGGGCTTCGACATTCTGCAGGCGGGCTTCGTCGCGGCCGTGCCCGCCATCTGCGGATTTTTGGGCGGGCTAGTTGGCGGCGTCGTGTCGGATCGCATTCTCGCTCGCACCGGATCGATCACGCTGGCGCGCAAGGCACCGTTATTGGGCGGCATGTTGCTTGCCTCTCTCATCATGGGGGCAGCCTTCGTCGATAGTGGCTGGGGCGTTATCCTGCTCATGTCGCTCGCCTTCTTCGGCAAGGGCGTCGCTTCGCTCGGTTGGGCGGTCATGTCCGATGTCGCGCCCCGCCAACTGGCGGGGCTTGCCGGGGGGGTGTTCAACACCTTCGGCAATGCCGCAGGGATCGTCACACCTATCGTGGTGGGCTTTCTGGTGGCGCAGTCAGGCAGCTTCGATACGGCACTGCTATTCGTGGGCGTCCACTGTCTGCTGACGATCGTCGCCTATTTCGTGGTGGTTCAGAAACTGGAACGTCTGGAGTTGGCGGCATGAAGGTCGATCGACGCAGTCTGCTGGCGGGTGGCGGAGCGCTCGCCTTGACCACCAGTCTGCCGGGTTCCGCTCGCGCGGCGCAGCCGGAAATTACGATCGACACGCCGATGGTCGCGCCCCGCTGGGCCATATTGCAACGCCACCTGATCGCGATGCAGGGCGACGCGGCACGGGCATTCCACGACCGCTATTTCAATGCGAACCACGAGATCGAGGCGTTCCTGCGCTGGGGCGCCAATGACGGACCGGACGACGCGATCGAGGCGATCAACGACTGGCCCTATCTTTATCTGATCGGCGCGGATGCCGGGCTGCTCGATCTGGCGCGCGCGGTGCAGGAAGCGCATATTGCCCAATATTCCCGTACGCGCACTGTCGATGTGCCGATGGGGCGTAACGGCATGTATGTCCGCGAATTTCCGCCGCAGATGGATTGGCAGCACATTAGCGAAGGGCTGACCACCTTCAATCAATTGGGCTTGTGTACTCCGCGCGACGCCAAACTGATCGAACGAACGCGACGCTTTGCCGATTTCTACACCGGGCGCGATCCGATCGCGAAAAATTACGACACAAAGTTGAAGCTGATCCGGTCGATGTTCAACGGCAGCATCGGCCCGCTGATGCGCCCCGCGACAATGCTGGACTGGGCGGGCGATCCGTTCGACACCAAGCCGTTCGAGATGGTGCATGGCGAATCCAGCTATGCCGATACGTTAGAACATTATCGTGAATATACCGAAACGGTCGGAGACAATCCCCTGAACCTTCATTCGACGGCGCTGGGCTTTAATGCCTGGATGCTGACGGGTGAGGGCCGGTTCCGCGACTGGATGCTGGAATATGTCGAAGCTTGGGCAGGCCGTGCCAAGACCAATGGCGGTATATTCCCCAGTAACATCGGCCCTGACGGCAGGATCGGCGGAGGCGCCGGTGGTCGCTGGTATGGGGGCACCTATGGCTGGGGCTTCAGCCCCATATCGCCGGTCACCGGCAAGCGTGAAGACCGCAACCGTATCCCGCGCGCGATCATGGGCTTCATGAACGCCTATCTCGCAACCGGCGATGATCGCTATCTTCAGGTTTGGCGCGACCAGAATGCCCGCATCAATGCCGCATCGAAGAAAATCGATGGCGTAGATAGCGCGCCGACCATGTTCGGCAGGCAAGGTTGGTACAGTTTCAAGCCCGGCCCTTACCAATATAACAGCGGCGAAATCTGGTATCTGTCTATGCGGGACAGCGACAAGGCGGCGATGGCGGCGACGCCCTGGACCGACTTCCTGGACGGCAAGTCACCGGGTTGGGCCGAACAGGCGTTGATGGACGACATGGACCGAGTGCGGACGCAGATGGTACGCGTGCGCGAGGACAAGACGACCGCGCAGACCCGCCTCGCCGACAATCCGATTGAGCGTAATCCGGTATCGGTGACTGCCCTGCTGCATCAGACGATGGGGGCGATCCATGTAGCTCGCCCGCCATGGTCGAAAAATTCGCCCAATCAGGGCGGCACCTTGTTGTTCGCGCGGCTGCGGCATTTCGATGCCGACGCCAAGAGGCCAGGTTTGCCAAATGACGTAGCCGTCCTCGTTGAAAAACTGAGCAAGGACGCGACGACGTTGTCGCTGGTCAATATCAATCCTGCGCAGGCAAGGCGGCTGATCGTGCGCGGCGGTGGCTATGGCGAGCATCGGATCGAAGCGGTGCGGCTTGGCGATCGGCGGATGCCCGTCGGTGGTCGCGATGTCGCCATCCGGCTGGAGCCGGGTTCCGGCGCGCGAATTACGCTGGAAATGAAATGTCACAGCCTGCAGCCCAGTCTGGCCTGGCCGGACGGGCTGGCCTGATCGCGGCGCTCAGACTGCCCCGGCTACGGCTTTCAGGCACAGTTCGCGAAAGACGGGTAGGGCCGGGTTCTGGCTTTCCCGCCGCCAGGCGAGATGAAGCTCCACGGGTGCTTCCGGCTCGCTCGCAAACGGACGGAAGGTAACGCCGCGCGGGTTCAGTCCGGTCGCCGCTTCGGGCACGATGCCGGGGGCAAGGCCCGCTCCGACAAGACCAAGTAGCGAATGAATCTGCGTCACATGCTGAACATAGTTGGGCGCCGCGCCCGCGCGCTCGAACAGATGCGTGAGCAACTGGTGAAAATATCCCGCCCCGCGCTGGGTATACATGACGAGATCCTGTCCGTCGAAATCCCTCGGCTCGAAGCTCTCCTGCGCTGCCCGAGGGTCGTCATCCGGCAGGGCGACGAGCAGCTTTTCCAGCAGCAGCGGCGCAGAATCAAACTGGATCCGATCGACCGGCGGGCGCACAAGCGCCAGGTCGATGAGGCCGGTGTGCAGCGCCTCCGACTGGTCACCCGTCACCAGTTCGTGCAATTGCAGTTCCAGACCGGGCAGTTCGACCGCAGCGCGCTTTACGATGCGCGGCAGAAGGACATAGCCCGAAACCGCGGTGAAGCCGATCGAGATGCGGCCGGTTTCCCCTTTCCACACGCGCCGGGCGGCGAGCGCTGCGCTTTCGGACAAACGCACGATTCGCCGCGCTTCGTGCAGAAATGTTTCGCCCGGCAACGTTAGCGTCACCCGGCGGCTAGTGCGGTTGAACAGTTCGACGCCCAAAATGCGTTCCAGCACCTGGATCTGACGGCTGAGCGGCGACTGGGTCATGTGAAGGCGTTCGGCCGCCCGGCCGAAGTGGAGTTCTTCGGCCAGGACGACGAAGCAGCGCAAATGGGTGAGTTCGAACATCGTCGATGCTTACAATCTGCGGGATGACAGGAAAAGCGCCAAACTATGCCAGCCGGCTAGCCCAAACTTTGCACAGCCGCCCCGTTCACGCTGACGCGCGACAATGTGATTGCAGGACTATGCTTGAGGATCGAGGGATCGGTGACGCCGTCGAAGCTGCAATCCTCCAGCCGTATCGCGCCGATCGGAGCGCTAGGCAGACCCTGGCTATCGATCACGCGCGTCGTCTTTGCGACCTTCAATCGTTGGACGAGAATGTCGCGCAGCACCGGCTTGAATGGACCGTCCGCGCCTTCCTCATAATTGAAGTCGCAGGCGATGGCGGCTCGCGCGACTTGACCGACCGTGATGTCGCGAAAGTAGAAATGCTCGAGCAGGCCGCCGCGCAAGGCATTGTTCTTGAACCGTAATGCGTACCAGAGATCGGGCGAATCCATGGTGCAGCGTTCCGCATAGATATGGTTGGCACCGCCTGAAATCTGGCTGCCCACGACGACGCCGCCATGCCCTTCCTTCATGTGGCAGTTGCGGATCAGGATATTCTGCGAAGGGGTGGCAAGCCGACGTCCATCCGCATTTCGCCCGGAATTGACGGCGATACAATCGTCGCCGGTTTCGAACGTGCAATTCTCGATCAACATCATGTCGACCGATTCCGGGTCGCAGCCGTCATTGTTGGGGCCAAGTCCGTGGATATCGAGTCCGCGCACGATGACATTGCGGCACAATACCGGATGCACCTGCCAGAAGGGCGAGCGGCGCAGCTTGACGCCCTCGATCAGCACGCGGTCGCAGGCATAGAATTGGACGAAGGCAGGGCGCAGATAATGGCCTTCGCCGAAGATGCGTTGCGCGGGCGGGACATTCGCCTCCGCCATGGCGAACAGTTTCGCGCGGGCGGGGCGCTGGTCGGGCATTCCTTCCTTCCAGCCATGATCGACGGTGCCGCCCCACGGGCCTTTCCAGCTCCACCAGTGCGCGGCATCAGCCTGGCCGTCCAGCGTGCCGCTACCCGTCAACGCGACATTGGTCTGTCCATAGGCGTAGACGAGCGGCGAATAGTTCATCAACTCGATGCCTTCCCAGCGGGTGAAGACGATCGGATAATCGGCGGGGTTGGTGGAAAAGCGGATCGTCGCGTCCGCTTCGATATGCAGGTTTACGTTGGACTTGAGGTGGATAGGGCCGCTCTCCCACATGCCCGATGGCACGACTACGCGGCCACCTCCAGCGGCATGGGCAGCGGCAATGGCGGCGGCGATCGCGGGTCCGTTGTCATGGCCCGCTTGTGCGCGTGCGCCGAAGCGAGTGATCGGAAAATCCACCTTGGGAAACTGCGTCGACTTGATCGACCGGGCAATTAACGCGCCACGCACCCAGGGATCGGGCGCAGTTGCAGTTCCGGACGCGCGGTCCATGCAGAGCGCGGCGAGCGCAGTTCCGGTCGCTGTTTGCATCAATGCTCGACGCGAGAGTGAAAAACCTTTTTGCATGATACTGCCTCTCCACATATTTCCTGATTGTTGACGTCAGATTGTCGCATAGCGGCAGCAGCCAAATCGATGCCGCTTGGACATGAATTGATCCACTCTGCGCGGTGGGCCTGTCGCGCTCCGGCGGCTACCCAGGATGCAGAGTTTAATCGGGAGGGTTTGATGTCGCCTCAGGAAATGGCCAAGCAGATCGGTGGAGGATTGCTGTCCTTCCCCGTGACGCATTTCGACGAGAATTACGAATTCGACGAGGCGGCCTATCGTGAGCATCTGGGCTGGCTGGGCGGCTATGACGTTGCGGGCTTGTTCGCCGCCGGGGGTACGGGCGAATTCTTCTCGTTGCGGCCTCATGAGGTGCCGACCATCGTCAAGGCGGCGGTCGAAGAAGCGGGCGACGCGGTGCCCGTGCTGGCCGGATGCGGATATGGAACTGCGATCGCCACCGATCTTGCCAAGGCGATCGAGGGCGCTGGCGCGAAGGGCATCCTGCTGCTGCCCCCTTACTTGACCCATTCGACGCAGGAGGGGCTCGCTGCGCATATCGAGACGGTGTGCAAGGCGACCTCGCTTGGCGTGATCGTCTATAATCGTGACAATGCCGTTATTCAGGAAGATACGCTCGCCAAGCTGTGTGATCGCAATCCTAACCTTGTCGGATACAAGGATGGTGTGGGCGACGTCGAATTGATGATGCGCATTTATGCCAAGATGGGCGACCGGCTGACCTATGTCGGCGGATTGCCGACGGCTGAGACGTTCGCGCCGGCCTATCTGGAAATGGGCGTTACCACCTATTCCTCGGCAATTTTCAATTTCATGCCGGAATGGGCGCTCGCTTACTATGCAGCAGTGCGCGCGCGGGACAAGGCGACGATCCTCGCTATGCTGAACGGCTTCGTCTTCCCCTATCTGCGTATCCGCAACCGCGGCGCGGGCTATGCCGTGTCGATCGTGAAGGCGGGCGTTGCAGCGATCGGTCGCCCCGCTGGGCCGGTACGTCCCCCGCTCACCGACCTTAGCGAAGACGAGTTGCAGGAATTGTCCGCGCTCATCGAAACCGCGAATGCGGGGCTCAAGGAGACCGCCTGAGCCCCTATTCAAAGTCCGATCCCCTGCACGGGATCGGGTCGGGCGCCGGCCTTCGAACGATTTGCGGAAGACGCTCGTTCGGCCGGCGCCGTTTCTTTTCATACTCTAGCGCCGATCGAAGCAGCGATCGCAGCACGACCCCATTTGTCCAGCGTAGCGGGCTCTTCTGGCGACCGTTCAGGGGATGGGCCTGAGTCATCAAGGCTCTGCTCTCACGCCAGCCCGGTGCGTTGCGCCCATCCGAGCCAAAGTTCGGGCCACGCAGCGACAGGTTTTCCTGCGATCCTCGCAACGCCGAAGCCGTGACCGCCCTCGGCGAAGATATGGGTGTCGACCGACACGCCCGCCGCACGTAGCGCTGCCCGCAGCCGCAGCGTGTTCTCAACCGGCACGGTTGCGTCGTCCTCGGCATGGACCAGAAAATGCGGCGGGCATTGGGACGTGACGTTGCGATCCGTGGAATGGGCCAACTCCATCGCCTCGCTGGGGTTGGGGCCGAGCAGTTTGTCGCGCGAACCGGGGTGCGCGATCGCGGGGTCCATGCTGACCACGGGATAGATGGGAGCGGCGCAATGTGGCCGCGCTGAAAGCGCGTCCGCCGCATCGACCGGCTTGTAGCTTGGCGTTGCGAAGCGGGTGGCGAGGTCGGAACAGACATGGCCCCCGGCCGAAAAGCCCATGGCCGCCACGCGCTCTGGTGCGATCCCATAAGCGCTGGCCCTCTGCCGGATAAGGCGCATCGCCCGTTGGGCATCGGCCAGCGGTACGTTCGCACGGTCGGCCCATCCTTCACCCGGCAGGCGATAGATCAGCACGAAAGCATGATAACCGTGGCCGATCAGCCAGTTTGCAATCTGAAAGCCGCTATTGTCGAACGCTTCCTGCCGATAGCCGCCACCCGGCATGATGAGCACCGCCGCGCCATTGGGCCGATCGGGTTTGAACAGGACTATGCGCGGATTGGCGACCCCGGTGACGATCCGATCCGGGCGATCTGCCACGGCTGATCTTTCCTCGATCTTTTCCACTGGCAGCCTGGACGGCGCTCCTGGAGGAGCGTCGGGCCAAAGGTCCAACGTTTCGTCGGGATCGTGAAGAGTGATGATCGACGCCATCGATGCGCGCGCGGCAGCGGGCAGGGCCGTGCCGACGGCAAGCGCGCCCGCAAACAAGGTTCTGCGATTGATGTCCATGGAATAGGTCATCTCTCCTCCCACGCGTATCCGGTTTTGGTAACCGGTGTCATTTTTTGTTGCCGCAGATGTGGCTTGCTGTCAAGAAAGCGCCAGCAGGAGAGAAAAAGATGCACAGCAAAACGCGTGACCGGCGACCGAAAGCCCGATGGGCGCACTTGGGCCTCGTCGCTCTGACGGTATTTGGCGCAGTCCCCGAGCATGTTCAGGCCGCCGGTGCGCAGGCTACGCTATCCCCAGCCGAACCGACGCGGGGAGGTGCCGGCGGCCGGATCATCCGGGTAACGACGCTGGCAAAGGACGGACCCGGATCGCTCAAGGAAGCGATTGAGGCGAAGGGGCCGCGCATCGTCGTTTTCGAAGTCGGGGGCGTCATCGATTTTGGTCGAGATGTGCTGACGATCGATGAGCCGTTCCTGACGATTGCAGGGCAAACGGCGCCGTCGCCCGGTGTGACGCTGATCCGCGCGGGCATCGATCTCAAGACCCATGACGTGATCCTCAGCCATCTGCGCGTTATGACCGGGGCAGACGGTCAGCCGCATTATTCCGATTGGGAAGCGGACGCCTTCTCCACCGTGGCCGCGCACAACGTCATCGTCGAACATTGCAGTTTCTTGTGGGCGATCGATGAAAATATGTCCGCGTCTGGCCCGCGCTTTGCGGGGAAGACTTTGGCTGAGTGGCGCGCCAATACCAGCCACGATATCCTGTTTCGTGACAATCTGGCGGCGGAGGGGCTTGCCTTCGCCAGCCATCCCAAGGGGGAACATAGTAAAGGATCGCTGGTCCACGACAATGCGACGCGCATCACATTCTATCGGAATGTCTGGGCGCATAATGTCGAGCGATCGCCGCTGGTCAAGGGTGGCGCTCAGGTGTTGATGGTGAACAACCTCATCTACGATCCCGGCCACCGCGCGGTCCATTACAACCTGATGAGCCTGGAATGGGCGGGTCAGCCCTATGTCACCGGCGAGATCACGGCGGTTGGCAACGTCCTGCGTGGCGGCAATTCGACGGACAAGGATATGCCGTTCCTTACGCTTGGTGGAGACGGCGACCTTGCCTTTTACGGCAAGGATAATCGCGCGGTTGATCGCTTCGGCCAGCCGCTGCCCATGTTCGGTCGCTATGGCGAGACAAAGGCGAAGCTCCTGACCGCCAAAGCACCGCTCGCGAGCTTGACCGGGCTCGACGTCCTACCATCGGGGGAGGTGGAAACCAGCCTGCTCGCCAGCGCCGGCGCGCGGCCATGGGATCGCGCCCCAGACGACATTCGCGTGCTTTTCTTCGTGGCGGAGGGGCGCGGCGAAGTCATCGATGATGAGCATGAAGTCGGACCGGGCTATCCGCACCCTGCCATGACCCGCGCGCCTTTTGTCGAAGCGGACTGGAACATGGCTACGATAGCGCCGAAATCGGGTCGCTATCCGGGCCAAAAATCGGGCGCTCAGGAGAAACTGTCCGGTCGAGACAAGGCTATGCGGCAGTAAGCAGCTCGGACGCCGCGCTGCCAGCGCGGCGTCCGGAGAATCAGCGATGCCGTGACATCGTCGCCGGCACCAGTGCTCGCGAAGGCGGGCGCAAACCCTAGCCTTTAGCGGGCAAGCCAGCCACCATCGACGGCCAGGACATGGCCGGTAACATAGTCGGAAGCGCGAGACGCGAGGAAGATCGCGGCACCCGCGACATCGTCGGGGCTCCCCCAGCGCCCGGTGGGGATGCGTTCCAATATCTGGCGGTTGCGAGTCGCGTCATCCTGAAGAGCGGCAGTGTTGTTAGTGCTAATGTAGCCGGGTGCGATCGCGTTGACCTGAACACCGCTGGCGGCCAATTCATTGGCCATGGCCTTCGTCACGCCCGCGACACCCGACTTCGCGGCCGCATAGCTCGGCACGCGAATGCCGCCCTGGAAGGATAGAAGGGAGGCGATGTTGACGATCTTGCCACCGCTTCCCTGCGCGATCATCTGGCCCGCCGCCGCCTGACTGAGAAAGAACAACGATTTGAGATTGGTGTCGATCACCGCATCCCAGTCCTGCTCGGTGAACACGGCCAAATCATTGCGGCGGATGATCCCGGCGTTGTTGACCAGAATGTCGATGCGTCCAAGCCCCGCTACGGTTTCCGCGACGACGCGCCCGACCGGTTCGATCGAGGACAAGTCAGCGCTTATGCTCAATGAACTTCGGCCCGTCGCGGCGATACGCTCCAGCGTTTCGGCGGGTTCGGAGCGGCCCGCCACGGCAACATCCGCGCCCGCTTCCGCCAGTGCAACGGCAATCGCCTGGCCAATCCCAGTGTTCGCGCCGGTAACGAGCGCCACTTTGCCCGAAAGGTTGAAAGAGATCGCCATTATTTGAGCTGGCAGATGTCGAGGACGTTCATGTCGGTATAGTCGAGATTTTCCCCGCCCATGGCCCAGATGAACGCATATTTTTTGGTGCCCGATCCCATATGGATCGACCAGGGCGGACTGATCACGGCTTCCTCGTTCGCGATGACGATGTGGCGCATCGCATCCGGTTCGCCCATGTAATGGAACACGCGATCGTTGGTCTCGGGCATATCGAAATAAAGGTAAATCTCGCTGCGACGGTCATGCAGGTGCGGCGGCATGGTATTCCACACGCTGCCTTCTTCCAGCACCGTCAGGCCGAGCAGCAATTGCGCGCTTTCGCATACGCCCGGAATGACCAACTGATAAATGGTCCGCTGGTTGGAATTGGAAAGGTCGCCGCGCGCAAGTGGATTGGCGCCATCAAGCGTAATATGTTTGATCGGGCAGGCTTTGTGCGCGGGGACGGACGCGATGTAAAAGCGCGCTCCATCTCCCTCGAATATGACGTCCTTCGATCCCATCGGGACGTAGAGACATTCCTTGTTGCCCATCTCGAACCGCTGGCCATCGACGGTGATTGCGCCGGCTGCGCCGATATTGACGATGCCGGCCTCGCGCCGCTCCAGAAAGGGCTTTCCCACGGCACTTGCAGGAACCGTCTGTTCAGGCAGCGAGATCGGACCATCGGCTGGTACCGCGCCGCCAATAACGAAGCGTTCGTTATGTGAGTAGCTGAGCGTCACCTGACCGGGAACGAACATGCCGCGTACGAGATAACGGTCGCACAATTCATCGTTCGTCACGCCATCCATCATATTGGGATGGGTCGCATGATAGGTTTTGGCGAACACGCTTGCTCTCCTGCTTTTACTTGCTTGTCGCCCTCCTAATGCGCGACGGTAACCGGTGTCAATGGGCGTCTCTATTTGTTCCCACTTCGACGATTATCCCCGCCGTTCGCCCGCTGATGCCCGGCGGATGAGGTCGGACTTGAACAGAGATGGCTCTTTGGAGGCGCGTTCGGGACTAACGAGTTTGAGCGCGGCGGATCTGGCCATGTCCGCGATAGGCCAGCGCACGGTGCTGAGCGGTGGCCAGACATGGGCGGCTATCGGCGAATCGTCGAACCCGACGATCGAGAGGTCTTCCGGCACGGCGATGCCGCGTTCGCGCGCAGCATGGAGCGCGCCAGCCGCCATTTCGTCGTTGCTCGAAAAAATGGCAGTCGGACGCGGGCTTGCGTCCAGCAGCAATGCTCCCGCCGCGTGTCCCGTCTCGAAAGTATAGGCGCCGCCCGTCCGAAGCGCAGGATCGCTTTCCAGGCCGAGCCGGGCGATTGCCTCGTTAAAGCCGATCTCACGCTCCAGCGCAGACCGAAACCCGTCCGGGCCAGCGATGAACCCGATCCGCCTGTGTCCCATCGCTGCCAAGTGTTCGACGGCCTCGGACACGGCCTGGCGGTCGTTCGATTGTACCAGATGCGCCGCGTCGTCCAGATCCGCTGACCCCATGCGCACATAGTTGCAGCCCAGTTCGCGGCACAGCGCTGCGATCGCATCATTTTCCGACACCGGCGGCATCAGGATCACGCCATAGGGACGCTGCGTTTCGATGAACGCGCGGATCGCGCCCAGCAGGTCGGGCGAACGGCGGTCAACCCGGCGGATTACCAGCGCAAATTCGCTGTCTCGGATCGCATCCAATATGCCCAGCTGGATATTGAGGAGCGTCTGCGCATTGGGATTGTCGAAGATAAGGCCGATCAGGAAATTTCGACGCAAGGCAAGGGCGCGTGCCTGCGGATTTGGTACATAGCCCAGTTCCGCAATGACCGCCGTCACCTTGTCGCGCGTAGCCTCGTTCAGCAGCGGCGAACGGTTGATCACCCGGCTGACGGTTTTCTTTGAAACCCCGGCAATGCGGGCGACGTCGTTGATCGTAGGCTTCGCGTCGCGCTTTTTGATGTCGGCCATATGGTCCTCTTTTATGCCGCTTGACGCATATATACTATGTTCGGATGCTTATGCCTTGCCTTCTGCCGTGCAAGAAGGCAAATGATGACACCGGTTACCATAAAAACGGATCCTGCATGATATACGCGATTCATTCTGTTCTGCGAGTGCATGAATCCGACACTGTGGCTGTCGCTCTCCGTCCACTGTCTGCGGGCGATGTCATTTTGGGCATCGCGTTGCGCGACGACGTGTCGCAAGGTCACAAGATTGCGCTGGTGTCCCACGCGGCGGGCGACGTCGTAACCAAATATGGGCAGGCAATCGGCCGTGCGACCCAATCGATCGCACCGGGCGACCATGTTCATACCCACAATCTCGCGACCGCGCTGTCTGGTGAACTGACCTACGCGCCGGGCGCGGGTTCCGTGTCGGTGCCAGACATGATTTCTCAGAAGCGCTGGCAGGGCTATCGTCGCCCTTGCGGGCGTGCCGCCACCCGCAACGAAGTGTGGATATTGCCGACCGTCGGCTGCGTCGGCCTGACAGGTGAAGAGGTCGCCCGTGCCGCGCGCGACCGTCATGGCGCGGCGATCGACGGCATCTTCGCCTACTCCCATCCTCATGGCTGTTCCCAGTTGGGCGACGATCTTAATGGCACGCGGGCGCTGCTCGCAGGCTTGTCCGCCAATCCCAATGCAGCAGGCGTCCTGCTCTTGGGTTTAGGCTGCGAATCGAACCAACTCGACGCTCTGCTCGAAGCGGTGCCGGAGGATTTCCGTGCGAAAGTGCGAATCCTGTCCAGTCAGGCGGCAGGAGACGAAATGGCCGCTGCTGCGCGGATCGTCGATGATCTGGTCGAGGCCGCACGCGACGCGACACGTGAGGATATGGCGCTGGCCGACCTTGCTGTCGGCATGAAATGCGGCGGGTCCGATGGCTTTTCTGGTTTGACTGCCAATCCCCTGCTGGGTCGCTTCACGGAAACCCTGTCGGCGGCGGGCGGTCGGGCGATACTGACGGAAATCCCTGAGATATTCGGCGCTGAAAAGGCGCTCTTGGATCGATCGACCAGCGGAGCAACCTTTGCCGCCGCTGCCGATCTCGTCAATCGGTTCAAGCGCTATTATCTCGATCAGAATTTGCCGGTGTCGGAAAACCCGTCGCCCGGCAATCTGGCTGGCGGCATCACGACATTGGAGGAAAAGTCGCTCGGCGCGGTACAAAAAGGCGGTCGTGCGCCCCTAGTCGATGTGATCGACTATGGCGGGCAGGCGGTGAAGCCGGGCCTCACTTTGCTGGAGGCGCCCGGCAACGACGCGGTGTCTTCGTCCGCGCTGGCGGCGGCGGGGGCGACCATGGTGCTGTTCACCACAGGACGCGGAACGCCACTTGGTTTCCCCGTACCAACGCTCAAGGTCGCCTCGAACGACGTGCTGGCGCAGGCGAAGCCGCACTGGATCGATTTCGACGCATCGCTCGCATTGCGTGAAGGAACGGATGCCGCCGACGCAGCTTTCCTGGACCTCATATGCGATGTTGCCAGCGGCAAACCCTGCGCGGCGGAGCGCGGTGGCCAAAGAGCCATTGCGATCTGGAAACGCGGCGTGACCTTGTAACCCGACGAATGTAGAAGCCAGGCGCATTGCCAATGACACCGGTTTCCTCTATATAGACAATCAGATTAGGGCTTGAGATTGGGGGATGTTTTGACGGATCGGGCAGATGATATCGCGCGGGCCTTCGTGGCGGCGCGGCGTGAAGCGCGTGCGCTGACCGCCTATCCTGGCGATCGCCCCTCCGATCTTGCCCAGGCTTACGATATTCAGGACCGCGCCATCGCCATAGACGGACGCGCAGTTGCTGGCTGGAAAGTTGGCAAGATAAATGCGCCGGATGACGCGCGTTTGGGCAGCAACCGACTGTCGGGTCCGATCTTCGTTGATACGGTCGTGGAGGTTCCACCTGACGTATTCGCGCCCATGCCAGTATTTGCCGGGGGGTTTGCTGCGGCCGAAGCGGAATTTCTGTTGCATGTCGCGCCGGGCTGGAACGGCATCCTGCCCTCAGACGATGCGGGTACGCGCGCACTGCTGGACGATGTGCGACTGGGCGTAGAGATCGCCAGTTCGCCCTATCCGGGCATCAATGCCGACGGATCGCTCGTCACCATATCGGATTTCGGCAACAATGCCGGCCTGGTGATCGGCGCGCCGTTAGCGGACTGGGCGGCGATCGATCTTTGCGCGATCCGGGTAAAAACGATCATTGACGACGAGGTAATCGGCGAAGCGACGGCGGCGACGATGCTGGACGGTCCCTATGGCGCCGTCCGCTTCCTGCTTGCCAACCTTCAGCAGCGCGGCGTCGACGTTTCAGGCGGGCTATGGGTTTCGACCGGGGCCGTCACCGGCGTGCATCCGGTGACGATGGGGCAGCATGTGCGCGCCGTCTTCGGTGACCATGGCGAGGTGCTTTGTCACATCGTGCCCGCGACCTGAGCCCAGGAAAATCATAAGCGGATCGCAAAAGACCGACCGCCAGGAGAGAGACGGATGAGTAGAGGTCAAACCCAGCCAGCCAAACCCGTCGGGCGGTATCGCTGGGTGATCGTCGCGCTTCTGTTCGCGGCTTGTACGATCAACTATATCGATCGGCAGATGATCGGCATCCTAAAGCCCATCCTTTCGAAGGAACTGGGCTGGAGCGAAAGCGACTATGCCGACATCGTCTTCTATTTCCAGTTCGCCTACGCCATCGCCTATCTCGTGTTCGGCAAGATCGTGGACGTGCTGGGCGCGCGGATGGGCTACACCATCGCCGTCATCATCTGGACCATAGGCCATATGGCTCATGGCTTTGCCAGCAGTGCGATCCAGTTCTCGCTCGCGCGCGCGGGTCTTGGCATCGGCGAAGCGGGCAATTTCCCCGGCGGCATCAAGGCGGTGACCGAATGGTTCCCCAAGCGGGAGCGTGCCTATGCCACCGGCCTGTTCAACGCCGGCGCCAACGTCGGCGCGATCCTTACGCCGCTGCTGTTGTGGGTCATCATCGACCAATGGGGTCTCAGCTGGCGGATGGCTTTCTACATCACGGGCATCTTCGGCGTGGTGTGGCTGATCGCCTGGTGGACGCTTTATCGCAGTCCGGAGGACAAGCCGCAGGTCACGGAGGAGGAACTCGCCTGGATCAAGCAGGACGGCGAGGCGACGGTGCAGAAGATCGGCCTTGGCCAACTCATCACCTGCCGCGAAACCTGGGCCTATGCACTCGGCAAATTCTTCATCGATCCGATCTGGTGGTTCTTCCTGTTCTGGCTGCCGGGTTATCTTGGCGACCGGTATGGCCTCGACCTCAAGACCTTCGCCCTGCCGGTTGCGGCGATCTATGTGATCTCGGACCTCGGCAGCGTCGGTGGCGGCTGGCTATCGTCGCACCTGATCGCGCGTGGACACAGCGTAAATTTCGCGCGCAAGATCACGATGCTGATCTGCGCCCTGCTGATCCTG
>JAAIGE0101335393.1_pt1 | contig 18487 bp, 14 predicted proteins | sample 6487951 | NCBI WGS metagenome assembly JAAIGE01 (sample SAMN13974128, study PRJNA590717) | phyllosphere metagenome | biome: tomato field; feature: multiple bacterial spot infested tomato fields; material: tomato leaves; isolation source: leaves from tomato fields | host: Solanum lycopersicum ...
CCAGCGCCCGCGCGGCGGCGCGTCACGCCCGATCTATTGCATCCGTCACCGCCCGCAGTCGCGAGGACGAGGAAGGCCCCCGGCATCCGCTCTCTCGAGCAGTGCCGGGGGCCCTCTTCAGAGGCTCCGCGCCTATGGGGCGTCAGACTACTTGATCCCGATTTGCCCTAGTTGAGCCATGCAAACACTCAGTTCATGGTCCGCACCCACGGGCTGAACGCGTCAACGTACTTGATCTCGTGCGCAGCGCTTAGAGTTTGCGCTCAACTCATAGGCCACTCACCCGTTCAAACGGAGCGTAATCCTCTGATGAAGGGCGCCTCCGTGGTCGCCACGCACCGGGCAACAGGATGTCGCCCGGTCCGCAAGAGTTCGGAGTAACTGCTTGATGGCGGCTCTTGTCTCCGCCCTTGGAGTGCATATCGCCGAACCACGGGCCGCCCTCGTTTCCTCGAACCCATGGCCAGCGCCTTTTGGCCCAGTACACGAGCATCGCTGGGCGCGGCGGATACCAGAGCACGCCCGCTTGCGATGGATGAAGGAGGGGCGCGTCCCCTGACCGTCGCCGAGGCGTGCTCGTGATCTCCAGGTAACGAAGTGGTTCCTCGAACCCGGCATAGAGCTCCACCGCAGTCCAGTAGGACACCGCCTCCTCGCGCTCCTCGAACAGCGCCAGCGCCTCAACGGTCAGATCGTCGTACTGTTCGCGAACTCGAACTAAAGGCTCTGATGTGTTCCTTACCCAAGCGTCCTCGTAAAGCCCGTCTCGCACGGCGCGGACAACGAGGTTCTCGGCGCGCCCCATCAGGGCGACGATCTGCATCCGTCGCCGGCGACGCGAGGCGATCGAGCCCCTGACCGCACGAAACGCCTCCGCTGCTAGCCACAAGCCCACTCCAACCGAGAGTGGTGCCCAAAACCAGGTGATCAGGTTCTCAGAGAAGATCTCGCCCACGCCTCGGACGATAGTCGGTGCGACCGACGCCGTTGAAGCGCAGCCCGACGCCGGTGCGCGAGCCGACGCTCCGAGGGCACGTTCCGACGGAGTCGCTAGACGTCGGTCTCGGGAACATATGCCGCCAACTGAAGTCGGACAAAATCGTCTAGTTGCGCGTCGGTCACGGAAGGGGACGGCAGATCTCCACCCGGTACATGCTCGCCCGTCACTTCGTCTCGTGCGCGCTTGGCATACCTCTCGCGGACTTCTTCGGGGACCACGAGCTCTAGCGCCTTGCGGTTGAACGAAAGCTCCCAAGTCCGGGTGCTGCCCACCCACTCGTTGAACATCACGAAGGACTTCGCGAGTACGAAGTACCGCTCGTAGTCCTCCAGCTCGTCCGAGAACATGGATCGGACGTGGTCGTCACCGTGAACCCGTGCGATGAGGCTCATCAGGTTCCCGAGACCATTCGGGTACGCCTCAACTGATCGGCGAACCTCGTCGAATCGCTCGAGAAGGCCTTCCACAACCGCCTTCTCGATCGCGACGCCGCGCTGTTCATCTTGCAGCAGGGTCGTTGCACGAAATGCGATGAAAATGAGCTCGATGTCAGCCATCCGACCTCGGAGATCTCGCACACCCAGCACGCCAGAGTCGAGAGCGACCGTCACCTCTCGATTAGTCCAGTTTCGCAGCAACGCTGGCGTCGCACTGGCACCGCTGGTGTCCGCATTCGCGCTCCTAGCAAGTACGTAGTCCACCAGTTCTTGTGAGGTTCCGCTTTCCTCGCGGCGGAGCGCGTAAGCGCGATTCAGCGCGACTACGGATGCTTCGTTATCCGCGTCGATGAGCGTCGCGAGTTCTCGAGTCTCCTCAGACGCTGACCCTCGCCGCAGACGGGTGAGCGCCTCCTCGATGAGCTGGTCGCTAACGTCATCTTCGGGAAGAGCCAGCAACAGATATCGACCGAGGTATCCGCGTTCTGCGATCCCCCGAGGATGCGGACTGAAGGCGGAGAAGATACCTGCCTCCACGCCCTCAAACATGAATCCGAGCACTCGCAGCACGTCGTCAGCCCCCCGTGTCGGCAGAGTCGTTTCGATCCTAGAGAGCCACTCGTCGCGTGTGATCTTCGTCGACTCGAGGACCCTGGTCTGAGACGGGCTCGAGCCGGACCTGAGCTCTTCCGCCCAGCGCGGGAGATTCTCCCAGACTCCGTGTGCGTGCAGCCTCAGCCACGTGAGCGCTAGGTAGTCGAGCACATCAAGTTCAGCGGTGCGAACATGGCCCGCGAACGCTAGTGCCTGTGACCGAAAACGCTCGAGATTTCGAGGCGTGCGCATCGTTGGCGCGAGGATTCCGATCAGCTCTGCCTCGCGCAGTTCGATGCCGTCGTTGAGGACGACCTCGCTAGCTGTCAGTACCTCCCGGACGATCAGCCCCGTACGCCGAAAGGCCGCTGCGTTCGACACGGGTGGGACCTCGAAAGGGTATTGCACGATCTTCTCCATGAAAGACCCAGAACGTCCTGTAGCTCCGCTCGTGCGAAGCAGCTCACCAACGGTCGCCTCGTCATAGGCGAGGAGGTAGTGCACGCCGGCGAATCGCCCAAGTAGCCGAACGATTCGAAGTAAGCCCATCAGGTCGTCGCTACTGAGCCGATCGACATCGTCGACCACTATGAGGACACGCAGATCGATCTCAGAGACCAGACTCGCGAGCTCTTCGAATTGCTTATGCCACGGTGGGCGGGTGGCCAGTATGTCGAGAGCGCTCGATGCCGCGCCCGAGGCGGCTGCCCCGATAAACGGAATGGCGCCTAGCAGCGGCGCCGCCAGGCCCGCGTAACGCGCAAACTGTTCTCGAACTGCGCCCCCTGCTTCGACTCCCAAGACATCGGCGAGGGTGGACGTGAACTCCGCGGACATGGCTGCGGCGTCGCCGGCGGACCACGGAGTGAACCACGCGATGTGCCAGCTCCCTTCTAGTTCGCGCTCGATCTGCGCGATTAGCGAAGTCTTTCCAGATCCCCATTCACCGACCAAAGCGAAGACCGTACTCTGATCAGTGCTGGTCGCCCGATCGATCTGCGATGCCACCGTCCGCACGAATGGACCGCGGCCGTACTCGTCGTGGCTTTCGTCAACTACCGGACCGTCAGCCCAGTTGGATGCATCGTCATTCACAACACACACTTTGCCAAACCCGGGTTCCCGCCGCGGGAGCCGCCGGGCCCCCACCGGCGGGGCGCATGATACGGGCCATCCCGGTGCTGCCCTTGGATTAAGTGGGCTCGGCCCAGCCCGCTATTCATTCTGCGGTTGCATGCTCGATCGGCGTTGTCGGGGCCGCTTAGTACTCTCGGAAGCGGTCGGAAGGACGTCGATGGTTGATCCGCTTGGAATGGTTACCGGACCGGGGCTGTCCGCGGGCCGGTGGGGCTTCCTCCGATCCACGCCGCATTGGCGCGCCGCGCGGGTAGTGCGGCGCCAGCTGAGGGCGCGAGGCATTCGCGTCCACCTCGGTCAACTGCGTCACGCCTACCGAGAGAGCCGCCTCCTAGACGCGCTTCAGAGCGGCGACGAAGAAGCGTACGAACGTGCGGTCGATCGGCTATCGAGAGTGTCGCTGATGACCGGGCAAGGGGAGACAAGCAATCCCAGACTCCTGGCCAGCCTCGGCCGACACGCTTACACCAGGACAGATTTCGGCGCTGGATTGACCATCCTGTCGGTCGACGCAGATCGTGCCCAGCAGAACAGCCGCGGTCGCGGCGCGATGTCGCACGACGAAGTACTGCGGCGTTACTCCCCCACAGTGAGGCAAGGTCTTGTCGAGCTTGGATCGCACCTGGGAGAAGACGTGATACGCGTGGGCCGTGAGCTCTGCGGAAGGGATCGGATCGAGATACTCCGTGACTGGCTCACGAGCGCTCCGCCATGGCTTCCTGAGGACCCTCGACTCTGCACCTGGCTCGCGGAGTTGGCGCTCGCAACATCCTCGAATGACGCGGCGGTAGCTGCCGCGTGGTTTGACCGAGCGATTGCTCTCGGGGGGTCACCTCGCGCCTACCTGAAGGTGAGGCGCTTCTACACGCGGGACGATGCGAAGGACGACCGTTTCCGCGATGAGTTGTCCGACGTCCTGTCGGAGCCACTCGTTCGAGCAGTTGGTCCGACCGACACGTCAGTCGACCGCGTCGCGCTGCTCGATCAGTGGGTTGCTACTAGTGCCGCCCAGCGAGCTTTCAAGAGCCTCCTTCGCACGCAACTTCTTCAGGCGCGCGGTGACTATGACGAAGCCATCGAGGAGGGACGCGAGGCGTACGAAGCAGAGGGTTACCTGGGTGCTGGACTCATCGCTGCCGAGGCTCTCCTTCGCCGCAGCTTTACCGACCCTCGCCGGACACACGGGGCCGACATAGCGACGGCGCTGACGCTTACCACCTCGATACGTGCGGACCAGACCAGCTGGGGATTGGATAGCGGCCACGCCCTAGCGCTTACCGTGCGCGCGCAGATGGCTCTCGCTGATTTTGATGCTGCCTGGGCGCTGATCGCACCGGGTAGCGACACGACGGACGTGGAACGCGATCACCGAGAAGTTCGAGAAGTACAGGTCACGCTGCTTGTTGAGTTGGGCCGGCTGAGCGAAGCCCGCGCGATCATCGACGACTCTTTCCCACGATCCCTCCGCCTGCAAGTAGACGCTCGGGCAGCTGAACTGGCGCTCGACACCGACACGAGCACGCGGCTCTGGTCCGAGGTGATTGACGAGACCGACGACCTTACTCAGAAGGCTGGTCTGTGTCTTCGTCTCGCGATGCAGGGACAGGTGCACCCTTGGGTCGGAGAGCTGCGAAGGTTGAACCCCGAGATCGCAGATGAAGTGGAACTGATAGCCGCGCTCTTCAGCGGCGCGGATGGTGCCGAGCTGCGCGCCCGTTCACTGGTACAAAGCAGCATGCGCGTGGCGCACGCGCTAGTTGCCAGGTACATCGACCTTGGCCGGAGCGCGGATGCTGCCCACTTCGCTGAGCGTGCTGCCGAGAAGTGGAACATCGCAGACGACTGGCTCCGCGCCGCTATAAGCCGTCTGCAGCTCGGCGAGAACGACAAAGCTGCGGTGCTGGCGACCCGAGCGCTGTCCGCAGGAGGGGATCGGTGGGGCGACCGCGAGCGGGGCCACCTGCTACTCCTCCAGACGGCCTATGAGTCCCGGGACTGGCTCGCCGCCACTCTCGCAGCGGAAAACCTCTTGTCCGAGAACCCTGGCCATGTGGACGCACGGTGGGCGGCCGTGAATGCGCAGATGAACCTCGGAGAGCTGGAAGGTGCGCGCCGCACCTTCACTTCACATCCGGAAGCGCTGACGCCCCGGTCAGCCGTCGAGGCGTCCCGCTGGCTGAGTCTCTTCAGCATCTACGGGATAGAACTGGCTCCGGTGACAGACGCGGTGGAAGTTATCCGCCGATTCTCCGACGACGTCGACGTTCGCTCCAGAGCCGCTGCCGCCCTCCTCGAAGCTCCTCTCGGCGCGCTACCCGAGGGATTCGCGACTGAAGCCGTCCTAAACGAGCTGCAGGCCACGTATCCCGAAGACCCCCGATTCCAGATGATCTCCGGCACCGGACTCGATAGCGCCGAGGAAATTCTCGATCGACTAGACGAAGCCGTCGGTCATGGTCCAGACCTATCCGAGGTAGAACACGCGATCGCCCGAGGAACCGTCCCGGTCGGAGCGGCGTCCGTGCTGGGCGGGCGCTCCTTCACGGAGCTGCTGATCCGGTTACGGCGGGCGCCGAGATTTGCGGGCCCACTTGCTGGCGTCGATGAAGTGAGTTTTGCCCGCCGCGCGCTGACCGAACAGACCGTTGTGGACACGACCGCTCTCCTGACACTCGCGCTCCTTGGCGCCGACCACGCTGCTCACGTTCTGCCGACGATCTCAGCGCCTCGTACCGCCACCGAACAGCTCCTCGACGCCCGCCAGGCTGAACACGCGATGTCAAGAAGCAGCGAAATGGTCTTCGTGCCTAGCACCGACACTCGATCGCGACATGTAGTCGTGACCGATACAGCGACCTTAGAGCGGGATTCTGAACTGATCGCTGAGATCCTTGCGCTATTTCGCCAGACCGAACGAGGCGATGGTGCCGGGAAACTCCCGGGCCCACTCAACGCACTGAGCCGCGTTGCTGGTCCATGGGTTTCTGCGCTCTCTCTGGCAGCTGAGACTGGAGCCCCGTTCTGGTGCGACGACGCGGCGACACGGCGTCTTGCTCTCGGCGCTGGCGTCGAGGCTTTTGGAACACCAGCCCTACTACAGGCTCTCGGAGAGAATCTGACGCTCGGCGACGAGCGGGATGCCGTCAACGCCATGCTCGTACATCGATACACCGTTGGAGTTCCATTCACGCCGACCGTTTTTGAACTGGCGATGGAGCTGGACGGTTGGCAGCCTCTCGGAGTCGGAGTCGCACTTCGACATGGCGGTCCGGACGAGGCCGCCGCGAAGATCACACTGATGCAGGCTGCGCTCGACCGGGCCGCCGACGAGTCACGCCCCGATTCGCTTCATGAATGGTCGCGCATCCTCGGCGAGTTCGTCGGTGACCTCGACATCGGAGATCGCCGCTTTGACAATCTCGTTCGAGTCGCGCGAACGCTTCTCGCGCAGGCCTGGCAGACAAGCTTCACGCTGCCGTTCGTGGCAGCCGGGCTCCGTCAGGCCGCCGCTGGCGACTGGTCGGAAGTATTGACGGAATCAATCCGAGCAATGAGACGGGATCTGGTGTCGAGTCATGGTCACCAAGTCGCCTCAAACTACCTCCTCGGGCTCGTTCGCGGTCTTCCTGAGGAAGATCGACACCGCGCCGTCGGCGTCGTTCTCGAGCGCTAAGCAACCATGGAGTCGTCGCCGCGGCATGCTCGAGCGGCCTCGAGCAATCATGAGAGGTGGGATAGCCCCGTCAGGACGGTTCGCGTATTCGACGAGCACCTGGCCGACCTGTGATCGTCATCGCCCGTGAGGCGAGCTGCTTTCGCAGCTCAAAAGAGTGACGAGCCTTGGCCCGGCGCATGATGCTTCAGACGCTGGTGAAGGCTCAGCCACCTCGAGGACGGCACACCGTCGGGCGCCGGCGGCACCTCGAGTTTCCGACCCATGAATCCAGTTTTGATGTCTAGATCAGCCCAAGACAGAAAGAGCGACCCCGACAGGTCCTGTAGGCCCTCAGTAGTGATCGCCCAGTCGTCCTCGTGCAGTTCGAGCAGGACACCGCGAAGTCGCTCGGCGCCAAGGGGCGCTTGTTGATCGTCTTTGACCAGTCTCATCGCCCGCATGAACTGCTCAGCCGCGACAAGCGCGTCGAGCATCTTCGCGTCCCTCATTCGCCCCCCGCGACGAAGCTGGGCGTCGAGTCCAGCCACGACGCCCGCGAACGACTCCGGCTCTTCCCACTCCTTGCCGAAGTACAGCGTTCCGACACTCGGAGAGTCGGGCTCGGCGATGACCGACACCATCAACCTCTTCATCGCCTCGGCGTCTCCGCGGTGGAAGTCGCTAGGGTGCTCGAAGTACGCCTGGATTTCGAAGGATACAAGAGGGTACGGGGCGCCTTTCGTACCAGAGACCGTCAGCCCTCTTCGCACCGCACCGACCTCGATCATCCCCTCGAGCGCGCGCCATACATTCTCGGCCGACAGTTCGTTTGAGAGGTCCTCGAGACGTTCGTCCTGTTTGAGGCGCGTGGCCGCGCGTCGTTCAACCAGTTCATCTTCGAGTGTCGCGACTCGTTCGCCGAGCTTCCTGGTCTCTTCGGCGACGACCACCCGGGCTGCCTGACCCGCCGCGGCTCCAACCGTTGTTTCGACACGTCGCGCGACGTTCCGCGTGAATCGACGCTCGGCAACGAACAGAAGGAACGCGATGACGAACGCCGCCCCGACGTTCGCGATAGAGCCGGTTGTGATCGACGGCCAACCCCACGCAAGATCACCGAGGTGAGCAGAACCGATCAAGGCGAGCCCTGCGATAAGCGTCCCAAGAATCCACGGCCAGTTGTAGGCCTCCCGCTTCTCAGTCATCACGTTTCGACGCTACAGCTGTCTATCGACTGACTGAGCGGTCACTCCACCCGATCGAACGGTTGAAGCTCCCTTTGTTGCCCGCCACAATGAACGAAAGCGCACCGGCGGGCTCTCCGGAGTCGTCAATCGCTCGGTTCACCATGACGAGAGGACGCGCAATGTCGGGAAATCAGAACAGACGAGATGTCTCTGGCAATCGCAAAGACGGTTACAAGGTGACGGCTGGCGGCAAAACAACCTCGACCGCTCGCACGCAAAAGGACGCCGAACAGCAAGCCAAGTCGCAGGTCTCTGGAGCGGGCGGAGGTCAGGTCTACATTCATCGGCCGGACGGGAAGATCAGGGATGCGGATACCGTGAAGCCCGGCAACGAATCCCCAAAGAAGGATACGAAGCACTGATGAATGCATCCGTGGTCTAGCGCCTATCAGAGCCGGTACGCGTCTGACGGCCGCGGCGCATCAACTCGGTCAGGGGTCGGGCGAGACTCAGGACACTTAGCGTGCTGCCGTAACCGGGCCACAGGAAGCTCGCCAGGTGCGCCGTACTTGGCTCAGTTCCCCCACAGGAGCATCTCGGTTCCAGCCCGCGCCCTCTGAGCGATCTTCGGCGCGGCCGGGGACGGAGGCGCTGGTCAGTCATCCGCCGCGAGGCAGATCGCCGACGGTCGCGTCAACGAGATCTCCGCCCAAGGAGACCTGGAAGCTCGGGAGGAGACCGGGGTCCTCTCTGTCGAGCGCGGTTTGGATCACGTTCCACATGTCCTCATCGAAGTACGGGCAGAAGAAGTCGATGCTGAGGGACCAGAGGAGGTCGCCCACGTTGACACCCTCCACTCGAACACCGCGCAGCTCGGCCCAACGACCGATGACGTCGTCGCCTACGAAGTCATCTGGGAAGTACAGGTCACGGATGTCCACGGTTAGGCTCGCGTCAGCCTCCGCGAGCCGGCGGTGTGCCAGCGGGAGCGCGCCATAGGTCGGCGCACCGGCGGCATCGAAGTGGATGGTGGTGGCGAGCACGTGCACGACCTTTCTGTCGGGACCTCGGCCTGGCGCGTCGGTCATTGTCTCTTCTATGCGCGGCGGTGCCGTTGCCTGAACTCGCCCTGAACGCGTCGCAGGTCACCGCGTCGTTGCGCACACGGGACACCCGCGTCCCTTGTTCACGCGAGCATCTCCGGTCGCCTGCCATTCGTGACCGCAGGCGCCGCATTCCCAGTGGATCTTGTATCCGGTGCCGGCGACGACGTTGGCGGGTGACTTCGACCCGTTCTTGGTTCGGCTCATCTCAGCGGCGAGCTCAGGGCGGGTGGTTTGCATGTCGTTCCAACCTGGCCACACCTTCTTGTTGGAGCAGAACGGACATCCCGTTCGAGACCTGACCCTGTTGTCCCCGCTCGCACGCCACTCATGGAGGCGTTCGCACTGCCACCAGAGCTTCTTGCTCGTGCCGGCCACGATCGTCTGAGCGGTGATGCCCGGATTCTTCGTGGGATGCAGTTGGTCGGCGAGTTCGGGGTGTGTGGCAGCCATGCTGTTGTGAGCCCCGACCCCTCGGTTCGAGCAGAAGCGGCAGCCGATGCCCTTCGCGACACTTGAGATCGCTGCGTCGTAGCTGTGCCCGGCCGCTGAGCAGACCCACCACGCCGCCTGGTTCGACCCTGCCATGACGTCCTGCGGGGTGAGGTCGCCGTTGCGGGTGTAGTCCCAGATGGCCGCCACTTCCGGGTGCGTGGCCGCGAGGCAGGTTGATGCGTGCGGCTTTTGCCTTGTGCAGACGTGACAGCCTCTCCCCTGCGTTCGGTTGACCGGCGCGGTGATGAACGGATGACCGTGCTCTCGACACCGCCAGGCGGCTGGTCGTTCGCTCCCGGCGACGAGCTGGTCCGGGGTGAGACTCCCGTTGGCATCCCAGTCCCACTCCGACGCGATGAGGTCGGGGTGCGTTGCTGCCAGCGAGTTGATGTCGGCCGAGAGGACCTTATTGCTGCAGATACCGCACCCTGACCCGTTAGTCGTTCGGGTGTTGGGGGTGGCGGAGTAGCGATGACCTGCGGCGCAGACCCAGGCCCTTGGCGTACCGGACCCGGGGAACACGTCGCGCGGTGTCACACCGACGTTGCGTTCGTAGTCCCACTCGTCCGCGACGTCGGGATAGGTGTCCGCCAGGGTGTTGTGACCGAGGAGCAGCCGCTTGTTGGCGCAGTAGCCGCACCCGCCGCTTTCCCCGCCGGCCGACACCACACTGACGGGCGCCGCGAATCGGTGACCGTTGACGCATACGTACTGCGCGATGTCGCTGGAACGGAGCGAGTGTTCGTATCGCGTGCGTCCGCGGTTGGTGCTCACCAACTGGAGCATTTGCTGATGGCGGGATCGCGGGTAGGCGCTGGACCGGAGCTGCGAGAACCAGGGCCCGAGCGCTTCGGCGCTCTCCTCCAGCGGGATTCCCGAGAGATCATGCGGTCCATCCGAGGGCCGCAGGGCCGTGGACCGGAGGAGCATCCACAGTGCGTCCGTGAGGACGACCGCGTCGGTCTCTCCAGACAGGTGTGCCACGCCCATCCGCAGCATCTCGTATCTCTTTTCGAGGGGCACGACGCTATCGAAGTAGGCAGGCATTTCCCGGGGATGGAGCAGGGTGGCCAGGACGCGAACGGAGAGGACGAAGACCCTGGCGTCGCGGTCACGGCCGTGGGCGTCCGGGCCGAGTGCTGCGCGAACACAGTCCGACACTTCTGCGAGCCGGTGCGCGTCGGCTGCGCCCTTTCGACGCAGTCGCCGGTACTTACGGTCAGCACGAAGAACGTCCATGCCGACGACGAACTGGTCACCTGTTGCGGTGCCGGGGCCCACCCACATGCGGTGACGAGGGCAGACACGGGGCCCGTCATGAGCGCCCTCGTCGATGACCTGACCGCGAGCGCAGAGCCTGCACGCGAAGCGGTCGACGAGACCGGTCCAGCACTTCGGGCACGTCGTACCGTCGCCGTGGTGGGCGGCGCGAGAGTGCTGGAAGTGAGTTTCGCGAAGTGCGCCGAGCTTCTCGAGCAGGCGTTCGCGGCCTCCATCCTCCTCGAGCTGGTGATCGCGGATGACCGCGTTGATGAAGGTGTTCCAGGCCCGCGCCGGGTAGGCGTTCGCTTCGCGAAGACGTGCCTCGAATGATGCGGGGACTTCGAACTGGGTCGGTCGCACGCGGACGAGGAGGGGCGCGATGTCAGGCAGCATCTTCCGCCTCCTGCTCGGAGCGGGTTTCGATTGAGAGTGCACGATTCAGGTTGCTTTCTGTTGTGAGGTCGAGCGAGATGGTGTCGAGAAGCTGCTTGGTGATCTGCTCGTCAGCAGGTTTGCCGGCGTCGATAAGGTCAGTGGCGGCCGTCGTCAGCAGGCTCGCGAGCGCGCCGATGGAGCCGCGGGTTCGCTTCCACAAGTAGTCGGCGAGAGGCAGCAGCGACTTCGGCTCGTGAGAAAGAAGACAGAGCTGACGCTCGAACGAGTACACGACCCCGCCCCACAGCCGCCTCTCGTCCGCCGTGCTCACCCCGAGCTTGCCGAGCCGCACCAGCTTGGAGCGGGAGGCGAACTGCGTCCCGAGTCCGTTCCCGCCCAGCAGAGACTTCTCGAGGTCGATGCCGACGTAGAGGGGCACGCACGGGACCGCGTTCAGCAGGTTCTTGATGGCTTGGGATGCTTCGGAGTGGCCTCGGTTCGAACCGAGGTTCTGGAACTCGTCGATGCAGACGAGGGAAGTTCGTCCCCGGACCAGGGCCTCGGTGACGACCTGCGTTCGTTCCTCGAGCGTCATGCGTGGGTGGCAGGGCAGGTCCATGAATCGCATGAACCGGCCCATGATGCTCTTCGCGGTCGCGCCGGGCGGTACCTCCAGATAGACCAGCGGCAGGTGGCCCATGCTTTTCCAGTCCGGGTAACGCCGCTCGTGACGCCGGAGGGCCTCCACCATCGCGTGGTAGGCGCCGGTGGTCTTTCCTGCCGTCGGTGGGCCACTCAGCACGACCCCTACTCGTCCGATGGGCCGGTGGGCGCGCGCCGAGGCGCGGCCCACCTCTCGCAGGAGCTCGGTGAGAGCGGGGGTCTTCACGACCACGTCGGTGACCACGTGACGAAGGCGTCGCATGTCGTACTCGGCTCGCTGCTGCGGGCTGAGGGCTTCGTACTCGTCAAGGGTGACCGAGTCGAAGACCGGGGTGACGAAGCTTTCGAGCAGGGGGATGAGGTTCGAGTGCCGGTCGAAGTGGCCGGCGCTCGCCTCAGACGTCCAGAGGGTGTCCATCATTTCTCCTAGAAGGTGTCGAGTTCCATGAAGTCGGAGTAGTCGTGGGGCGTCTTCGGCTTAGTCGCGCTCCCCCGGGTCTGCTTTCGCCGTGCGGCTGCGTGCTGGGCGCGCGCCAGCTCGGCCTCGGCGGCGGTTCGCTCCCGCATCTCCCGAACGGCCTCCCGACGCAACCGGACGGTGAGTTCGTCTGCCTCCCGGTTGGTGAAGCCCGTGTTCGCTTGTGACAGTCGGGCGGCTTGTTCGACGTGCTGTCGCTCGTGGGGGCGGGAGAGCCCGGCGTCGGACGACCACACGCAGGTGACCCAGTGGTTGTCTTCCGTGTGTCGCACCCAGACCTGCGAGAGGTCCTCCGGGTCGAAGTGCACGTCGTACTGCACAGGCTCGTCGTTGTCGTCGCGCCGGTTGCGCATGCCGGTCAAGTGGGGGCTGTCGTACTTACGCCCCCGCAGTTCGATGCCGTCGGGGCGGATGGTCCGCTTGGCTCGGGGCATGAGGGTGATGAAGTCCTCCTCCTCAAGGGCGACGAAGAAGTGGCCGGTGAGGTCGAGTGAAGCTGCGTACATGGAGTTCGGGGTGTGCCGGAGGGTGGGCTGATACGGGTCAACTAGGGCGGAGTGCTGTCTGTTCTGGTAGACCACCGCCACCCAGCGGTCGAAGAGCTGAGACACCGTTCGCAGGTCGAGGGGGCGCTCATCCATTGCCTTCGAGCCGCGGTCGGCGGTGTTACTGCCCACATAGGCGGGAAGGAACCGGGCGAACTTCTTGGAGATGGTGCCGAATAGCCGTTCCACGTGCGCTTTCGTCGTCGGGTTGTGGATGGGCGACTCGGTGAGGTGAATGCCGTACCGTTCGCAGGTCTCCCGGAGCACGACCGACCGGTAATCCGAGCCATTGTCGATGACGAGGCGGCGCGGGAAGATGTAGGGGCGGTGCATATCCCAGTCGCCCTGCCTCATCTCGTCGTCGAGGTGCGGCGCCCACGGCATCTCTGGCAGCTCGAGCTGGGCGTAGTGCTTGCTCCACGGGCGCAACTTCCGCGGCACCAGGGTTCGGGCGATGAGGACAGCGTGGTCGGTGCCGGTGGGCGCGGACGCGGTGAAGTTGAACCCCATGATGGTCCGGGTCCGCTTGTCGACCATGACGGACAGGTGGGGACGACCGATAGAGCCGTCGGGGAGCAAGACCGCCGCGTCGAACACGGTCGTGTCTATCTGGCATTCGTCGCCTGGGCTGGTGACGAGGCGGGGCCGGAACGGACGTTGCGGGGTGAGCGCCTCCTTCTGCCTCCGCGCGCCGCCCTTGGTGGGGTTCTTCTGGCCGGTGAGCATCGAGACGTAGCGTTCGATGCTCGACGGGGAGGGGAGCTTCGGGCGCTCGTCGGGGTCCGGATAGTTTTCGATGAGCACCTCACGCAGCTCGGCTCGGATGGCGGAGTAAGAGGTCTTAGACCTGCCCTCGTAGGACGCCAGCAACTTCGCGAGCTCCGCCAGCAGGTCGGGTTCGATGAGCTTCTCCAGCGGCTGGGCGTCTTTCGCGACGCGCCTGTCGACCAGCCCGGACGGGCCCTGCTCGCGGTAGCGCTTCAGCTTCCGTTTCAGGGTCGGCAAGGACATGTCCAGACCGAGCTTGTCGAGCTCCGCGAGCTTGCTCTCGAGACGCCGCTTCATGGGCAGGTGTGCGGAGTACTCGGCGCGGGGCTGCCCCCCGTCGGGGGCTGTGCCCTCGAGAATCTCCTGGAGGTGAGGGATGAGGATGCGCGCGTCGTCGTCGAGGCGGTCCAGCTCTTCGGCGACCGAGCCGACAGGCTTTGCCGTGCTGGTCTCGAGCGGCCTCCCTGGAGGCAGGACACGAGCCAGCTCGGCGTGGTCAAGAACGATGTACTGGTTGGTGAACTGGTTGCGGAGCCGGAAGGCGCCGCTCGCGAAACCGACCAGGGTGTAATCGGCGTCGGGTAGCTCGATGGTCTGGCCGAGGGTGATGGTGCGGGGGGCGGTGGGCATGGTCTTTCCTTTCGGAAGCGAGCCGTCAGGCTGCTTCGATGAGGGTCGTGTCGGTGAAGGGGCGGTCGAGAGCGAAGAGGATGTTCCTCTTCCACATCAGGTGGTAGATGGCCGGGAGCGCTGCGGCAGGGAACGACCGATTCGCGGAAGCACGGAGCTCTCCGAAGGTGCGGCACGAGTTCGCGAGGGTGAGCAACCGACGCCGTTCTTCTGCCGACGGGGCGAATCGGGGGTGTGCCCACCGAGCGAGTAACTCCAAGTTCCACCGCTCGGTGTCGGTCACGGCGTCGAGCAACTCGTAGCTCCAGCCCACGCGTTCGCAGAGGTTCGCGGTCAGCTTGAACTTCTTCTCATCCGACTCGGTGGTCATCGCCTTGATGTGCACGTCAAGGAGCCAGCGCGAGCCGTCAGCATCGGTGACGAGAAAGTCGGGGTGGTGGTGCGAGCCGTCGGCGAACGTGAGCAGAAGCGGTTGCGCCAGAACTTCCGCAAGGTCGTGGAGGTGGTCGACGAGCATGAGGCTCGAGAACTCAGCCATCGACTCATGCCAGACGTGAGCCTGCATGCCGGCGCACCAGTAGTAGCCTTGGTGAGCCTGCTGCCCCACCCACTTACCGGCGCGGCGGCTGAGCTGCCGGGGCTTTATGTTGCTGACAGATTCCGGCCCGACGACGCGGACGGAATGGGTACGGTGCTTCGCGTCGAGCCACTCGATGCGGTCGAAATCTGCGACCGTGCGCTTGATGTATCGGTTCTTCGTCATGATGCTTCTTCCATGCGTGCCGATCCGTGAAGAATCGGGCTGAATGCCGAACTAGTCACGCCTTTGGCGGAAATGCACGCCACCGGCTAGGTTTTTGATGTGCCCAGCCCGAAATATGTGCCCAAGGAATTCCTGATCGACCCCGCGGACTTCGGCCGGAAGGGCGAAACACAATGGGTCACCCCCAACGACACCTGGTCGCGAGAACGCCGCGGTCGCCTACGAGCGGCGCAGTTACAGCACCACGTGGCGCACGCTGTCCGGGCGAAGTTCCTGAAGAACCCCAAGGCTCCGATCCGAAAAATGTCCCAGCTCGCCGACGCCCTGGAGATCCGCTATGGAAAGCTGCAGCCAATGCTGGCGGGGGACACAGTCATGCAGCTCGAAGACCTGGGTCGCCTGCTTGACCACTTCGGTCATTGGCTCGAGCCGGCATTGCTGACCGAGGACGCGAGCAAGATCGCCGAGGTCATCAAGCTCGGTCGGGCGCAGGCCGCTGAACGAGGACGGCCTTCACGCGTCGCCCCGCCCCGCCCACCTGCCAGCTGACGATCATTCGTCAGGGAGCCCGGGACCATTGAACTCGCTCGCTCATATGCGGCTTTTTACCCGCACTTGTGCTAGAGCGCAACACCTCAGTCCGTGATCGGGGGCTGACCTCGAGCTCGACCGAGTCGGACTCTTGACAGCAACGGACGAATCGCGGATTATTACCCGCATTCGCCGTCCGCACCTGGTGGCGACCTCACCACCCCTTGACATGGTCAGGCGGGACGACAGGAGCGACAGTGTTGGACACGGTCTTCGAATCCGCCGCATTCATGAACTTGCCCGACCGGAGGATAGCCATCTGCGGCGACCTCCACGGGAACCTCCCATGGATCCGAACCATATCCAGAGCAATCAAGGTTCTGACGCCGGACATCGACACTGTGATCCAGGCCGGTGATTGGTGGGCCGATCACCCCGATATTGACGAGGCGTTCCAGGAAGCCGGGATCACGCGCGTGTTTTCCGTGTTGGGCAACCATGAGCCTTGGGGCGCCATCTCGCCGCTGCTCACTCAGCACCCTGGAGAAGCAATCAGGATCTCAAAGCTCCAGTGGCTTCTCCCCCGCCCCTATCGACTCAATGTGGGCGGCCGCAGCGTCCTTTGCCTGGGTGGCGCCACCTCGATCGATCGGCGGTACAGAACCGAGGGCATCGACTGGTGGCCGGAGGAAGCTATTACCGATCGTCAGTTCGAGATGGCGACGGCTGGCGGTCCAGCAGAGATCATGATCACCCACGAGTCTCCAGCTGGCACTCCGGTGCGCGCTGTTCAAGAGATCCTTAGAACGAACCCGTTGGGCATCCCGGAAGCGGAGCGAGTCGCATCGGCGGCGTCTCGCGTTCGCGTGAAGCAGGTATGGGACAGCGTCATGCCCAAGCTCCTGGCGCACGGTCATATGCACCAGCCCGGTGGTGGTGTTATTGCCGACGGTCGACGAGTCGCGAGCCTTGGGTGCGATCTCCAGGAGGGCAACCTGGTCTTCCTCGAACTTGACACCCTCGAACTCGAGGTGCCGAGCCTGCGCGATATCCGCGCCGCGGTGTCATGATTCCTCGTCGCCGCGAAGGCCGAGGGTATCCGTGGTGAGCGCTGACCGCTACCGGCCCGTAGTCGCGATCGAGGTCGAAGGACTCCTCGCGGTTTCCAACGACACGGGCCGACTCCCGAGTTCAGACCGATGGCCTCTGAAGGTCGACGTGTACCGCGACATGATTCCGGAGGAGGCCTGGGGCAGGCCACGCTGGGACGAAGACGATCACTGGGTCCGCTGGTACTGGATTTCCCGGACCGGCGTCGACTGGGTCCAGAGCCTTCTCGGCGACGGAATCGACGTCGTCTGGGCCTCGCAATGGCACGGTGCCGCCAACACGTGCTTCGGGGAGCGGATCGGGCTGCCAGAACTCGACTCGGTGCGCGACCGAACGCAACGCGGATTTTTCGAGACCCCAGAGTTCGAGACGTCGCCACTCCGGGAGAGAAGTGGCGGACGCCCTCTGCTCCTCATCTCTCGGATCGCATCACGCGACGGCGGTGAGCGACTGATGCAGGTGCGCCGGCCCCGCGACAGGGCCATCACCGCCCTCAGGACCGTCAGCTGGGAGATGGGCCCCACACCCGAGGCGCTCGCAGATTTGGACGCGTGGCTCACCCTCGCCAGCGACCCCGCGGGACAGGAAGCCCTTCGAGACCAACGCCGCCGCGACCTTGCTCGCGCCCGCCGTCGGGCAACTCCTACGGGCGAGATTCAGCATCGACTGCCCCGGTGGGAGGCTGTCGAACGGATCATCGCGCGAGACCAGGCCATCAACGCGTGGGCCCTGGAGGTCGTCGACACGGTTCGGAAGGCGCTCTTCGACCTCGGCCTCGAGCTGAGTGACCTCGGCTCGCCGAGGCAGGCCGCCGATCAGATCGTCGACGCGCTGAAGACGGTCTACCGCCGTAACCACGATAAGGGCGAGTGAAGCGAAGATGACTGAGCTACTGCGACCCGTCGTCGCCATCGACATCGACTACGTCGTTCGCATCCCAAATGCGAAGTTGGGTCAAGAGTTCCGTGAGGACGTGCGCACAGCGGAGATCGTCATGCGAGCCGGGGCCGTACCGACCGTCCACCATAGCGAGCCCCCGTGGGACTCCGATGGGCTCTGGAAGGCAACGCATTCGTTCTCAGGGATTGCTGTCGAATGGATCCTCAGCCTGCTCACCCGGGGCATAGAGGTCCACTGGGCGTCGACCTGGGTCGAGTACGCGAACACCTACTTCTCGCCGGCCTTGGGGCTGCCTGCCCTGCCACTTGCCGTCGTCGACGACGGGTACCGGGACGAACGCATGGCTGTCTGGAAGGCAAGACAGATCATGGAACTTGCCCCCGGCCGACCGCTGCTTTGGGTCGACGACGCTGTGCCGCGACTCGACGCCGAGTACGTGATCGATCATCGGGCGCCGAACCGACCCGAACTGACGCACTACCACCGCGTTCCCGACCGGAGTCTCGGCTTCACCCTGTCCGACCGTCGGGAATGCGACCGATGGTTGAGGTCATGGATCACCGGGTAGGTATCGGCGAAGCTGACGTTCGTTTGCATCGAACCACGTCAGCGACGGCTCGAAAACGGGGATTCAGCAGCTGGCCGGGGCTTTTCACAGCCGCAACCAAGGTGAGGCGGATTCTGCCAGGCCGCTGCCAGGCTAAAGACTCGCGTAATTCCCAGGTCAGGGGATAATTCGAGCAGCGCTGCCAAGATCGCCAAGTGCGTGAGGGTATGTATAAGGGGATAGAGAGAGTACTTCCGGCTCTCTACTTATTACTACTACTTTTTCTCATACATACAACATCTACTA